>TARA_B110000240_G_scaffold138915_1_pt1 | contig 27358 bp, 26 predicted proteins | sample TARA_B110000240 | Tara Oceans TARA_B110000240 (sample SAMEA4397611) | marine metagenome | biome: Polar Biome; feature: [DCM] deep chlorophyll maximum layer (ENVO:01000326); material: water (ENVO:00002006), including particulate matter (ENVO:01000060) such as... | depth 17 m | reverse complement strand
TAGACAGCGATGCCCTCACTGCAATAAATGGTTTTCGTTGCCAAAGCAGGTAGACCAAAAAGGTGACCGTGAGCGTGTGCAGTGTCGTAGATGCCATCAGGTGTGGGAGCGTTTCTCTTACAGGGGAGGTGTGGGTACTTACGGTGATGGAGGTGGTGGAGGTGGTGGAGGCGATGGTTGACTATGATAGTAGCAGAATTACCTTTCCCCAAAATCACTTTCTGATGTGTCTCCACAGCTACTACTACCAATGGCAACAACGAAGTCCTACCCCCCGTGCCTAAAGGAGTGTCAACATCAGTTTAAAGGTTGAAAAACCCTGAGAAGTTCGTCCGGAAGTTCGTCCGGAATAGGGGTTTTGAGGGAAGTAAACACTATAAATATAGGCTAATAGCCTAGTGTTTTATGCAAGTGGTACCGAGGGCCGGAATCGAACCGGCACTCCCGTAAAGGAACCGGATTTTGAATCCGGCGCGTCTACCAGTTCCGCCACCCCGGCACGTGCCAGCGCAGTATATCAGAAATTCCTTTGGCGTCGCGTCTAATCATGTCTTTGGCTCATCGCGGTATTAAATCAGGATCATTTTTACGCTCTGGCTTGAGGGTGGCTGCAGCGTGTGCCACCGCTTGCAGATTCTTGGGGTCAATCTTCCATAGCGATATGCTTCAGGTTTGTGACGGGAAAGGATGGTGGGTCTGCCGAACGTCGGATCGGCTGATTGACGCGTTGGACCATCAAGGGTCGTTTTGAGCGGACTGTTAATCGAGACCTGCCCTGATCGTTTGGCTGTATGGGCATGAAATCAGGGAATGCAGGCCAAAACGAGGTTTTTCATGCTGAATGCTTTGTGACGCCCCTATGCTGCAAGATCTGGCCAGGCTCGAGGCCGTGCCGAGGGTGTTCGATCGAATGCAAATCAGGATATTTGATTCGGTTTAGGTTCGGCTTGCCTCTTCCTTCAGGATGGTGTCGCGTATGGCCTCGGCCTCAGCGGTTAAGGCTGAGTAAGTGCGAATATCACCGTTTCGTTGTGAATGCATGGCCTGTTCAAGCTTTTGACGATACTGCTTGTTCAGGTTAATCAAAGGATCTTTTGGTTTAAACCATGAGAACATAGGGCAGTACCGAAGGCGGATTTGCTTAAGATACGGCGTTTTAGGTGGAGCGGTTTGCTCGATTGGATAAATGAATGATTTTTCAGAGGTTCGAGGGTTGCAATGAAGAAGTCGGATTTTGAATACGAGTTGCCAGAGCATTTGATTGCCCAAACGCCACCGCAGGATCGTCAAGGCGCCCGGTTGATGGTGGTGCACCGAGAATCACAAATCATTGAGCATCGCCTGTTCTCGGATTTTTTGGAATATCTGTCGCCAACGGATCTTTTGGTTTTCAACAATACGAAGGTGATCCCCGCTCGATTTTTTGGGCAAAAAGCATCGGGCGGTCAGGTTGAGATTTTGCTGGAGCGGATGATCAGTGATGTGACCGCCCTGGCCCAAATTCGAGCCAGTCGTGCGCCGAAAGCCGGGACTGTCATTACACTGGCTGATAGTGATACACAGGTTCGCGTTCTGGGTCGTGAAGGCCGCTTTTTCACCCTTGAATTCCCGTCCCCTGGCCTCAGCGCAATCGCTGCCGCCGAAGGCCAAATACCGCTACCGCCCTACATTAAGCGCGCGCCCGCAGAACTTGATGCCAGTCGGTATCAGACTGTTTTTGCCGAACGCGAAGGGGCGGTGGCAGCGCCCACCGCTGGTTTGCATTTTGATGAACCGATGCTTGCGGCAATCGATGACCTGGGTATTGACCGCGCGATGCTGACGTTGCATGTTGGCGCGGGGACCTTCCAGCCGGTTCAAGTGGACGATATCTTGCAGCATCAGATGCACCAAGAATGGTTTTCGCTGCCGCCGGATACGGCAAGCCGGGTTCAAGCCCAAAGTAGTCGGGGTCATCGGGTTTTAGCCATCGGCACGACGAGCGTGCGGGCACTCGAGTCGGCGGTTGTTGAGGGTGTCGTTCAGTCGATGCAGGGCGAGACTCAAATTTTTATTTATCCTGGGTATGAGTTTCAGGTTGTGAATGCGCTGCTCACGAACTTTCACCTGCCTGGGTCAACGCTGCTGATGCTGATCAGTGCGCTGGCGGGGAAAGCCTTAATTCGACGCGCCTATCAAGAGGCGATCGATCAGGAATATCGGTTTTTCAGCTATGGCGACGCCATGCTGATTCTTTAACTGAGATCGCTTTTGTCGAGATTGGGCATGATGGCACTCGATTCTTCCATTGGTTGTGTCATGCGTTACGTTAAGACGTGTTTTGGCGGCGCATGCCGTGACGGCAGAATGCGATCAGTGTGCTAAGCGTGCGTATCGTCTAGGCGCCCCGTGCCGGGGCGTCAGGCTTTCCAGCTTTCCTTGAATATTCGTTTTGGTGCCGTCTCGCACAGCCTTGGTGCGTCAGGCAGCGGATTGATGCGCGTTGCCGGCGCCTGGTCCGTCATGGTCCCGCTCAGGGAAACCTAATTGGGGCGGGGAGGCTTGCTGACACATCGGTTTTTATAGGGGTGATTGGCCAGGTAAGGCGTTGCTGCTGGGTCATATGAAAAAATGGCACGGCGCTTGCTTTAAGTAAACCCGAACCCATTCGTTAATAGGAGTCGCGTTAGAATAAAAGAAGTTAGTTTAAAGCAAGGTTCCCCCCCTTTTTCCTTGCGCTAACGTTAGGCCCTGATGAGTCCCCTACCTTCCCCTTAAAATGACTCATCGGGGCCTTATCTTTTACAGGGTTTGGTTTGTTCGATGAGGCCCTCAAAGCTCGCTAAAGCAGTAATCAACTGTGGTCATCACCCTAAAGCTAAAAGAATCAAAATCATTTTTCGACGACTGGATTTAGAGTGACACGCGCAGGCGCTTTGAAACAACAAGTTCTGTTATGATGAAGTCTAGATGCAAGCGCTGCGGGCATGAGGTGTTGCCGCAGGTGCAGATCACGGGATTTTGATGTTGCCCATCAAGCTGTGGTTGTCGCATCGGATTGGTGGGTAGATATTTTTTGCAATCGATTCAACGTTTTTCTGATGAGCTCGATGCGTTTAGGAACCAACTTTGGACAAGAATTCAGATTTGCAGTTGCTCTTAGCGAGGCAACCGATCTTCGATATCAATATCGAGGTGGTCGCGTATGAACTGTTGTTCCGAGAGTTCGATCCAGATCAAGCCAATGTGCTCGATGGTGATCGGGCAACGTCTGCTGTTTTGATCAATGCCTTAACGAACCTAGATCTCAGACAATTGATTGGTTCAGGGCAGGCTTATGTCAATTTCACGGCAAATCTTTTGGAGGTTGATATCCCGCTAGAGCCGGCTCGGTGCGTCATCGAAGTGCTCGAAGATGTTGTGGTAACGCCCGCACTGATCGAGAGATTAACCGTTCTCAAGGCGAGAGGGCATCAAATTGCGCTCGATGACTTTTTGTATTACGAGGAAGCGGCGCCCCTGTTACCTCTAGCCGATGTGATCAAGCTCGATATGCTGGCTTTAGACGAGCAACAGTTAATGGACATGCTCGAGCGTTTCAAAGATTTGGACGTGAAGTTACTGGCGGAAAAAGTCGAAACTCAAGAGATGCTGGATCACTGCAAGTCGCTTGGGTTTTCATTATTCCAGGGTAACTTCCTCAGTAAGCCAGAGCCCATTAGTGGTAAAAAAATCTCGGCGAATAAGCTTGTGGTTTTAGAGCTTTTGAATAAATTGCAGGATCCTGATAGTAATCTCCGTGACTTAGAGTCATTGGTTGCGCAGGACCCCGCGCTGGGCTTTAAGACCATAAAGCTCGTGAATTCAGCGTTTTACCGCCCTCGGCACGAGATTGACTCGCTGGCGCATGCAATGACCTATTTGGGAATTGATGCGATGCGGAGTTTGGCCAGTTTGCTCGCAATATCAGGGATGTCAGATAAGCCGAATGCCCTGCGTGATCACGCGCTCGAGAAAGCCAAGTTTTGTGAGCGATTGGGTGAACAGATCAGTCATGAAGAAGCGCCGGTTTATTATTCGGTTGGCTTGTTGTCGACGATGGATGCCTTTTTCGATCAACCTTTACCGATGTTGCTTGAAAATCTGATGTTGCGGGAAGATATCAAGCAGGCGTTACTTGAAAAAACGGGACGTTTGGGTTTGATTTTAAAAACCGTAGAAGCCATTCAGTCTGGGGCCTTAGACCAAATCGATTGGCCCCAGTTGGAGTTGCTCGGTTTTTCGCCAAATTCGGTTAATGAAATCTATCTATCGGTGATTGAGTGGCAATCTCATCTTGGCGATGACCTGGGATTGCTTTAGTCATGCAGTTTGAGCTGCTCGCCCAGCGCGGTGAGGCCCGTCTCGGCCGTTTGACCCTCGCTCATGGCGTCGTCGAAACGCCAATTTTTATGCCGTGTGGCACCTATGGCTCCGTCAAGGGGATCTCTCCAGAACAGCTTCGATCCGCGGGCGTTCAGATTTTACTTGGCAATACCTTTCATTTGATGCTTCGCCCCGGCGCTGAGGCCATCGAGAAATTCAATGGGTTACACCAGTTCATGGGCTGGGACCGTCCGATCTTAACGGACTCCGGTGGTTTTCAGGTCTTCAGTCTTGCGGATATGAATAAGGTTAATGAAGAGGGCGTCGCTTTTCGGTCGCCTATTAACGGCGATAAAATTCTGCTTACGCCTGAGCGAGCGATGGCCATTCAAACCGCTTTGAATTCAGATATCGCAATGATTTTTGACGAATGCACGCCCTATCCGATCTCGAAAGCGGGTGCAGAAACGTCAATGCAATTGAGTCTTCGTTGGGCCGAGCGATCTAGAGCGGCCTTTACCAGCAACAATGCGCTGTTCGGCATTGTCCAAGGGGGGGTGCACCCTGATTTACGGGAGGCCTCGCTTGAAGGGCTGTGTAAGATCGGTTTTGAAGGCTACGCTATTGGCGGTCTATCGGTTGGCGAGCCGAAACCGGCAATGCTCGAGACCATTCGAAAAATTGCACCCAAAATGCCCAAGCAGGCGCCGAGATACCTGATGGGCGTTGGTACGCCATCGGATCTAATTGAGAGTGTTCGGCGCGGGGTGGATATGATGGATTGCGTCATGCCCACTCGGAACGCCCGTAATGGTCATTTGTTTACCAGTTCTGGCGTGATCCGGATCCGAAATGCCGAGCATCGGGCGAGCGATGAGCCGCTGGATGCGCGGTGCAACTGTTACACCTGTCAAAATTTTTCCCGGGGTTATTTGCATCATTTGGATAAGTGCGGGGAGATCTTAGGGGCGACCCTCAATTCAATTCATAATATCGCTTACTACCTTGAATTAATGCGCGAGGCGCGCGGCGCGCTGGCTCAGGATCAATATGATGCCTGGGCGCTCAGGGTTTATGCGGGTTGGTCTCAGACGCCGCCACCGCTAGAATTCGACCTAGATCACCTACAGTGATTGCGTCTGGCGTCCGGAAACAGGACAATGCAGCGCTTTTGGCGTTCTCAATAAGGGTTCGGATCCGTAAAAAGGGGCGAGGCCAGAGTTGAAGAACATTTTTTAGGGACAGGGGGAATACATGCTTGAATGGTTTATTCCCGCTGCACAGGCGGCTGACGCAGGAGGTCCAATGCCAGGATTCGATATTTTAATACTTGTCGCTTTTGCGGGAATTTTTTATTTCATGCTTTGGCGTCCACAAAGTAAGCGGGCAAAAGAACACCGGGAGCTGATTGAAGGTCTTGGCAAAGGCGATGAGGTTGTGACCAATGGCGGTTTGGTTGGTAAAATCGTTAAGGTTGAAGAGCAGTTTATCGTTGTGGAAGTTGCCTCAGGCGTTGAGCTCAGATTCCAAAAAGCCGCTGTCTCGGCGGCCTTGCCGAAAGGCACTTTGAAGTCCTAGCCTATTGAAACGCCCTGACTGAGGTTGAATCTGTGTTAAATCAATATCCCCTGTGGAAAAACCTGCTGATTGTTGGCGTGGTTGTGTTGGGCATTATTTACGCAATGCCGAATTTTTATCCGCCGGACTACGCCATTCAGATTCAAAACGAGCAGGGCAGCGCAGCGGTTAAAGATCGGGAACTCACGATTGCTTTGCTCGCGTTGGAACAATCTGGCGTCAAGATTAAATCAAGCAGCCTGATCGATGGCAGTGCTCTCATTCGACTGAGCACTGCCGATGACCAGCTTAAGGCCCAACCTTTAATTCAGCGCGCGCTCCATGATTTAAACGCAGACTTTGTCGTAGCGCTTAATTCAGCCCCCACAACCCCCAATTGGTTGCGTGATTTAGGGGCAGAGCCCATGAAGTATGGATTGGATCTTCGAGGCGGCGTCCATTTTTTGATGGAGGTTGATACGGCCAGCGCCGTGGAAGACCGTCTTGAAGGCATGGAGCAAGATATCAAAAGAGCCTTTAGATCAGGCTCTGATCGGGTGCGATACTCGGGGACCGCGATCTTAGAGGGCCGGGTGCTGCAATTTCAGTTTTCAGACGAAGACTTGCGACGCAAAGCAAGGCGTCAAGTTGAAACGACCTACCCGCAGTTTCTCGTTACTGAGATAGAAATTCCAGGCGTCGCCGATGGTTTTGCGTTGAACTTGACCATGAGCGATAGCGCCGTTCGAGAAATTGAAGATTTTGCGGTGCAACAAAACCTGCAGACCATTCGTAACCGAGTCAATGAATTAGGGGTTGCCGAGCCGTTGGTTCAACGGTTGGGTCGCCAGCGCATTGTGGTTGATCTACCGGGTGTTCAAGACACGGCGGAAGCCAAAAAGATATTGGGCAAGGTGGCCACGTTAGAATTTCGGCTTGAGGCCAGTCCCGATGCCTCCAGAGCCAGCACGCTGCCTTATACTTACGAGGGACGAGGCGTGCGGCTCGAGCGAGACCTGATCCTCCGAGGGGAACGGGTGTTTGACGCTCAAGTTGGGTTTGACCCCGATAGCGGCCTCCCCCAGGCCAATATTACGTTAGATAGTGAAGGTGGCGAGTTGATGCACCGATCGACCCGGCACAATATTGGTCGAAGAATGGCCGTCGTGTTTATTGAAACCAAAACTCGAGATCGGTACGAGGTTCAAGATGGCCGTGAAGTTAAGATAACCGAGCCTTACGTCGAAGAGCGGGTGATCTCTCTCGCCACGGTACAAGCGGCCCTCGGTGTGAATTTTCGAATAACGGGATTGGCGGGCGATGAGGCGCGCGAATTGGCGCTCTTGTTGCGGGCGGGCGCTCTGGCCGCCGACATGTTTATTGCTGAGGAGCGCACAGTGGGCGCCAGTCTTGGGCAGGAGAATATCGAGCTGGGCGCGAAGTCCGTGCTGATTGGTTTCAGCCTAGTCGTGCTCTTTATGCTCGCCTTTTATCAATGGTTTGGTTTAGCGGCAAACTTAGCCCTGGTCGCGAATTTACTACTGCTGGTCGCGGTCATGTCGAGCTTGTCGGCCACCCTGACCCTGCCAGGGATTGCCGGTATTGTGCTCACCGTCGGGATGGCAGTTGATGCCAATGTGCTCATTTTCTCGAGAATAAAAGAGGAACTCAAAAAAGGGACGTCGCCACAACTGGCTATTAATGCCGGGTTTGAACGCGCCTTCGTCACCATTCTGGACGCCAATATTACAACGCTCTTGGTTGCGATTATTCTTTACAGCATCGGCACGGGGCCGGTGAAAGGGTTTGCGATCACCTTGATGATTGGTATTTTGTCGTCGATGTTTACTGCGATTATGGGTACACGTTCCTTGATCAACTTGGCGGTGGGCGGACGTCCCGTTAAACGCTTGGCAATCGGGTGGTCGAAATCATGAGTAAGATCCCGTTCATGAAGTATCGTACCGTTGCGGGTTGGAGTTCGATTGCGCTATTGCTGGTCGCGACCGCAAGTCTGAGCGTTCAGAGTTTGAATTGGGGCTTGGACTTCACCGGTGGCACGCTGGTGGAAGTGAGTTACCCAGAGCCCAGGAATCCGGAGCAGATTCGCCAGGATCTCGATAACGCTGGCTGGAATGGTCATGTGGTGCAGTATTTTGGCTCGGACCGGGACATTTTGGTTCGTATGCCGCCGCAGAAATCGCTCTCAGATAAAGACAATGCACGCTTGGGCGACAGTCTGTATGCGGCGTTGAGTGCGTCCGTTGATGGGCAGATTGAGCTCCGAAGGAGCGAGTTTGTTGGCCCGGCGGTTGGCGAGGAACTGGCCAATCAGGGTGGCTTGGGGTTGCTCGCAGCCCTAGCAATGGTGTTGCTGTACGTTTCCTTTCGCTTTCAGCTTAAATTTGCAGTGGGCGCGGTGATTGCCCTCTTTCATGACGTTTTGTTTACGTTGGGTATTTTTTCATTGTTACGCTGGGAGTTCGATTTAACCGTATTGGCAGCACTGCTCGCGGTCATTGGGTACTCTTTGAACGACACCATTGTCGTGGCCGACCGAATTCGAGAGAACTTTCGGCTGTCACGTCGTGGCAAGTCCAGTGATATTATTGATGAGTCGCTGAATCAAACGCTGGGACGAACCTTGATCACCTCGATTACAACCCTATTGGTCTTGTTTGCCTTGTTAACGCTGGGGGGTGAATTGATCCGGGGCTTTGCGTCCGCGTTGATTATCGGGGTCGTGGTGGGGACTTATTCGTCAATTTATGTTGCGGCGAATGTCTTACTCAAGCTGAATTTAAGCCGGGAAGATCTGATTGTTCCGATTAAAGAAGGCGCCGACCCGGATGGCGAGCCTTAGCCCTAAGCCTGGTTGTTCACGCGAGCCTTGGGCGAATGGGTACCTGCCCGCCAGAATCATAGGCCTAAGATTAAGTTCTTAGGTAAGGTGTGATCGGGTTAGCGAGCCTAGGGTTTTAAACAGTCTGGGGTTTGCAGCAACCAAGTTGCCAGATTTTAAGTGCTCCAGGCCACCTTCAAAATCACCGATTAATCCACCCGCTTCTTGAACCAGTAGACAGCCTGCTGCGATGTCCCAGAGTGCAAGGTTATGCATCCAAACGCCATCCAGTCGACCCGCTGCGAGGGAGGCAAGCTCGAGGGCCGCGCTGCCGGGTTCGCGATAGTTGCCTCCGGCATTCACCAAAGCCTCGGCCGTTTTGCTGTGACCTTCAAAGCGGTCGTGCCGATAGGATCCAGCGCTGGCGAACAGTCCGCCTTCGGGCTTTTCCCGGTTGGATACGCGAATCTTTCGACCATTGAGTTGCGCACCGCGGCCCCGTGAGGCGATAAACTCTTCTTGGGTGATCGGGTTGATGATCACGCCGTGTTTCAGCTTGCCAAATTCCATGCAAGCGATAGAAACGCAGAAGTGCGGAATCTGCCGGCTAAAATTGGTCGTGCCATCGATGGGGTCTATGACCCAATGGTAGTCCGAGTCACGCTTTGCTTCGATTGCCGTGCCTTCCTCGCCTGTAATAGCGTGGTTGGGAAATGTTTTTCGGATGGAGTCTGATATAATTTGCTCCGCTTCACGATCCACGTTCGTCACAAAATCATTCGTGCCTTTCTCGCTGGTTTTAACGAGGTCGGGGCGATCGTAAGCTCGAACGATATGACGGGCTGCTTCTCTTGCAGCCCGCAGCGCAATATTGATCATCGGTTCCATAGGGCGTTCGGTGTTGCTGAAAGAGGGCGCATCATATCAGATCTGCCTCGTTGAACAGTAGGATAAAAGGATCATCATCATGTCGAACCCTCATCCATTGCGGGCAAAAGTGCGCATTGTCTTGGTCGAAACCTCTCACCCAGGCAATATTGGCGCAGCAGCCAGAGCAATGAAAAACATGGGGCTGGATCGCCTGTATTTAGTACAACCTCTTGATTATCCAAACGAAAAAGCTGTTTTTCGTGCCGCTAGCGCAAGCGATGTATTGGAACAGGTCGTGGTTTGCGCCAATCTTCAAGAAGCTATCAGCGACTGTAGTTTGGTCCTTGGGACCTCCGCTCGACAGCGGCGAATCCCGTGGCCTTTGGTGACCCCAAAAGAAGCAGCGATCAAGATCACCGAGCATGGGGCTGCCGCTGGGGATATTGCCATCGTGTTTGGTCGCGAATCAAAAGGGCTGAAGAACGAAGAGCTGCAGCAATGCCAGTATCACGTCAACATTCCAACGAGCGATGCGTATAGCTCTTTGAATTTGGCCATGGCGGTTCAGGTCCTCAGTTATGAGTTGTTTTGCGCGAGCCAAGCCGGTTCTGAAGAACGGATTTGGGATCAATTGCCTGCGACCAATACCGACCTAGAACACTTTTTTGCGCATCTTGAAGGCACATTGGCGGAGGTTGGTTTTCATGATCCAGACAATCCCCGGCAATTATTGACCCGCCTCAGGCGTTTGTTCTTGAGGATTGAGCCCGATCAGATGGAAATCTCAATTTTAAGAGGTTTTTTAAAGGCGGTGAACGATACGGCCAAAGGCAAATCCTAGTGTTTTAAATACCCGACTAAAACGCTTGGTTATTAGCGGCGCCTGCATTAAACTTTGCAGCGTCGGGACGTTTGTTTGGGCGTCGTGACTTGTTTTAGGGCGTTAACGGCGCTCTTGCGCGCTTTTTAGTTGCTCTTGCGCGTCTTTTGGTTAATGAATGGACGAAGCGATGAAGCTGACAGCAAAAGGCCGATACGCCGTCACCGCCATGGTGGATTTGGCGGTTTATGGTGGCGAGGGTCCAATCTCCCTGGGCGAGATCTCCGAGCGGCAGTCGATTAGCCAGCCCTACTTGGAGCAGTTGTTTGCAAAGTTAAAGGCGAACCATCTGGTTCTGAGTGTTCGCGGACCCGGCGGCGGATACCGATTGGGTCGGGATAGCCAGGATATTGATGTTGCCGATATTGTCGCCTCTGTTGATGAGTCAGTGGATGCAACCCGATGTGGCGGCAAGGCAGATTGTCAGGGTGGCGAGATGTGTTTGACCCACGAACTATGGTCGGATTTAAGCGATCAGATTCACGGTTTTTTAAAAGGGGTGAGTTTGGCGAGTCTCGCCCAAAAGAATCATGTGCGCGCGATTGCGACCAAGCGATTGATGGATCGACACGACCAGATCGGAATCCAAGCCGTACAACTAGCGGATTAATGAGGTTGAGGAAATAATGAAAGCACCGGTTTATTTTGATTATGCAGCGACCACTCCGGTCGATCCCAGAGTTGCCCAGAAAATGAGTGAATGCCTGATGACCGAGGGGAATTTCGGTAACCCTGCGAGCCGCTCGCATAAGTTTGGCTGGGAAGCCGAAGAAGCAGTGGAGCTTGCGCGCAAGCAAGTCGCAGACCTGCTCAATTGTGATCCTCGAGAGATCGTTTGGACCTCTGGCGCGACCGAGTCCGATAACCTCGCGATTAAGGGCATCGCGCAATTTTACAAAGGTAAAGGTAAGCACCTTATTACCTCAAAAATTGAACATAAAGCGGTTTTAGATACGTGCCGACACCTTGAGCGGGATGGTTTTGAGGTGACCTATCTTGAGCCGGGGGAAGATGGTCTCATTACGCCGGAGCAGGTGAAACAAGCTATCCGAGAGGACACAACCCTTGTGTCGGTCATGCACGTTAATAATGAAATTGGCGTGATCAATGATATTGCAGGCATTGGTGAAGTCTGCCGAGCGGCAAAGGTTTTTTATCATGTGGATGCAGCACAGAGCGCTGGCAAAATCCCGGTCGACTTAGACGCGCTGAAAGTGGATTTAATGTCCTTGTCTGCCCACAAGATGTATGGCCCAAAAGGCGTTGGCATTTTGTATGTCAGACGTAAGCCGCGGGTGCGTCTGGAAGCCCAGATGCATGGTGGCGGTCATGAGCGCGGCATGCGCTCGGGTACTTTGGCGACGCACCAATTGGTGGGTATGGGCGAAGCCTGCAGAATCGCCCAGCTTGAGATGGCCTCTGAAGCGGCAAGAACCCTTGCGCTGCGCGAACGCCTTCGACATGGTTTTGATGGTATGGAAGAGGTCTATGTCAATGGCGACCTCAACGCCCATGTTCCTGGCATTATTAATATTAGCTTCAACTATGTCGAGGGCGAGTCGCTGATTATGTCGCTGCCTGAAATCGCGCTGTCCAGTGGCTCAGCCTGTACCTCTGCCAGTCTCGAGCCGTCGTATGTATTAAGGGCGCTTGGCATGAATGATGAACTCGCCCATAGCTCTTTGCGCTTTTCGGTGGGGCGGTTCACCACTGAGGAAGATGTCGATGGCGCGATCGAGCAGGTTCGGCGCGCGGTTGAAAAATTACGAGAATTATCGCCACTTTGGGACATGTACAAGGACGGCGTTGATCTAGACAGTATAGAATGGGCGGCGCACTAGCGCGAAACACAGCGAGTTAACGGAGCAGTCAAGATGGCTTATAGCGACCAGGTAATGGATCATTATCAGAATCCAAGAAACGTTGGTAAGTTCGACGATCAGGATGACCAAATTGGGACTGGCATGGTCGGTGCACCCGCCTGTGGTGATGTCATGCGACTTCAAATCAAAGTTAATGCCGAGGGCATTATTGAGGACGCTAAATTTAAAACCTATGGATGCGGTTCGGCGATTGCTTCGAGTTCGTTGCTAACGGAATGGGTCAAAGGGCGAACGCTGGATGATGCGGCTCAGATTAAGAATACTGAAATTGCGGAAGAACTGGCGCTGCCGCCGGTAAAGATACACTGTTCGGTGCTTGCCGAGGATGCCATTAAGGCAGCCGTTGAAGACTACCGTAAAAAACTGGCGGCGCAGGCTTAAGTCGCGTTCGTTCAGAACGAGGTTAGGGACTTTTATGAAGATTAGTTTGACAGATACGGCGGCGCGTCACGTCCAAGGTTTTCTTGAAAGCCGGGGTCGGGGGCTGGGTATTCGTCTGGCTGTAAAAACGACGGGTTGTTCAGGTTTAATGTACGTGATCGAGCCAGTGGATCAGCCTGCCGAAGAAGACATGAGCTTCGAGACCCAAGGCGTTAAAGTCTTTATCGACCCGAAGAGTTTAATTTATGTTGATGGCACCGAAATGGATTACGTCAAACAGGGATTGAACGAGGGCTTTGAATTTCGAAATCCCAATGTGAAAGGTGAGTGCGGCTGCGGCGAAAGCTTTACAGTCTAGCTGAGTAGGCCCGTTGAATTTTAGCCAGAATTTCTTTGAAATCTTTCAAATCGACGCCGTTTTTGATCTAGATGTCCCAGACCTCAATGAGCGTTATCAGGCGCTTCAAAGGCGCGTTCATCCAGATCGTTATGCTGGCCAGGGTGATCAAGCGGAACGCTTGGCAACGCAATGGGCAACCCAGGTTAATGCGGCGTATGCCACGTTATCCGAGCCATTAGCCCGCGCGAGCTACTTGCTCGATCTCAAAGGCGTGGTGCTGGCCCAGAATCCAACGCTTGATCCGACATTTTTATTTGAGCAGATCGAGCTTCGCGAAACCTTAGACGAGATTAGGCAGACGGGGTCATTGACTCAGTTAGACGCTTTTAGGCAAGCGCTTGCCGAAAAACAAAGCGCTGACGCGAGAACATTTAATGATTACTTCAAGGCGTCCGCACTGAATGAGGCAACCACCTCAGTTTATCGGATGCAATTTTTGAGCAAGCTTTCACAGGGCGCAAAAGCGCTCGAAGAAGAATTACTGGGTTATTAGTATGGCGTTAATTCAAATTACAGAACCCGGGCAAGCGCTTGATCCCCATCAGCGTAAACGCGCAGCAGGGATCGATCTCGGCACGACCAATTCACTGATCGCGGCCGTTCGGTCGGGCCAAGTAGATGCGTTAGAGGACTTGTCCGGCGCCAGTATGTTGCCAAGTGTGGTGCATTACTCAGCAGACGGCGACATCACCGTTGGCTCAGAGGCCTTACCATTTTCGGCGCCAGAGCCTTTTAATACCATCGCCTCGGCGAAGCGGTTGTTAGGGCGAGGGCGCGCTGACCTGGATGGTATTGCCGCGCAACAACGCTATGAATTTGCGCCGGATGATGGCGGCATGGTGCGCCTGCAAACCGCTGCCGGCGTGATTAGCCCCGTTCAAGTTTCCGCCGAAATATTAAAGGTTCTATCAGATAGAGGAGCGGCAAGCCTCGGCGGCGCCCTCGACGGGGTCGTCATTACGGTGCCGGCCTACTTCGATGATGCGCAGCGACAGGCCACTCGGGATGCGGCAGCCATTGCTGGGCTGAATGTGCTCAGGCTCCTAAACGAGCCGACCGCGGCGGCGGTGGCCTACGGGCTTGATAGTGGGGATGAAGGCCTCGTTGTCATCTTCGATCTTGGCGGCGGGACCTTTGATGTGTCTTTGCTACGGCTGACTCGGGGTGTTTTTGAGGTCCTAGCAACCGGCGGTAACTCAGGCTTAGGCGGCGATGACTTCGATGATCTGTTGGCCGACCTGATTCTTGAAAAGGCGCAATCAACCGGCGCGCTTGATCCTTCATCGCGCCGGCAACTGATGACCCAGGCCCGAAGGATCAAAGAATTGTTGTCGAGTCAAAGCCAGGTCGATGTCACGCTGCAATTGCCGGCGCTGCAATGGCAGGGTCAAATCGATTTGGCTGAATTTGAAGCGAAGATTTCAGGCCTTGTTGAGGAAACCATTAAAGCCTCAAGACGCGTGCTAAGAGATGCCGATGTCACCGCCGCTGAGATTGCGCAGGTTGTGTTGGTGGGTGGTTCAACGCGCGTGCCCAGGGTTCGTGCGGCGGTTGAGGCATTTTTTGGCCGTGAACCGTTGACCCAAATCGATCCGGATCGCGTGGTGGCATTGGGTGCGGCGCTGCAGGCCGACGTCTTGGTGGGTAATAAGCCCGATGACGAAATGCTGTTGCTGGACGTCCTGCCTTTGTCTTTGGGGCTAGAAACTATGGGCGGGTTGGTTGAAAAAGTGATCGGCCGAAACACGCCGATACCCGTTCAACGGGCGCAAGAATTTACCACCTATAAAGACGGGCAAACGGCGATGCTGATTCACGTGCTGCAAGGCGAGCGAGAACAAGTCGTGGATTGTCGATCGCTCGCGCAGTTCGAATTAAGGGGTATCCCGCCGATGGTTGCGGGCGCTGCAAAAATAAAAGTGGTGTTTCAGGTCGATGCCGATGGGTTGTTATCGGTTTCTGCGGCCGAACTGGGCACCGGGGTTTCGACCTCTATTACGGTGAAGCCGTCTTATGGTCTGTCCGATACGGAAGTGACCGATATGCTCAAAGCATCGTTTGCGTTTGCGAAAGAAGACGCGGCGGCTCGGATGCTGCTCGAAGCGAGGGTCGATGCTCAGCGCTTGGTTGATGCCCTGGCGGCAGCGTTGCAACAAGACGGCGCAGCGCTGTTAACCGATGAAGAAGCCCAAGCCTTGCAGCAAGGGATCAAGGCGCTCGAAACCGTTATTGCCGGCGACCAGGTTCATTCGATTTCGGCAGCAACCCAAAAACTCAGTCAGGCGAGCGATGATTTCGCGGCCAAACGAATGGACCAAGAGGTTCGTCGGGCTTTAACTGGACAGTCCCTCGATGCGGTTTTAGAACCAACTCAGGCGAACTAAACAATCTCGCTCGCGAGACGAGACAGGAATAGACTATGCCTAAAGTCGTAATTTTACCCCATATCGATCGTTGCCCCGAGGGCGCGGTGCTGGATGTGCCCTCAGGTGAGGTGCTCATTGATGCCGCCCTAGCTCATGGGATCAAGATTGAACATGCTTGCGAGATGGCGTGTGCCTGCACGACTTGCCACGTGATTGTTCGGGAAGGGTTTGCGTCGCTCGAGCCTTCGGATGACTTAGAGGATGACCTTTTGGATAAAGCTTGGGGTTTGGAGCCAGATTCCCGTTTAAGTTGTCAGTTGGTCATCGCGGATGAGGATTTGGTCATTGAGATTCCACGGTATACCATTAATCAAGTTTCCGAGAGTCATTAGCCTTGTGATGAAATGGACTGATAGCCTAGAGATCGCCCTTGCCCTGATCGATGCCCATCCTGGTATTGATCCCTTAACCGTTCGATTCACAGATCTAAAAGCTTGGGTTGAAGCCTTGCCAGAGTTTGACGATGTGTCAGAACGGTGCGGCGAGAGAATCCTTGAAGCGATTCAAATGACCTGGATTGATGAGGTTGACTAGGGTGAATTAAGGCAGTAATTCGCTATTTTGCTGGGTTAATCACGCGTATAATACGGCGCCTCAAAAACAGTAATTTACCAGTGGAGTTGTCATGGCCTTAGAACGCACTTTTTCTATTATTAAACCCGACGCAGTCGCTAAAAACGTCATCGGTCAGATTGTCGGGCGTTTCGAAGCCAATGGTCTGCAGATCGTTGCCCAACGCATGGAACACCTAACCGAAGAGAAGGCCAAAGGCTTTTATGCTGAGCATGATGGCAAGGGGTTCTTTAATGACTTGGTAGCCTTTATGACCTCAGGGCCCGTTGTTTTGCAGGTTTTAGAAGGCGAGAACGCAATCTTGAAAAACCGTGAGTTAATGGGTGCAACCAATCCCCAGGACGCAGCAGCAGGCACCATCCGAGCGGATTTCGCGCAAAGTATTGATGCCAATGCGGTTCACGGTAGTGATGCGCCTGAGTCAGCGGCGAGAGAAATTGCTTATTTCTTTACCCCTGATCAAATCTGTAACAGATGAATCAGATCACGCCAGAAAAAATTGATCTACTGGGCTTGAGTCAGGCCCAGATGACCTCGGTTTTGGCGGGCTTGGGTGAAAAGCCCTATCGGGCGGCCCAGGTGATGAAATGGTTGCATCATCGGTCGGTCATGGATATCCATGAGATGACGGATATCAGCAAGAAGTTGCGCGGGGAGTTCGAGGCTGGGGCTGAAATTCATGAGCCCGAAGTATTGTCTGAAAAAGTGTCTCGAGATGGTACTCGAAAGTGGTTAATGCGGTCGCGATCCGGGAGCGCTATTGAAACGGTGTTTATCCCAGAGGGTAATCGCGGCACGCTCTGCGTCTCATCCCAAGTAGGTTGCATCTTAGATTGTAAGTTTTGCTCGACCGGAAAACAGGGGTTTAACTCGAATTTAACCTCTGGCGAGATTGTCGGTCAGTTGCGGATGGCAGAGCGGCGGTTGCGGGCTGAGTTTGAGGACCGCAATCGGGTGGTCACCAACGTGGTGCTGATGGGCATGGGCGAGCCCCTGCTGAATATCGATCAAGTGATTCCAGCCGTGTCGGTCATGATGGATGACCTGGGATACGGTATTTCGAAGCGAAAGGTGACGATTTCGACGGCCGGCGTGGTCCCGGGCATTCTTCGATTAAAGGAAACGACCGATGCGTCGTTAGCGATCTCCTTACATGCGCCCAATGACGCGCTGAGAGATCAATTGGTGCCGATCAATCGCAAATACCCTATCGCGATGTTGCTGGATGCCTGCCGTGATTATGCGCAGAATTTGGGAGAGAAGCGTACCATCACCATCGAGTACACCTTGCTCGATGGCGTAAATGATCAGGCCGAGCATGTTCGGGAGCTTGCAGTCTTGTTAAAAACGTTCCCCTGCAAAATTAATTTAATTCCCTTTAATCCGTATCCAGCCACGACGTTCAAAAGACCGTCCGCGGCCAGTGTCAGATATTTCCAGGAATATTTGGTGGGCAAAGGGTTCTCAACCATGGTGCGAACCACCCGTGGCGACGATATCGATGCGGCCTGTGGGCAACTTGCGGGCCAGGTGGTTGACCGGACATCTCGTAGCGCGCGATATCAACGCATTGCTCTCCAGGCGGCGCCTGAATGAGAGGTGCGGCGTTAAGCGTTGCACTGCTCTTGATCCTGGGCTGCACGACTCAGAATCAAAGGGGCGCCCCGGTCGATCAGGCCGAGGTCGCTGATAGAGCGATCGAGCTTGGGACCGCTTACCTGCGACAAGGGGATTATGGCCGGGCCAAAGATAATTTAATGAAAGCTCTGGCCATCGATAACCAATCGGCGTCAGCGCACCACACTTTGGCCATTGTGTTTCAACAAGAACGCGAGTTTGAATTGGCAGAGTCCTATTTTAAGCGAGCGATTGCGCTGGACCCCGCAATGATTGCGGCTCGCAACAATTACGGGGCATTTTTGTACGCTCAGGATCGCCCTCAGGATGCGGTTGAGCAGCTCACCATTGCCACCGAGGATCGTTTTTACGAGCTTAGGCCCCAAGCTTTTGAAAACTTAGCGGTTTCCTACCTTGCGCTTAAAAACCAGCCGGCAGCGCGTGAAGCCTTTGAGCGCGCCGAAGCACTGAACCCTCGATTACCGAGAACCCTGCTTGAGCTGACCTTGCTTTATCTAGCGGAGCAAAACTATACAACTGCGAAAGCGCTGTATTTAAGGCATCGCGCCATCGCGGCTGAATCAGCGAGAAGCTTGTACGCGTGTGCAAAAATTTATGCGATTTTTTTAGATGATGCTGAGCGCAGACGCTGCACGGCAGATTTGATCCGTATCTATCCAACGTCGATAGAAGCATCAGAGGTGGCGGCTGTAACCCAAGGAGGGGTGAATGAGCGGTGAGGATATGGATCAGGTCAAAGCTTTGACCGTCTCAGATCAATTAAGACAGGCCCGAGAAGCTGCTGGTCTGACGCAAGCGGCGGTTGCTGACGCGTTGTTCCTAACCGTGACGTACATTCGGTACATGGATGCGGGTGAGTTTGAGAGATTACCGAAGCAAGCTTTTGTCCGAGGCTATTTGCGTAGCTATGCGCGGGTTGTGGGCCTCGATGGCGGTCTGCTGGTGCAATTGTACGACGAGGAATTCCGTGAAACCCTGGCAGAGATGCCGGCGGATGTTAGTGTGAGTGTGCAGGAGAATCGATTCTCCGGGCCTGTCGTACTGACTGGTTTGATTGGCTTGGGTATTGTTTTGATTTTGGTGCTCTTGGTGTGGTTGTTGATTCCAGACGATGATAATGCATCTGCGATGAAGCCCACGCCGCCCGCGCCGGCACGGGTCAATCAATCATCCGGCAGCACGCCAGATTCAGTGCGGGCTTTAGTCGGTTCCAGCGCATTAACTGATCCGTCGTTTGAGGCCAGTCCTGTTGAGGCCGTAGCAATTGATAAAGCGCTCGGCGAGAAACTGAGTGCCGGATCGGCGGCTGCCCCGGCGCCAAGGCCAGACTGGGTAGCCGATTTTGATCGTTCAACGCCGGTAACCGTGGCACCGGTCGAAAGGCCGATCACCGTGTCCGAAAACGTTGTTTTGGGAACCCTTAACGGCGAGGCAGGTCTATTGGCTGGTGTTGAGGATGTGATTCAGGCTGAGTCCACATTGACCGATCTTGGCGCGGCGGATGGCGTCAATAATTCGCGGCGGCCAGGGCGGTTGAGCGATGAGCAGGATGTTCAATTCAACCTCGATGTGGGCGGCGGGATTTCAGGGCGAGTCAATATTCGCCGAGAAAATCGAGATGATGGCCGGCAAATTCTCGTTGATGCCGGTGGCTCGGATGAGTTAAAGGCCACGCTCATCGGTGAATGTTGGATAGAAGTAGCGGATAGTCAAAATGAATTGATTTATGGCGACCTTAATCGTGCCGGCGATGTGCTTTTACTGACCGGTAGAGCGCCCTTAACGGTACTGCTGGGCAATGCACCCATGGCGAGTATCGAGTTTAACGGTCGGTTGGTCGATCTCGAATCAGCAACAACACGCGATGCGATCGCTCGATTAACCCTTACGAATTAGGAGTCATTGTTGTGTACCAAGATTCAAAAATAGTACGGCGGGTATCCAAACAAATCATGGTGGGTTCGGTCCCGGTTGGGGGCGATGCGCCCATCGCAGTGCAGAGTATGACCAATACCAATACGCTGGATGTTGACGCAACGGTCGCGCAGATTCGCCGTCTTGAAACTGCCGGCGCCGACATTGTTCGGGTCTCGGTGCCGAGTATGGATGCCGCAGATGCCTTCGGGAAAATTCGAGCCCAGGTTGATGTGCCTTTGGTCTCTGACATCCACTTTGATTACAAAATCGCCCTGAAGGTTGCGGCTTTGGGTGTTGATTGTTTGAGGATTAATCCCGGCAATATTGGCAGCCCAGATAGAGTGCGCGCGGTCGTTAGTGCTTGCAAGGATCAAGGTATTCCTATCCGCATCGGGGTAAACGCCGGGTCCTTAGGCAAGGATTTAATGCGTAAGTATAAAGAGCCGAATGCGACGGCGATGGTGGAGTCGGCGATGCGCAATATTGAGATGCTGGATGCTGAGAACTTCGATCAGTTCAAGCTCAGCCTCAAGGCTTCTGATATTTTTATGACCATCGAGGCGTATCAGCGCATCGCAAGCCAAATTGATCAACCATTACACTTGGGGATTACCGAAGCCGGTGCCCTGCGTTCGGGTACGGTTAAGAGCGCCGCCGGCTTGGGCTTTTTGCTCATGGCTGGAATCGGCGACACCATCCGTATTTCCTTGGCGGCGGATCCGGTTGAGGAAGTAAAGGTTGGGTTTGATTTGCTCAAGAGCCTACATTTGCGCAGTAAAGGGATTCATTTCGTTGCTTGCCCGAGTTGTTCGCGCCAGAACTTTGATGTTATTTCAACGGTGAACGAGCTTGAACGCCGCGTAGAAGACATCACAACGCCGCTGGATGTTGCGATTATCGGCTGTATCGTTAACGGGCCTGGTGAGGCGAAAGAAGCCGATATTGGGCTCACGGGGGCAACCCCCAACAATTTGATCTATCGCGATGGCGCGCCGAGCCAAAAAGTGACCAATGAGAACTTAATCGATGACCTCGAGGCGATGATCCGGCGCCGGGTTGCCGAAAAAATTGCGGCCGAAGCCGACGAAAACCTTCAATTAACGTCCAGCTGAGTGGAAGTCTGCAGTGACTAATGTGATCAAAGCCGTCCGAGGAATGCAGGATCTGCTCCCTGAAAAAAAAGCACGCTTTCGTGCGATCGAAGATCGGGCTCGGCGTGTGCTGGGCGACTATGGCTATCAGGAAGTTGGCTTGCCGGTATTGGAAAGCACCAGTTTGTTCAGCCGCCTGGTGGGTGCCAGCACCGATATCGTCGAAAAAGAAATGTATACCTTTAATGATCGCAACCAAGAGAGTTTGACGCTGCGACCCGAAGGTACTGCCGGGTTGGTTCGCTTTGTGAACGAGCATGGTCTGGCGTTCAATCAAACTCAAAGGCTTTGGTATACCGGGCCTATGTTTCGTTATGAGCGTCCCCAGAAAGGGCGCTACCGGCAGTTCGATCAGATTGGTGTGGAGTGCATCGGGATGGAAGGCCCTGATATTGATGCTGAGCTACTGCTGCTTTCAGCGCGACTCTGGTCGGTCTTAGGCTTATCAAGCTCGGTGACCCTTGAGCTCAATTCAGTCGGCGATGCCGAAAGCCGGCAAGCCTTTAGCGCGGCATTGGTGAATTATTTAACGCAATATAAAGCGGATTTGGATGAGGACAGTCTTCGCAGACTGACCACCAATCCAATGCGAATATTAGATAGCAAGGTCCCGGCAACGCAGGCCCTGTTGGCGGATGCGCCCGTGCTCAGTGACTTTATTGATGCGGCGTCTCGAAAGCATTTTACCGGCCTGTGTGCGATACTGGACGCCGCCGGACAACGCTATCGGATCAATCCGAGCATTGTGCGCGGTTTGGACTATTACAACCGCACGGTTTTCGAGTGGGTCACGGATCAATTGGGTGCTCAGGGCACGATTTGTGGTGGTGGTCGCTATGATGGGTTAGTGGCGCAGTTGGGTGGTAAAACAACCCCCTGCGTTGGCTTTGCATTGGGTTTAGATCGGCTGGCTTTAATGCTTGAAGGTCATGAGCCGCAAATGAGCCGGGTCGACATTTATGGTGTGTCCGTTGGTGATGACGCGCGGGCAAAGATGCTCGTTCTTGCAGAACAAGTGCGGACCCACCTGGGCCTTTCGATTCAGGTTCATGCAGGTGCTGGAAAGCTCAAGGCTCAAATGAAAAAGGCCGATGCGTCTGGCGCTGAAATCGCGCTCATTGTGGCGGAAGATGAGCTTGCTCAAGATGCTGTGAGTGTTCGTGAGTTGCGGGGTGAGGGTGGTCAGGCCTTGGTGCAAGGGTCCGCTTTGATGGAACGGTTGCAGCAGCGTTTTAAGCCGTAAGGAGCGCCTAGGCGAGCGCAGGAACAGCAAACAGAAGATAATAAAGAACTTGTTACAGGAGTAGGGCACGTGGCGCTGGATACGAGCGAAGAAGAGCAGGTCGAGAAAATACAGACTTTTTTCCGTCAGAACGGTTGGTTTCTGGCAATCGGTTTGGTATTCGTTCTGGGCGGTAATTTTGGATATAGGTCCTGGGAGGACCAAAAGCGGTCTGCAGCAGACGCTGCGAGTGATGCGTTTTCGACGTTTCAAACCGCTGCTCGGGAGAGTGCTGCCGACGCAGATAAGCGATCAGCGGCGATCTCTCTAGGCGACGCGTTTATGGCAGATCATTCGGATACCAACTATGCGGTATTAGCCGGACTCCAGGTTGCAAAGCTTCATTTTGGTTCGGGCAAATTGAGCGAGGCCGAATCGGCTTTGCGCACGATAAAAGGATCGGCCAGTGAGCAGCTGCTGCCTTTGGTGCAGATTCGATTGGCGCGACTCTTGGGCGCCCAGGATCGCCCCGAGGAAGGTTTGACTTTATTAGCAGAGCCAATGCAATGGGCTGGTTTTACTGCGGCGCGGCACGAGGCGGAAGGCGATTTGTTGTATCAACTCGACCGACTTGATGAGGCACGGCAGGCCTATCAATTGGCGGTTAACACCGCTGGCGAAGATGGCCTCCCGGGTTTAACCATGAAGGTTGAGGATCTGACGTTTGCTGCGGCGGCCGTCGATCAAGCTGATTTAGACGAAAGTATCTCTGATGACCAACCTGCAGCGGTTCAAGATGCGGCGTCAGTTGATGCTGCCGAGGCAGATGCGATGCCAGCAGATACTAAGGACAATGGATGATGATCAGGCGCACGCTGCCCTATAGCCTATTGCTGCTCGGTTTATTGGGTGGTTGCAGTTGGTTTGATGGCAAAGATGAAGACGTCATCAAGCCAGCGGCTTTGAAGAAAATTCAGTCAGAGGTGTCTTTTTCCGCACTGTGGACCGCTCGAATTGGTGCGGGCGCAGACGATAAGGCCATTAAGCTTGAACCCGCACTCAGTGGCGGTCGAATTTTTGCAGCCTCCGCCGATGGCACAATCATGGCGCTTCAGGCGGATACCGGCAACAAGGTTTGGTCCCAAGACGTTCGAAAAATTTATGCTGAGGTCGATGTCGATCATGCCTTTGCGAAGGACGTCGATGTCATTACCGGCGGGGTTGGTGCGGGTAATGACATTATCTTGGTTGGCACGGCGGCAGGGGAAGTACTGGCCCTGTATCAGAGTGATGGATCCCTCGCTTGGCGGGCCGTCGTTTCAAGCGAAGTGCTCGCCCCGCCACAGATTCTCAATCAGTTGGTTGTTGCCCAGGCCATCGATGGCAGCGTGACCGGCATCGATGCGTTTACGGGCGAGCAGCGTTGGCGGTTTAGTACGTCCTTGCCGGCTTTGACCTTACGCGGCACGTCCACGCCGATCCTTCGAGACGATGTCGCAATCGCTGGATTCGCCAATGGGCGGGTGGCGCTGATTGATCCTGATCGCGGCGTTGCGGCCATCGATGAACGCGTCGCAGCGGCCAAAGGCCGGTCTGATTTAGAACGCTTGATTGATATTGATGGCAGGATGGTTTATCAAAGTGGCAGGCTCTATGTTGCCAGTTATCAAGGTAGGATCCTTGCCATTGATTTGAATGCGGGTCGCCCGCTCTGGTCTGAAGAAGCCTCAACCACGGTTGGGCTGGGTACGGGGTTTGGCAACGTGTATCTTGCTTCTGTAACGGATCAGGTAACGGCATTTGATATGGATAATGGCCGAATCCAGTGGGCGGTGGATGATCTTTTAAATAGAGACCTTACCACCCCAGTTGCGATCGGAAGCTACCTTGCCGTCGGCGACTTTGAAGGCTACGTCCATTTGATCGCGCAATCGGACGGCCGTTTTGTCGGGCGTCGTCGTGTCGATACCAAAGGGCTTTATACGCCGGCACTCGCTGACGGCAATCGCCTTTATGTCATGGGTAACAGCGGACGCCTTTCGGCTTTCGAGATTCAGTAGGCATCTGATGCTGCCCGTCATCGCCCTAGTTGGCCGCCCGAATGTTGGGAAATCCACGCTTTTTAATCGGCTGACCAAAACCCGAGATGCTCTGGTTGCGAGCCTTTCAGGCCTTACCCGGGACCGACAATACGGCCGTGGTGTGATGGGTGATTTCGATTATCTGGTGGTTGATACTGGGGGCTTGTCTGGTGACGAGCAGGGCATCGATAAACCGATGGCGGACCAATCCCGAGCGGCAATCACCGAAGCGGATCTCGTCTTATTTTTAGTGGATGCTAAATCCGGACGCTTGCCGGGGGACCATGATATCGCGCACTTACTGCGGTCCCAAGGCAAACCCGTTGTTTTAGTCGCTAATAAAATCGATGGGCAGAATGCTAACTATATCGAAGGCGAATTCGCGGAATTGGGGTTCGGTGGCGCTGAGCTGATTTCGGCCTCGAACGGTCATGGCGTGGCGTATTTAATGGGGGAGGTTGTTCTAGCGCGTCTGCCTGTTAAGGAAGACGATGGCGCTGGTGAGGAAGAAGCCCGCGGCATTAAGATGGCGGTGGTGGGGCGCCCCAATGTTGGCAAGTCCACCTTAGTCAATCGGATGCTTGGCGAAGATCGTGTTGTGGTGTTTGATCAGGCCGGTACGACTCGGGACAGCATCTATATTCCCTTTGAACGCGAGGGCCAGGAATACACCATTATCGATACCGCTGGGGTTCGCCGACGAGGAAAGATCTCTGAAGCGGTTGAAAAGTTTTCAGTGATTAAGGCGTTGGACGCCATTGCCGATGCGAATGTTGTGATCTTGATGATCGATGCCCATGAAAACCTCGTCGACCAGGATCTGCATCTTTTAGGACATGTCCTGGAGGCAGGTCGAGCCTTGGTGATTGCCGTGAATAAGTGGGATGGCACGAATCAAGAACAAAAGAACCATATCAAAAGTGAAATACAACGCCGACTGACCTTCATTGATTTTGCAACAATCCATTTTATCTCGGCGTTGCATGGGTCGGGTGTTGGCAACTTGTATAAGTCGATCTTAAAGTCTTATGACTCGGCCACTAAATCACTGGCAACGACGAAGTTGAACAAGGTTCTGGCAGAGGCCTTGGCTGAGTTCCAACCACCAATGGTTCACGGCCGGCGAATCAAGCTCCGGTATGCGCATGCAGGCGGAAGCAATCCGCCGATTATTATCATTCATGGCAATCAAACCGAGGCCGTACCCGCGTCTTACAAACGGTATCTACAAAAACGGTTTCATAAAGCGCTTGGTTTGGAAGGCACGCCGCTTAGAATCGAGTTTAGAACGGGCGATAATCCGTTTAAAGATAAGAAAGTACACCTCACGGATCGAGAGGTCAGTAAAAAAAGGCGCTTGCTGAAGGATGATGTTGAGCGCGCTAAGAAGCGCAAGCGCTAGCGCTGCAGTCGCTACAAACGCGCGATCCAACACGATTGATCGCGCTAAAGAGCAAAAAATAGCGCTGTTGCCGCTGCAAAATTGAGTTGCCAACTGGGTTGAGCGGGTTTACGTCCTAGCTCTAGGGTGACGTCAGAAATAACCCAGGATCAACCCGGACTTGATTTAAGTTGACGCTGAAGTGCAGATGCGGGCCCGTGACCCGACCGGTTTGGCCCACGAGGCCAATAATCTCGCCTTGGGCAATGGTCATGTCGAGTTGTACATCGACTTGACTTAGGTGACAGTACATCGTGATCAGGCCTTGGCCGTGGTCAATCAACACCGTCTTGCCGTTAAAAAAATAATCGCCTGTGGCACGAACCGTACCTGCCGCGGCTGCTTTGATCGGCGTGCCCTCTGGGGCTGCGATATCCAAGCCAGAATGCGGGCTTCGTACTTGGTCATTTAAAATCCGTCGTTTACCAAAGGGTGATGAGATTCGGCCTATGACCGGCGTGATGAAGGCAAGGGTTTTGGCGTCAATGGTTCGATCGGTGCTGAACGACTCGAAAACCGCCATCATCTCTTTCCGGTCCCGACTGATTCGATCGTAATCCCGCGCCGGCGGCGTAACCTTATTATTGTCTTGGATGGTTAGGCGCTCGGTGAGATAGTTTTTTTCACGGACATCGAAGGCGATTGCCCCCTCGGCGAGATCAAGGCGCGCGGACCCTGGCGCCTGGTCCATTGCAATGCCCACAACCGCAACCGGGTTTGCTGAATCGCCCGTAATCAGAACCGGGTTGCCGAGGAACTGGGCGGATTTTGTGTTCGCCGGTAGTGCCATCACCGCCACGCCGCCAGGCACTGGGGTGTGAACCGGTTGAGCGGCGACCGGGTTTTGAAGCAACAAAAGCGCGGTTAACAGGGCACTTAAGAATAAAACGGGTTTCAAGGGGCGCCCTCGACTTTAAGCGTGGGTTTGTTTTGAATGATGGCGTCAGCTCTGCCGTCTGCAAAGTCGATCGTGATGGTTTGATCCGCCTGCAATTGCGCTGCCCGACTGATTAAGCCTTGCTGCTCGTTTCTGACCAAACTGAATCCGCGGTCCATGACGGCCAGTGGGCTGAGTGCATTGAGTTGGCCGGCTAAACGCTGCAGGTTGCTGCGTTCATCGATGAGTTGTCGTTGCATCAGCTCAGTTTGTCTCGCTGAGGCGGATGACAGCCGAGTTTGAGCTTGCTTGAGTTGCTGCTCAACCCCTGTTTGCAATTGTTTTTCTAAACGGTCGATTTCTGGATGATCTAAGGCGCGTTTCACGGCCGTTAACAGTCGAGGTTGCAACCGCTCCAGGCGCTCGCTCATCTGAGTCAGGGTTTGGGATGGGTTGCGTAGACGCCGGGTTAAGCTTTGGACAGCGGCCTGGGCCGCCCTCAGATGGTTACTTTGCGCTCGCGTCAAACGCTGGGCTAAGCCGTCGAATTGCTGCATCCAGTCGGTCTGGTCTGGCGCAAGAATCTCAGCGGCGGCCGAAGGGGTTGCGGCCCGAATGTCGGCGACAAAGTCGGCAATGGTGAAGTCGGATTCGTGACCGATGGCGCTGACCACCGGGATGCGGCTGTTGGCAATGGCGAGGGCAACGGGTTCGGTATTAAAGGTCCAAAGGTCCTCGAGCGAGCCACCCCCTCGGGTGAGCAAGATGGCATCAAAACCAGGGTTGTCAAAAGCATTGGCCAGAGCCAAGGCGGCAACGACCTGCGCAGTGGCCTCTTCGCCCTGAACTTGACTGGGAATAATCGTGCAATTGAG
>TARA_B110000240_G_C13513627_1_pt1 | contig 28014 bp, 16 predicted proteins | sample TARA_B110000240 | Tara Oceans TARA_B110000240 (sample SAMEA4397611) | marine metagenome | biome: Polar Biome; feature: [DCM] deep chlorophyll maximum layer (ENVO:01000326); material: water (ENVO:00002006), including particulate matter (ENVO:01000060) such as... | depth 17 m | reverse complement strand
GACTGCCAGACACATATACCAGGGGAATTAAGCGAGAAGTCAACTGTTACTAAATTCAAATTACATTCTTTTACCCATCACAGCACCTAAAGCAGCGCCGACTAATCTGGAAGTTAATAAATCATAAAATACACCCTTTTGAATACCAAGGACTTTAGCAATCACTTTACCTACGGATTTACCTAAAGCAAATCCTGCTAAACCACCAAAAATAGAACCTAAAAGACCTTCATTAACAAATGCTTCTTCTAATCGTTCTAGTTCAAATGTACCATCTTCGTTTTGGTATTGATTTACGAATTGCTCTAATGCATAATCAACTTTAGATTCTAACTCTGGAGTCCAATCGGTTTGTAAACCTTCTTGCAATAATTGCATATCAGTTTCAGTAATTGATTGCTCAACTAAGTATTCGTTAAATGTTTTAGTATCTTTCATAGTTTATATATCTTTTATTCTATTTCTAATCTCAGGTCTAACTTGTTGTAAACAAATGTACAATCAAACGTACTGAAATCAGATACATTCTCAGCCATGTTAAGGTTTAATTCATTTATAGAATTCATAACAATACCACTGAATTCCATATAAGCTACTGAACTACCTTCAGCATCTAAAATTCTTAATGTCATTGGTTCAATATAAGCCTGTTTTGTTGATTTAGCATAATAATAAAGTAAAGTGTCCATCATAATCCAATAGTTAATAAATCCATCTAATAACTGAAATGTCACTGTGAATTCCCTTGTTATTGTATTTTGAATTGGAACTGAGCCTCTGTGGTATCTTGTAGTACCATCATTATCTGCCTGTGTTGTTGGATCAAAAGAAACACCGGGTATATTTACACCTTGTATTGAATAATTTACAAAATCAATAGGTTCAGCTAAAAGTCCGCCTGGAACTCTATTCAAATATTTTTTATATTTGGTAGCCACCTCTTTAGGAATAAACAATCTAGGAAACCTAAAATCGTATGCGTTGTTTCTACTATTTAAAATCATTAGTTATTTATGAATTTACCTTTAGTAATTATAGTCTCTTCAGTACCATTATCAATACTAATATAAAACGCAGAAGTCTGCATACCTCTAATACTAGTTGCGTTAGCTTTATTAATAGTAAATAAAACTTCACCTTTACCCATATCAATATCTTTATTATAGACATGATTAAACTTTAATGTTGTATTACCATCACTAAACGTAAGTATAACTCTTTCAGCGTTTTCAAATGAAATCATTTCAAAGTCATCTCCTCTTTTCTTAGCAATAACAAATTTATAGTATGATGCAAATGGAGGAATTGTAATAGTTAAGTCTAATTCATTCACAAACTCAGATGTATCGAATTCTTCAACATCTTTTATGATTGGATTATCACCAGATCCCACCAAATTTACTTTAGCAGTGCTAGCGATTACATTATGTCTTTCAACAAATACCGGAACATATTTAACGGTTCTTGGTAAATTGTCAGTAATAAAACCAGAGATAACTTTGTTAGAAGCTAAACTTGGCAATACATTGTAAACCTCAGTTAATATATTTGGATTATCAATTTTTAAAGAGCTTAATTTTTTACCATATTTAGCAGCCTGTGCTACTGTTAAACTTGCCCTCTTCACAATTTGAGTGTTATCAGTTTGATTGTAAATTCTCATAGTTACTTCAATTGAGAAATTAACAGCAATATTAGCTTTATTAATTACAGGTCTAAATTTTAAAGGAGTACTAAAATCTTCATATTGAGTAAACGTTGTCGTATACGACTTGACCTGAGCTGTACCTATTTGTTCAAATACATCTATATCATACATAACCATAATGTCATCTGATGAAGTCTGAATCCTATTTAAGATATGACCTTCAAAGTTAGCTATAGAATTATCCTTCTCTCCGTATATGTTAAAGTAATCCCCATCGGTAGCATCTTCTACAACAACTGTAAAATCTGCAAATTCATCTTCTCTTGTAACTGTAAACTTATTCTCTTCACCAACATATACATAATCAAAACCTTCAATTGTTTTTAAAGAATCTAACAATGAAAACTTAATTCCATAATTAGAAGATATTTTTAAATCACTAGAACCTAGCGTACCATCACCATAAAACCTATCATTAAATTCTGCATTCTGGTTTACTAAAGTAGGTACTTTTAAATTAATATATTTAGACCAAAGAGATTCACCTAAAATAAAGGGTTTAGGATTTGATATCTCATAGTTACTTTGATTTAAGTAAACCAATTGAGTTAAAAAGTTTTCAACTCCAGTCTCTCTTTGAGCTGTTACTTCGAATAAGAATCCTTGGTAGCCTCTTGCTGCAAAACTAAAACCAGACCTTAAGTGCAATTTAATAGAATCATAAACAATGAAGTTTATATTAAAAGTTGCATCTGTTTGATAATTTAAAAGGTCAGCTTCATTTCCACCAAGCCATGTTGGGCTATTGTTAATATAATTATGCATTTGATACGCACCAGTAGAATCATATCCTAATAGAGCGTATTTTGTAGTTTCTCCGGCAACTGGTGTTTTAACACCATGGTATCTACCAATTGTTTGGTTAAGATCATTACCTGTTGCTTCATCTGGCGTAGCAAATAAAGGGTTAGCCCTATTATCAACTACAATTTTACCACCTAATAAATCAGGATATGTATATGAGACTTTACCATTAGTACTTGGTGTGAATTCTCCAATATTAGTAACTGCAGAAAAACTATAAACACCCAAAGCCCCAGTAATAGCAAACGATGCTGGTACTGGCAATGCACTTAAGTCAAATTTATAGGTCTTACCATTTTGTAATAATAAGGTCCTAGCTGCAAAATTCTCTATTGCAACATATCCACTAATTGATGTGACGTCGAAATTAACTACGGCACTACCTAATTCATTAATTAAGTGTCTAGCAGCAAATGGATCTCCATCTACTGTGTCTAAAAACATTACTTCACTTCCGTTATCATCTACTTCGATTTTGTACTTTGCTAAGTCTCCTTGGTCGTGGTAAATGAACTCTAGTAAAATATCTGAGTCTATTTTAAAATATCTGCTTGATTGTGCCATTTAAAATTGTAAAAATTTAGGTGAGTAGTAAAGACCGAATCCGATGGAAGGACCTGTGCTAATCACTTGGTTGTTATTTAAGTTAATACCGTAACCAACACCGAATCCAACCATCCATCTTGATTTCTTTTCAGCCTTTCTGTTTAGTCTAGTATTAACCAAATTAATATTTTCTATATCTTGAATCTTTAATCCTGGATAACTGGTAGATAGTTTAAGTCTATCAGCACCATCTACATTCTCAATTGCAGCCATTAGGCTTAATGTTTGTGTTAATTCAAATTTAGTCTGCAACACTGTAAACTGATTGGTATCAAATTTAACAGTAGAGAATCCACTTAGGAACCTAGAGTTACCACCACCAAAATCATCATTTGCTGTAAACGTAATTTTTGTAGTATCTAAGCCCATGCTCTCTGTAGTTGTAGTTACATCTAAGCTATCTTTAATTTCTAAATTAGCAGAAATAAGAGAATTAACTTCTTTTAAATCTTCGTTTAAATCTAAAACCTTTTTATACTTCTTTATTAAATTGCCTTGGCTTTCTTGTAAATCAGATACATCAAATTCATAAGATCTAATTTGAGCTAATTGGTCTCCATTAGAATTTCTTAAAATAACAATTGAGTCTTGAGATGCTTTAAAATTATTAAGACTCCTACCAGCATCTTCTTGTGCCAATTTTACATCTTGTTTTAAATTCTCAATACTATTACATTGTCTAAGAAATAGCATAACAAAAAGACCTCCTGCGATAAACATCACCAGAGTCTTATTTGAAAATATATTTTTAATCGTGTCTATCATACTGTAGTCCCGTCTGCATTAAGGTTAAGATTTCCAACCGTTATAGAAATAGAATCAGCACCGCCTCCACATGGATCCATACAAAACTCAGTCCATGCGTTATTAACATACCCTTCAAATTTATTACCACCTGCATTATATCTAATCATACCATTATCAAAGGTACCAGTAGTTATTAAATTATCTAATCTAAAATTGTGAGTATGTGTTGCCGCCATGTTAATTTGAAACCTAACATCAGGCGCGCTCCCACCGAATGGTGTTACAGGAGACATATTATATCTAACATGTCCTGCATTATCTTCAGAATCAAGAGTTATTTTATTATTTACATCATGCCATAGTGTCATATACTCAGCGTCAATAACATTCGTTGCAAAATTGTAATGCCTACCTATATTTAACGTGGATCTTACACTAGTATCCCCATGATCGGCCTGTAGTGCTCCTGAATTTAAAAATGTGGAATCTCCTAACCAAATGATTGGAGTTTCTAGATCAGTATCAGGTTTTGGTTTTAAGAACGTAACGTTATCTACGCCATCCGTCGTATCTAAATCTATCTGAATAGATTTCCATGGACTTGTTGTTTCACCAGACTCACCTTTTATACCCTGTGTTCCCAGTTCACCCTTTACTCCAGTTGAACCAACGACACCTTGGCTACCTTTTAGACCTTTAGGTCCTACCGGTCCACCGCCATTTGCTAATATCTGGTCAAAGTTATAGTTGATCTTCGAGAACTTGATATTATCGGAGTCACTCGGATGTAATATTTCTTGAATGTTAATGGCCATTGCTTATGACTGTATTTTTATCATAGGTCTTATTCTATAAGAGTAACCTAATCTTTTATTATATATCAATCTAAAATTGAGAGGCTTTTGTTCGTGCGCCTTAAATGTAAAGTTAGTATCGTTTTCAAACGTACCATCGTCCAGATTTGATATGCTTTCCGAGGATAAAACCTCTGAACCTTTACCTTTAATCCTACTTGTATAAATTTTAATTAAATCTAAATTAAACGTATTTAATAAGTTATTTTCAACATAAAGCAACGCATCGTCATCTGTTGTTGTTTTATCACCAGCTGAATTAGCAGGAGTAACGAAGTTATTAATAGAAGATAAAACACCATCTGCGCTTAATAGTTTCTTTACGGTTGATGTAATATAAAAATCAAGATAAACATATTTTTTATCTTCAAACAACACAATGTCTGTTTTATTAATATTATTTTCTAAAATTCGATCTTGCTCTTCTTGTGATTTTACAACATACGTAGTAAAATTAATCATATTGTAAGAGTCCTTTACCTTCATTATAGTAGAACCTAAATAAGATCTTTCTTCTTTAGTTTCAAATGTACCAGGTACTGCTTCTGTTAAGCCTCCCGATAATGATCTAGTATAATAGTTTTTATCCCACGATGATCTAAAGACATTTACGTCTTTTTTATCTATTGCCATTTCACCAATTAACGGATATAGGGGTAATTTATCAGTAGACCTAGATAATTTAGTTACTCCGGAAGAGTTACTTTCATTAACCTTTCTATAAAAATGGTTTTTAATTATTCCCCATTCTGAATCATGTACGCCACCATCTTGTACAAACCCTAGATTAAAACTAGTATTACATCTATTATATCTTTTGTAATAATCTCTAGCTAATTTAATCTCTTCAGCACTAGTTAAAGAATGCTTGTACATTGGTTCTTCAAAGCTTAACTCTGTTGAGTTTAAAGTTGTTTGAAGAGTATTTGTTTTAAAATGTGAATACGTATCTGTAAACGTTACAATCGGAGTAGTATCTAATGTATAATTACCATTATGTCTAACTAGGAACGGGTAATAAGTATCTCCCGCTGCTAGATCAAAACCAATATTACCCTGTTTTAGTTTAAACGTTTTAGGTTTGTCATCATCAGACACTGTAACTAGATTAGATTGTTTAATTATTTCAACACCATCGTTAAATGTAATTTCAAATCTATTTTTTAGAATTGTACCATCTTCATCAACTGTAGTATAAACAATATCTCCTGTGTTTAGTTTCAGCATATTAACAACATTATTGATTGATAGACCGTCTAAGATCGTCGTAAATGCATTCTTACCACCCTTCTTATATACATACTCAGCATTAGTTTGAAGGTAACCTGCAATATTAGAAAGATCAACAGAGGCGCCATTTAAATCTGCTGCCACGCCTTGTAGTACCATTTGACCATTATCATCAATAGACGCTGGTTGTAATACAATAGTAGTAGGTCCAATAGAATCTGTAACAGTAACATATAGTTTTCCAAACGCGTTATCTTCATCAGCACTTATTTGTTCTACAAAAGCAGTAGAACTTCCATCCGCGTGATCAATACCAGTCGCAACTAGGTAATCAGCAGCATTAGGGTCTGTGAAATTAATATCATTAAGGTTTAAAGCACCTGTTAATTTTATATCTGAGTATTTAAAGTCTGCATCTTCATGGTTCCATAATAAACTATGGTTTAGTTCATATAAAAGTTTTCTATTTAAAGATCCATCAATCCATAAATCATCTAATGAAACTGTAATCAAGAATACAACAAACTTGAATGTCTTATTTTGAATTACTTCATAATCGATTCCATTAGAATCATTTCCACCCCTAACCAACACTAATGTACTAAACTTATATCCATTAAATTCAGAGCTCTTAACGAACTCCTCTGCGTTTGTCTTAACAAATTCCTTTCTGTTCTTAAAATCTACTTTAATACCTTTAAATACAGTGCTCCCAAAAGAAACATCATTACCGCCAGATACCGGGGTGTATTTTTTCTGTAAGTTTGTTTTAATAAATGATTGAATGCCATTTGAATCTTTAACCTCATAGCCGTCACTAATTAAAAATCTATCAAAATAGTTATATGATGTGCTTTTAAAATGTGCAGGCGTAAGCTCAAATCCATCTAAGAAATTAACGTAACTAAACGTATTACTAAGTTGTGTATACTCTAAATATTTAGGTAAGTTGTCCATATAGAACCACTCATGTGTCATGCCCAATCTATCTCTGTTTTGAGTTCCAAAGTCTGGAGAGAAGTTAGTTCTACCAAATGCCTCATTTGCATTTAAGTAATATGGTTGCTCTCTAACAGTTAAGCTATCTTTTAATACCCATTTATTAATATTAGGTACTACTCTAGACCTTATAGCAAATTGTTTAAGATTGTTCTCTTGTAATCTATCATATTCACTCCATAATTTTACTTCGCCGTATTCATCTAAAGTCTCTTCTGGTAAAATATCACTAATACCAGAGAAGTATGCTGCCGGGGTTAAATCATAATCTTTACCGAATGGCACCAATGTACTTGAAGCACTAGTTTCTGGCTCGTAATTAATATTAGCACTAGTTTCGTAGTCTAATTCTTTTAAATCGGAATTTGATCTATCATAAAAATCAAAATTCATATCATGTATGTCGTACGCTGAGAATAAACCAAGCCTAGCAATATTCTCAGTATAAATTTTTTGTTCACCGCTTTCCAATTTATTTACACTTTCCAAAATTAATTTCTTGTAAATAGATCCGGAGATTGTAATATCATCAACGATATCTATAATTTTATTGTAAGTATTTACAGATCCCGTTTCTATCATGTTATTAATAGCAACATCTGCAACAGAGTCTATAGTTACTAAAACAGATTTTCCTGCAGAGTTTCCGCCACTCATGTAATATACTTCGTTAGCCTGCATTGTTACTAGATTTAAACCTAGTAAACCATTTGAAAGGCTTGACGTTTTTAGATCTCTATTTTCTAAAGTAATAAAACTATTAGCATTCGATGTTGGAATTAAAACACCCGATTGCAAAAGCCTATATCCTTTAACTCTAGTTTTAACATAGAATTCGTTAGAACCAGGTTCTATAATAGCATCAAAGTTAATAGGGCTATTATTAATACATCCTGTAATTGCCTTTGCGATTTCCGCAGTAGTTCCCTGCAATGAAAATGAAGTACTATTAAATGTTCCGGCTGCTAGCCCGGGCGCTGCTACGAATGTTGAATTATCTAAATTAACAGAAGTTTGAATTTGTGTTGCTCTTGCAATAGAGCTAGAAGTTAATGCGTTAGTAGGCACAAATGAAACTTCTAAATCGCTTAATGACGCATTTAACTCAGTAATAAATACCTTATTATTATCGTCTATGCTAACGTTTATATTAGTATAACCGGCTAAGCTATTTTTAATTGCAGTAGCAGTACCAAACATGCTTGACTGTGTAAGTATTGCTAAAGTTTCCGGAGAACCTGCGTCGTTAAAACTAAGCGTCCAACTTTCACCTGGTATATGTCTTGAGAATTTAATAGAATAAGAAGACTCTCTAGATTCAAATACTACAAACCTATCATTTATCCCAGGCGTTGAATCCACTTTGAATTTAACAAAATCAAACCCGGCAGAATCATCTTTGACCATGTCAATAGATTTATCGTTAGGCGTTATTTTAATTTCAGCAGATATCTCATTAGCGTTATCTTCAACAATCACGTTTAATTGTGACGGATCATATTTAGCTTTAGAAGATATCTTATAGAATTTATCACTAATAGAAAGATAACCTAAAGTAGGAGTTCCAGAAATATGTTTAAATGAAGGTATTGCAGATTCCGGAGATGTATTAATATGAGAAACTAAATTCTTAAGAATAATATTACCAGAATCAATAGAACTTATATTACCATATCCAGAATCAATATCATTTACATATAATCCGAAATATCTATTAATAGAATAATCAGTTGCGTTATCATCGTCAAATAAGAATTCTAAATTTATTAAGTTAGCACATGCTAATTTATTTCTTTCAAATCCATCAGTAATTAAAGAGTTACTAGCAATTAAAGGATTATCGGCTCTTACAAAATCTTTATATAAGAATTCACCTTTAGAGCTAAACCCTCCTTTATCTAAATCAATACCTTTAAAACTACTTTTTTCTGCTTTTGCAAAATTAAATTCTACCGGAGATTTAGGGAATGATTCAGAGTTTACATGATTTCTAATATACTTACCTAAAGAAGACTTAGAAGTTAAATCAAAAGTTTTAACAATTTCAGCATTCTTTAGAACCTCTTGTATATTATCAAAGTTTGTTATTTCATCAAAATCTAAAGTCCCAACAGGATCATTAACCCTGAATATAACGAATTTATTCGGAACATCTTTATCTAACCAAATCGGAGCTAACATTTTAAAGTCCTCATCATGCATCTTGGAATGGTTATATGTCGTTCCGTAATGGTAAACCTCTTCTATTTGTTTATCAAAAGAATCTTGAACTGAGAAGTCTGAATAATCAGATCTCGTTGCATATATTATATCGGAAGGTGTTGAGCTGCTTTTGAAAAATCTTTGCAAGTCATAAGACCACTCTCCGTTTGGATTAAGTACCCATTTTTTATATTCAACAGAAGCCAACTCTTTAGTTGCATCAATAGATTCAAGAAATATATCATCTTGACTATTAGCTACTAATTTAGCATTTGTTGATAATTTAGGGTTTGTTCTTAATAAAGGCTTAGATACATTATCTAATACGTAGTTTTCTTCTAAGTCAAAATTAGGTATTGTTCTATTTAAAATTTCAGCGTTATCCATTGCTGGAAATGTATACGTATCCCAACTTCCTAATTGAGACATGCAATCATAACATAAATTATCATCACCTGGAACACTGTTTTCAGATGCGATGGCATATTTAATAACAGCCTGGCTGCCAAATCCTAAATCGATCGCATTAATAGAAACAGCCTTAGCCGTAATCCCAACTCCACTGGCAGAGATTTCTTGGTCAATTTCATATTGCATAATATTTACAGCATCTTGTATATTTGTTGCTGTAATTGCATTAGTATATGTAAGACATTGGTTTCCAGCTTTAATCTGCCTTCTTTTATCTAGTCCACCTCCCATGCCCTGTATAAAATCACTAATATATGAAACCCCAGTATCGTCCATTTGAGCTAGCTCGTGCATACCATCTATAATATACACTGGGTAATAAGGAGTTCCTTCAAATAATCCAGGTTCTAATTTAGCATCACATCCGTAAAACGCATAATAGATAGAAGTCTTATCAGCAGTACCATCACTTATCATTATATTATTAGGCGCGGTGTTAATATTCCACAGCGCAGGTCTAACATAATCAACCGCAACACCAGCAAGCCCATCATCACATGCGCCCTCAACTGAAGTTAATACAGCAACTTCTAATAAATTAGTGGTACTATTGAATGCATACCAAGCATAAGAGCCTTCGTATCCTGTATAGTTATCATTGTCCCATATTACAAAGTTACCAGTAGCAGGATTTAATATTACTGCACTCGGTTGTAATTCTCCGTAATTTAAAGTATCTGCTCCATTTTGTGTAGCAAATATTAATGTTCGATTTCTTGCGATCGCTAAAATTGAAAGAGGAGGATCACCTATAATTCCCCTATAGTATATAGTAATAGTCTCAAAGTTATCTCCGGATGTTGCCCATGGGTCAATCTTTGCATTACATATAGCTCCAATGTTTGTAGGATCTGATGTATACCACTTAACATCTAACGAGACTGTCTCATATTCAACAGGAATTGGACATTGGCCTAACGCCCATGCACCATTAAGCCTATGGTAATAAGAACCACTAAGCATTCCATTCTGGTAATAAATACCATCTGCTAATACATAGTTACTCGGAGCATCATTGTTCGTGTATTGATTCGCATAATATTCAGATGCAAATAATTGCCCATTGCCAATAACAACCTGTGCTAGTGTAGCACCATCACTTATATTTTGCCAAGCTTCACCTTCTTCGTAAACACCATCACAATAAACGTTGGCGTTTGCAGCATATCTTACAGTGATTGGCCATGCGTTACCGCCTGTAACAGTACAGCTTAAAATTGTTAAAATAGCACCAGTACCATCGAGCTGTGCAGCAACAACAGTAGTAACACCAGCAATTTCTTCTTCTAAAGAAACCCAATTATTACTTACGGATGGCGGTGATACTTCATCGCCAGTTGTTAATGCTGAGGTGTTATATAAAAAATCACCTGCAACAAGATCGGATAAGTATTTTGCTGCACCTGCCCCAGTATCATAATAATATAATGGAGTACTTCTTGTTAATTGACACGCAGTTCCATCTGAATTAGTCCATGTAGAATGCTTAAGTCCTCTATAAGCAACTGCTGCGATTACGAAAGTGTATGTTATATCTGCAGTTCCTGAGTAACCATCGTCTACTGTAATAGTTACAGTTGCATTTCCTGCTGAATTTCCAGTAACAGTTAAAGTTCCGGTGTAGCCTCCTGAAAGCGCGGTTGCGTTTACAAAACTGTTGACAGTTATATCACCAGTAGTAGCAGTTGTGTATGTCAAAGTATGCCCGTCATCATCATGTGAGGCAATTAAGGGTATAACGTGTGCGCTTCCTTGATTTATTGCAATGTTGGACTGTCCGGTCGAATCCCATTCCGGTAGAGTATTGCCCGGAGGCGAAAGCTGAAATTGACACTGGCCTATATCAGATAACCCAGCAGAATCTGTAACTCTAAAGTAAACCAGGGTATCAGACACCGAAGTATCGTTTGGATTTAAAGTAGTATTAATAGCATACTTAAAACCCTGCCCGGTAGTTGGTGATATCACACCATAGGTTAGGGTTGCATTGATTTGATTAAGTGTTTGAGTATTAGTACCCGAGGCATCGTTTACCCATTCAAACGTAAGACTAGGCTCATCTTCATCAGTTGCGGCTCTAGCAAAAAATACATGATCTCCGATGGCTACTGCTGGAATCCCTTCAGAAACGTTATCAGCAACCGGAGCTGTATTTGCCGGTGTGTTTACAGTAACAGTCCATATTGATATATTAGAACTCTGGTTATCATCAACTACACTCCAAGTAAAAGTTTCCGTCCCTATATAAGAAACCGGAATATCCTGGTATTTTACTTCATCAATTACAGAAGTAAGTGTATGTGGAACTGATGTGATTTCAGCACCACCATCGTATAATTTAGAATTAGTAGGAAGGGTCTCTATTACCCAAGACAATGTACCAGTACCGATATTAGTTACTTGACCTGAAAGATCGATAACTACGATATCCGCGCCTGCACCATTATTAACAACAGTTGATGTTCCGAATCCGGTTGTTTCCGGAGTTTCAGCAACACTTGAATCGAGTATGGTCCAAGTAGTTGAAGTGGCAACCATAACAGCTGTACTATTACCAGCATCATCTGCTGCATCTAAGTCAATTCTTATCTGTTCATCATTCTCTCCATAAGAAAGATCATTATCAATAACAAAAACAATATCTTCAGATGCACCGGGGGTTGTAAGATCAAAAGATCCACTAGCACCTGGCCATGTTGAAAAATCAGCAGGGACTGTTGTTGTATCATTTCCCGAAGCGACAGACCATCCTAAATTACCTCCTGGCCCACCTGTGTTTGTAATTGTAACTGTAACCGTATCGCCTTCATTTGCGTTGGTACTTACATCATTCGATATTGCATATATAGGTGGAGCTGCTGTTGTTGTCGTAGTCGTAGTACCGCTTACTACACCCATACTAGATATTTGTATAACGGCTCCTCCGCCGGATGCTAGCTCATAATATCTCCAGTTATCTCCGCCGTCTTGTTCTAGACCCGGAGTTAACGCACTGTCTGTATAAAGCACATCGTTATCTGCTGGATAATTAGTTGTAGTTGCGGCGTTATCAAAATACACATTAAAGGGAGTGCCTAACCCGGCAGCCCATGCGGCACTTGCGGACGCGTGGTCCAATGTTGATATCGGTAATGTAATTGTTGCCATTTAGTTCAAATCTTATTTTAGAGACCTATCGTCTCTATTATATATCAAGATTATTATCTAACCAAATAGAAGTCTTTAACTTAGAATATTCCTACCGTTGTCTTGTGTATACCATTGTTGGCCTGCTAACCCAGCTGGCGAGACGTTCCTTGTTAATTTGGCAGCTTTAATAGAGTTTAAGTTTTTACCTTTAGGATTATATTTAGCAAACACTTCTAAATCAAAAGAGAATTGTTCACCATATTTATCAAAAATATCAAAACCGACCTTTTTAGTATATGTCAAGTTGTTGTAAGCTAATCTAGCAAATCCTCCAATTCTTCCATTATCTGAAGTTTCATTATTACCAAAATAATCTGTCATTCTATATTGGAATACGATATCTACAGAAACTGCGTTAGATGCATTGTCTTTCTTAGGGTTTATTTGTTTTTTACTCCTTCTAGTATCACCGCCAACTTTTAAAGTTTCGATGTTCACTGGAGACATAAATAAGAATGCACCGCATGATCTACCACCTAGTAGATATTGGTCACTTTCTTCGTATGACATTTTAATAGGTCTGTCTAAATCACCACCAACTACATTTGGATCAGCGCTCAATCCTCTACCGTTATGGTATGCTGTTTGTTGCTTGGTTTTAGTTTTATCTAAAGATGCATTGTAACCAAAGAAGCTAAATAAAGTAGCTCCTGAAGCTAATGTAGCCGTTTTAGGCATTGAGACAATCATACTCTGTCTAACAGTATCTATACTGTAACTACCACCAGTTCCATCTTCCCATATATTTGGTAAAAGAGGGTGGTCTTTGTGTAGATATAAACCTTTGTTATATGCATAAAGGCCAATATTAGAAATACTGGTTACATTAATTTTACTCGTATCCCATGTACTATTGAAATCAGTAAAACCTCCATTCCAGATAAAATCATCTGCCGGCGGATTAGATGCTGCTAACGCAGTTAATGAATTATAGTCTAAACCGTGCTCATAATCTGAAATATCATAGGGCGTAACATTTGTTTCAATAGGCTCTATTGTATATAATGGATTCTGATTAGCAACATCCATATATCTACTATAAATAAATTGACCTCTTCTTTGTGCTGATTGATATGGAGCATCTCCAGTTTCATCATAATCAGTAGTATCAATGTTTTGAAATTGTACTGGAGCTAAATCGTATTTACCTTCAGTAAGATAATAATTATCATTTTCAACTTTAATATCGAAATTGGCAGCGTTATTATCGTTAAGTGCTAAACCGAAGTTATTACTACTTTCAGTTGAACTAGCAGCAGAAGACCTGTATGCTGGTTTGCTTCTATCACCAACTAATCTAGAAACTAATTCTAATTTACTAGCTTTACTATTTTCTAATAATAGTTTAAATGTTTTGTTGACAATATGTCCTTTTCTAATTGTAAGATCTGCAACCTCATCTACATAATAACCTCCAAACAATTGAATTGTTTGGTCTTTAACAACATTGGTTACAGTACCATCATCGGCAACTATCTTAACAATAAGTTCTCCAACCTCAGCTTCAACAGTACCTTTAAGGCCTGCAATTTGAGCTTCTAGTTCTGCAATCTTGTCATATACTGAAATAGGCTTTTGTTCTGGGGATAAGAATCCAGACGCAATATTTGTTGCAATATGTGCATAATAGCTTTCATTAGCCGTAAACGAATCTCCAACGTGAGTATAAATACCTTGGGCATTTAATTCTTCCGTCATTCTTACTCTAGCTAATTCCGCTAAGTTTTGTGTTATTTGATCTGAAATATCAGTTGTATCAAGTTCTGCTTCCGGGAAAGCTACAGTCATGCTCTCAGACCAGTCTGACATAATTGGGTTCTGAGGAAATCCAGCTTCTGAAACAGATTTAAGTCTAATTTCAACAACTTCACCCTGGCTAATAGGAATATCTAATTGATTAAAGTTAATCTCTTGGCCATCTTCAACCTTTGAAGGCTGCCATGTAAACTTATTAGCTACAGTACCATCTGGATTAACAGATTTTGATCTAGCTCTAACTTTAGTTTTATATTCATTCCAATTTGAGAATACAGCTGTTTTTTCTCTACCTGATTCTGTGAATTTAAGTTGAGCAGCTTCACCAGATTTACCTGATGTTGATAAGTATCGATAAGCTATAACAAATTGAACAACTTCTTGATCTGCAGTATCTGCAACCCTCTTAGCACTTGGTATTGCCCAAAAACCTCTAATTCTAAATTTAGGTGATATATTCTTAACGTTAGTATCTGAAGATATGCTTTGTATTTGATTTACAACCGAAGTAAATAGTTTTGCCTCTGAAGATCTTTCTTCAATTAAGGAGCTCAGCTCCGATTTATCTTTATCTTTTTGTACAGTAGACTCATACTTCTTAGTAGCAATCTCTGAACGCTTTTTAGCGACAGTAGTATCTAATTTTTTAACAGCTTCATCCGATATAATTTTATCAGCAGATAATTTCTTAATTTTATCTTTAGCACCATTTGATGTTAAGTGAGTATTGACCTGAACTACTTTAAAGTTATCACCCACTAATTCAGGTGCCGCCGGAGTTACACCAACAGCAGCCGGTGGAATTGAATCCGTTTTTAAAGCATCAATCATTCTACTGAAATCTGCTACATTATCTTTGTAGTATTCAGCTAATGTTATTTCTACGCCGCTTTCTTGTGTAAGTAATAATTCGTTTGTAAAGTAACCAACACCAGGCGACCAGTTTTCTGCTAATAATTTTGAATCAGCATCAATGGCTTTCATGAACATTAAGACTCTCTCGTTGAATCCACATGGGACTTCAATTTGTAAATTGTTATCCTCGTTCTTATAGATACCCACTACGCCTATGCCGTCTGCTCCGATCTTAATTGCTTCATATCCCTCAACCAATCTAAGCTCAACCTGTCTTTCGGAAGAATCCAGCCTGTCAATTACATATCTTGTGTTTTTAGCGCCACCGTTAACCATCAAATGGTCTCCAACGCGAAGTAACTCAGTCTGATCTAAATCTTTAGTTTTATCAGAATATGTTAATTTATCTAGTGTGTATAATTTAATAGCCTGTTTTACAGTAACACCATCTTCTAAAACTTCTCTTTGAGAATTTGAAATGGATAGAACATCAAACTTTCCAGTATACTGTCCAGTTCTATACGGCATATCTCTTAATTCTTCATCTACAATATATGCAATATTATTATTAACAACATCTCTAATAGCTGTTAAGTAACTAACACTCTCTTTGTTTCTATAATTTTCATTAAAAAACTCTACTGCAGTTTGATCCGAAGAATCAAATATAATTCTTTTAACTAATACCCTTTCAGTATCATTTGGTATTTGACCGCTAACATCAAACGTAGTCTTAAGCATTGGATTTAAGAAATCTTCTGCGAAATAATTAGGAACAGTCGTAAAGTTAATAGGTCTAACTATAGTAGTTAAATCATTAGCTGGACTTTTAAGAGCCGTCGTAATAATATTCTGATAAGTTCCATCTGGCAATTTAATCTTAGTCGTCCCTTTACCTAGACCAGTCAGAGCTTTAAGATTAGTATCTAATCTTTCTAATTCTCTCTTCATATATCCAAATCCTGGGATGGTCACTGTTTTAGTGCCCTCATCTGTAAGTATTTCTAATGGAATACTTTTATGGTCTGTTGTTACTGCTTCATTAATTCTCTCGAAAGTTTTTAACGAGTTAGTATTAAGCTCTAAAAGCTTTTTTAATGAATTGGAAATTGAGTTGTTAGTGTTCATATTATCTTAAAATATCTGCTTCAAATATATAATTGGATGGGTCTATGCAAACTACTTCAATATATGGAGTTGTCGTTATTAACTGCGATGGGTCAATATTAGCAACTTCCTGACTGAAATTAGTAGATGTTCTTGTCCAAATTTTTATATTTTTTCCGTTAATGTCTATGTTATCTAATGCAATTCTAAATATTTGACCTGCCGTCCATCCAATAGTAGAATCGTCAATGTATATATTAAGATCTGCATTGAAGGCATTTGCAACTAAAACATTCTTTAAACTTAATCTATTAGAGAAAGGAACGAGTTTAGACCAAACACCATATTGGTTAGCTAAATTAGGGTCAAATAAGTTATTTGCAGTTATTTGAGCTACTACCGCCGAAGACGCAATATCCCAAGTAAATCCATCTGCAAGTAGATATCCATCAACCGTATTGTTTACTTTAATTTTACCAGCAATAGACTTATCAATAGCGGTTCCCTTTCCTGCAAATATTACATCTGTATTATATTGTAACTCCACTGGAATTGTACCGTCAATCAATTGATTAATCTTAGTATGTGCATTGTTTACAAGCTTTAACAATGAGTTTGAATCTTGTAAAGCTAAAGACGATGCTGTGAAATCATCTTCAAGTTCTTTTATTCTTTTTTCAAGTGCCGCAGCTTTTGCAGTACCCAAAATAATATTCTCTAATGTATCTAATCTATCGGTAACTTTACCATATCTATTATTTGTTTGTAATAATAAGTCTGTTGCATTTTCTAGCGCAGTTGTAGTGTCCATGAATAAATCCATTGAGAAAGTAGTAAAATCATTTACACTTGTCTCAACTCCAACATTATCTAGAGATGAATTAAATTTAAGATTTAATTTTAATGAATAAGCATTACCATTTAAACCTGTTACTTCATTCGGCTTATACTTAACCTGTTCATGTATTTTTGAACCAGGCCCACCAGTATCTTGAATATCATCTAAGATTAAAATACCATATAAGTTGGTAGATCTATTTGCAGGAACTGATTGGCTATATAAATCATAATAAACTAATATAGCATTAAATTTAAACTGTTGCCCTGTTTTTGCAAAATCTAATAAAGATTGTACATCAGGGTTATTTTGTATTCCAGCATAAGAAGCTGTATCAAAGTCAATGACCACTGAATCCGTCGCATTTGTAGCTATATCATAATAAGCACCTTGGCTTACAGTCCAGTTATCTACAACTGGTAATAAATCTAAATTTGGATCTGGGTGTGTTTGACCTTCCCTTCCTTCAATATTCACCGCTTGTGTATCTGAAGGAAATAGTTTCGTTGCTGTTGTATTGTAGTTCTGTGGCTTAAACAAAACTAATGGCGAAGTTCCAACAGAAGTAGGAACGTTAATATAAACCTCGTGATATGTATTACCTTGGTAAGCCACATCGTTCTCTGCATCAATCGTACCTAAATATTTTACTACTCTATCGTAATTAGCACCACCTAAGATTGCGTTATTGTTTTCAGCATAAGCTCCTGTACTAGATTCATTAGAATCAGTAGGTCTAAAATCAATAGCACCTAACGCAGATAACCACTTAAAGAAAATCTTTTCAGAATCAGATGCCAAAATAATTGGATCGTAATCGTCATCTTTTAAAAGAATCTCCTCCATGTTTAACGCATAGTTTTGAAACGTTTGTGCGAAATCAACATTGGGTTGTCCAGCTACATAATCCTGGCCTGACGCCTGCTTTAAATTCAAATCAAAGTCAATAGTATTAGAGCCATTTACAGAGTCCGTGAAATCCGGAAGGTCTAGTAAAGCATATTTACTAAACTCGAAATTCAGATCAGAACTGTTAAATGCCCTAGTCATATCTCTCGCTGAAGATGCAAAAGCATACATCGTGCCGCCTTGCGGCTGTGGTATTCTAACTAAAGGAGTTGCCATCTATTAGGTTTCGTTTTATTATTAATTATACTATAGTACAAGCGTTTGCGCTAATAATATACCATTTGTTTTCAAAACATCTTACTGTTAACGTTGAATTAGTGTTATCTAATGCAATTGAAGTTGCACCAAGCGTTGCACCAGCACCAGCTGTTATTGCTGAAGATGCACCACCTACATTAATTAAAGTTACTTCTGTTCCATCAACTGCAGTCGGAATTGCAAATGCTGCATTAATAAAGTAAGAACCTTTTGTAATTGCCGTTGGAGCTAAGTTAGCTGCAGGAGCTGCCGCAGTTCCAACAACACCAGACTTAGCAATTCTTCCGGATAATGAAACATTTCCTGAGAAGGTTGCTGCAGTACTAACTGCCATACCTGAATTGCTAACTACTAAAAGATTCGTTCCATCATTAACTGTTAAAGAGTTTGTAGTCGCACTAGTTAAACCTGTAAGTACCGAAGTAGTAGGGTTTAATAGAGCTATTACTGAAGCTAACTCATCGTTTAATAACTCAAAGTTACTGTTAAGGGTTGGTCTTGAAGACGATACCGAATCGGTACCTAAAATTTCTGTAATGTTTGCCATTTTAGTTTATTTTACTTTTATCATATTACGTCTTATGACGTTTTTGTTGTTATATGTATCTTCCACATCAAGTTGAATAGAGTAATCCCCTGGTTCTTTGAAAATGTAAGTAAGCCACATATTATTATAGTATATATCAGTCATTTTTGGGTTACTTAAATTAGTTATAGTCCATTTTGGATTTTTAGCTCCTGGAAACTTAGAAATGTCCGATGATATAGTTATATGTGTAGATCGATCTACGGTCGCATGGTTTTTAAACACTCTCGTGTCATCCCATGTTGGATTGTAATGCTTTGTATGAACTTCGCCACTGATTTGAGCATTAGATGTATTAACAGCCTTTATTATCTCAACTGTTTCGAAGTCGTATGTTTTAGAATATTCTTGACCTGTACATAAGATATACCAGAACTTATCGTTAACTCCAATACCAGGCGTTGGTATAGGGTTTAAATCTTCAAAAACACCATTGTAATTAAATTTAGAAATAATAGGATTTACACTAGCTTCAAGTTCAGCTACGATAGCTTGCCATCCTGCAAAATCTGCAGCATTCACTGGAGTTCCTGATGTAATCACATGATCTCCAAATGTAACAGCATGTGTTGTTATATCTTTATGTGTAATTCTTAAAGTATCTCCAGTTTCTATCCAGTCAATTTTAAAACTAGCTGATAAATCTGGTCCAACTCTCATTGCTTCCCACCAAAGGTGATCTGTATCTTTCCACCTAAATGTGGATTTATCCCATTGATAAGGTCCTGTTGTTTCTGAATAACCGGTATCTGAATAAATATCTTTATATCTTGATACTGTTGAGAATTCAATACCATCATCCTCATTATGCATATAGTTAGCCCTGTCTAGCGTCAAATATAAAGTTGCTATATTATCTTCAACTTTAGTTTGGTTGTCTTGAGCGAAGTCCCAGTAGCCACCAGACCCGTTCCAGTCTAATGTTTTGGAATTCCAAGTAAGCGGTCGCTGCTTTGTATCAGTATCTAACCATTTGTAAATACCATATAATTCTAAGTCCTTTAATTTGACTTCGAATAAATCTTTTGTTTTGTAGAAAGACATGTGACCAAATAGATCGTATGTTCTCATCTCTACTGTATATGAACCTGCGTATGGCAAATTAAGCGGCAACTGTTTGTAATCATCAACAGGACCTCTGTATACTTGTTTAAATTCATTAGGACCTTCAATTAACCATTCAATTTCATAAACCCACTTCTTCCACCAGTTATCCCAGTTTACCTTTAAGTTTGCATTTGCATCTATTGCATCATCCCAAACAAAGTTAGCTTCATCCCATACATCATCAAAAGAAGGTACCCCATCTAAAATAACAGGACATCCAATTGGAATATCTTTATTATATGAATGTAGCTCTCCATCATGATAAGTCTCGTAAAACTTTCTATATGCTGTTTTTAATTCAGTTCTTTGGGATTCAGTTAATGTATCTTCATCTCCTATTGCTAAATTTAAAAAGACATCATAATTATTAGCTGGAATGTTATGAGATAGGCTTGGAGATAAAACATTTGAAATATCTTGAATAAAAAGATCTCTATCATTAGGGAATACTTGATATTTAATTCTATGTCCTTCTGTAAAATAACCAATTGGATTAGCTACGTTCCACGTATTCAAATTCCTTTGAGTAAAGTAATCACCTTCTCCGGTGATATCAATAATCTTAGCCTCAAGTGGTAAATAATCTTTTTGTAATCTACTCTTTAAACCATATAGCTTAATGATAACTTCATTAGGTGTATAATCAAAAGTCTCTTTTACATTTGGGATATCCCATTCATCGAAAGTTCCATCCGGTTCATTTAATCTATAGACCAACGAAAATCTACTAGTTTTCTTTTTAGTAGAAGATGGTACTTCAAATTTTAAATTCTTTCTAATCATCTCACCTCTAACAGATGAATTAGGAACTGGTATAGCGTGCAGCTTACCAAAGTTATTCTCCCCTTTATCTACATTAATCCAATATTCCTTTAAAGTAATTTTGTCATAGCCAAAGAAATCAATCGCATTTAAGATTGCTTTATATGTACCAACAAATGGTTTAATGTTATGTAATTCTAAAAGTAGCTCTTTTCTTTTTTGGTTCATTAAAACTTGATCCGGAGCCTGTTCAGAAATATCGTGTGATTTGAATAATAAGAAATCAGAATCCTGTAACGTATTACCTAGATTAGCTAATAAAACCTTTAACCTTTCATCTTCACCTTCAACTTCACCATAAACTTGAATTCTTGCAATTACAGAAGCCCCGGCTTTAATTTCCAATACTCTCTTGTGAATACCTTCTTTAATAGAGCTAAGAGCAATATTAATTTGTATTGCAACATTAGTATTAGCATTCAATGTTTTAAGGTACTCGGAATCCTGTGATGTTATTACAGAAAATACATCTAACTCTTTACTTTGAGTCTTTTTCTCTTGTACAAACGCATTACCATCGGTAATACTATAACCATACATTATGATATCTTCAGATTGATCTACTTGTGTTGGTTCCCATTTAAAATCAAAAGATGTTATAGTTCCATCTGGGGAAATAGGGGTATTAACAGAAGGGTTGCCGTTTTCATCAACACAATCCTCTAGAATAAACAGGTTAACCGTTTCGTATAATTGAGTAGATACAACAGGTAGGTATATAGTACCTTCCCAGATGTCATCTACTTTTACAAGCGGTAGCTCTGTTTTTAAACCATTAAAAAATCTTAAATTATTCCACATATTATCTGATATACTTGTCGTCTTTTTTAACTGTGTAATTCTTATATCCTTTCAAAAATCTATTACCTCTAATTATATTTAAAAGAGCATCATCTAAAAAGTTAATAAAATCCCTTAATGTTTTATTCCTTAGGATATGATTAGATAACATCTTTTGTAGTAAACCGCCTTCATGGTAAGTATTACCAATATTTAGCCTACTATCTTTTCTTGTTCTAGCAACATCATATAGACGTGACCTTTTGTATGCGAATAAATCTTTAAATAATGACATTACTTCAATGATTTTCTATTTCCAGCTTGTACTCTAGTATAAATGGTCTTAATTACTGGCAATGGATCAAAGTTAACAGACAACGCTGCTTCTGCATTGATTAAAGCCTTATCAACAATTTCATCTCCATCACGATCTTGCCATCCACCTCTAAATGCTGCAACTTCTTCTTTCTCCATAATTATATCACCCCATTCATCTAAACCAGCAACCGTATACGGTATTACAGTAGTTGCATCAACATCAACAGTTTGAACCTCTACTACTTTTTTAAAGAAGATATATTTTTGTTTACCATTCCCAATCTGTTCTAATATTACAGGCTCTTGTGGTTGTATAGTCGTAGTACTAGACTCATAATAACCAAGCCTTCTAGCAGTTTCTTCAGTTTCTGAAATAAATCTAACATTTACTGAATCAATACCTTCTACTTCCTCTAAAATATAAACAATATCAGACTTAGGTAATTTATCCCTTCTTGTTACGTTTAACATATAATCACTTACTTTAGCTCTGACATCGTTAAAGATCTCTTCTTGGGTATGCCCTTCGAAATATCTAATATTAACATCCATGCTATATTTTCTAACCTTAGGCTGTACGAAAACTACTTCAGTTGTAACCATTTGTTGGCCGCTATCCTGTATAACTTGTCCCATCTTATCATATTCGTTTTGATCAAAGAACATTTCGTTTTCAGGTATAGAAAAGTAATCTTGCCCTGTTGCTAATTTCTTATTGACATCCGGAACTGCAAAGATATAGATAACGTTATCATCATCTAAATATTCATCTGCTGTCGTGTTGTAAGCGTCGATGTACGAGAATAAACCATATCTTGATAGGAAATACTCGTAATTATCTGGAGTCGCTAAAACGAATGATTTACTAGCCAGCGGCGTCATAATTTTAGTAAAATCAGTAGACTCTCTATCAGCCCCCATCTTAGGAGATGAAGTCATAGTAATATCTAAGAATTCATTTAAGTCATGTTCACCACCTAAAGAATCAGTACCTTCCGATTGCCATTTAAAAGTAATGTCTCTACCATCATCTATGTTACCATTAAAACCATCATGGTTCACATACTCTACTTCAATTGTAGATCCTGATGGTGGAATTGCACCAAAAGAACTATTACCAAAGTATACATCGATACCACCGGAAATACCAGTTTTTAATAAGAATCCTTTTTCATTATTTAATAAGTCATATAGTGAATCATGTTTTGCCCATTTTTCACCATTTACAGAAACACTCACTTTAGAATGATCTGATAATTTCTTTGTTTGTACATTAAATGATTGCAACTTCTCTCCTGTACCAGTTAATGTTTGTCTTTCATATTGACCTTGTATGATTGCAGCTCTCTGCTGAGTCATGTTTGATTTTTCTAATCTAAATCTATCTTTAGAACTTTCTAAAGTATAAACCTTACCATTTAATTCACACTTTAATTCTGCTCTAGCATCAACATTTAAACCAGTACCAGCTATTTTACCTAGATCAGCACCTGGCTTCCATCTAAACTCTATTTCACCAGTTGCAGCAAATCCTCTAGTTGCATCGTGTCCTGTCAATCTAGACATACCATATATTGATTCTGCTTGTTGAGCTGTGTATATGTTTTGTTCAACGACTGCATCTTCAATATAGAACATAATGAGTTCATATAATTCTGCAAATACAGAAATAATCTGAGCAAAAGGAGAAGCCTCTGTAAAAAGGGTATTTGCTCTCTTGTAAACTCTGCTAACCCAAGTCCTAGTATCGGTCTTGATTTGCTCGGCGTTTGTTCGAACCGTCTGTAAAAATTTTAATTCAGCCATTTTATTATTTATCTCTTTTATCTTAGGTTTATTTGTACTAGATATTTACTATCAATTGTAATATCAATATAAGCAATATCCCTCACAGTACCTTTAAAGAATTTCACGTCAGCGACTACGTTGTATTTAGTAGCTAATGGACAATACTGATTTATTTGATTAGTAACCATCTGTTTAATATTATACTCGTTTTGACCTAATGTGTATATTAAATCTTCTAAGTTACATCCAAAGTCTGGAGAACCTAAAACCTCAGTCTTCCTAGTAAACAAGATGGTTTCGATTTGAGTAATTAACTGCTCAATCTCACCGTTGCTTTGAAGCTGGGTTGATGCATAATTGGGATCACCTATGTATTTTATATAAAATTCCATTTATATATGTATTCGGCTTTTTATGAGTACTATGAGTGGAACATCCAATCTACGCCTTCATCGCCTTTAATTTCTTCTATTATCGACTCTAATTCGGTATCGCCCATGTCTTTAATAGCATCATAATCAAACTCCACATTACCAGGTAAAGCAAACTTAAAGATACCTAACTTGGCACCTAATGCTGACTTTACTTTAGCACTTACATATCTAAAGAAAATCTCGTCCGAGTACAGTGCGCAATCGGATATAGTTTCATAAACATGCAGTACCATATCTGCTTTTGGAGTATCACCTAAGATCTTTAACTCACCATTTAATCTGGAATAATTAAAAGATATAGGATTTTCCATAATTTGTCTTGATAAATCTGCCATCGAGGCATTCAAGACGTAATATTGTAATGATTCTGCAGTATCTGCAGGACCTGCTCCGTCGGAACCTCTGAATAACATCTTTTCTAAAGCGAAGTCTCCACCGCCTTGAAATCTAAGATCCATTCCTCCACCAGACGTAAATCCAGATCCTAAATCAAATACACCAAATACAGAATAAACAGCACCTCCACCATCAGCCGCAGCTCCAGGTAAATTTAGAACTCTATTATTCTTAAAGTATTGAGATTTAAAAACCTCTGCTGGTATATGATAGTAGTTTTCCTTTACAGAATCCTCATATTGTTTATAGAACCATTTCTTAGCTCTTTTAATAATATTAAGAATTTCTCTATTAGGTAAATTAACAGGTACCATACAAGCTCCTGTTAAATCATCTCCTATTTCTGCTAGAAATGTAGTTAAACAGTTAGCACCAAAGTCTCTTGGTGTGCTTAAATCGTTAGTGCTTCCGCTTCTAATTTCACTCATTTTTACGCTTTAATTTTTTTACTTACAATAACTTCAGTATCATCTGAAAATCTAACATGAGGTCCAACCCCACCTTCTCTGAAAATACCACCTTCCATCTTACCTTTAAAAATACCGTCTCTACCAAAAACAAAACAGTTCTTTAAAGTACAACTACCATGGACAAATGAAGATTCAACTTTAGAATCCATAACATTAGTGCCTTGGTATAAATTTGATCTTAGTATTTGAGCTCCTTGAACTTCACATCCGTAAAGCTCACTAAATTCAATATTCCCAGATAATTTACAATCAACAAATTCAAAATGACTCAATAGGTATGCTGTTTTAAACACACCATCTTTAACTTGAACCATCGCATAATCAGAATCGTAATTAATTACGCCCTCTTCCATGCCGCCATTTGATAGAAGTTCTAAGACTTTTGTCTTAAATCTATTCCACTGTACAGCGATGATCTGCGGATCATCAGACAAATCTACTAGTATATGTATCTTAGGCCAATGCTTATTTACGGCAGAATAGTCTTTTAACATCTCCATTAGAGGTGCATTCTTCTGTAAGATCTTTTTCATTTCAATTTTATTCTCTGGTGAGAACTTTGGATTGAAACAAGATTTCCAAATAGACATTATGAATCCTTCTCCTAAATGTAAAATATCATCCGCTCTATTTTCATAACCTTTACCGCCAATATATCTAAATTCTAAATAGTTACTTTGAGCTTTTTCAAAGTTAATTCCATAGTATTTAGTATTAGCAAATGTAAAGTTATCCGAACTAATTAAGTTTTCATTGTAATAAAAAGCTTCTTGCTTAGGCATAACCCATTTAATAGATTTTGCATAAGTAGAATCTTCTCTTCCTGGAAAGTACTTATATACACGCTTTTCATCAAACTCTAAAATGAATTTTAAAATATTCATCTTAGCTATCATCATTTTATCTTCTAAACAATCCGGATTAAATGACATGTTTAGGTGAATAGATGCACGGTCAGTTGTGTAACCGTTCTCTTTAATCCAACCTAACATTTTAATAATAACTAACCTAGCATCACGATATAACATCGGTCCAGTCACTAGCTCCATGAGTCCCTTACCACCAGACATATCTGGTTCGAGTTTGAAAACATCTTTACTAGGCTGAAAATCCGAATGTGCTTTATCTTCTAATTGAATTTTACGATTAAGTAATTTAGATAAAGCATCTGTGGTAGCATTCTGATCTATATTTGAATAAAATTCAAATTCAATACCGATCTGACTTGCGTTCAGTACCGAAATTCTACTAGAGTCTTTGTTTAGTTTTTGCATATTAAGAGTATGATATTACTTTTCATAATATATATCAAACTCTTCTGCGATAGTTATTGGGGCATCTTTAAAAATACCTTCATTGCACCTTCATCAATTCTAGTAATAGATACTGTTATCTTATCACCAGGATTAAATACGGACATTGTTTCTTCTCCAATTTCACTAATGTGTAATAATCCAGTTATACCTTCTTCAATATTAATGAATAATCCATAATCCTTTTTAGATCTAACAGTTGCTTCTACTGTAGTAGGAACTGTATACCTAGCATTAATGTTTATCCATGGATTAACGTCGACTGTATCTTTCTGTGTTAGCGTGATTTTATTATTACTAATAATATCTTTAACTTTAAATTTAATAGCATCTCCTGGGTTAATGTCTCTAGCTTTAAATCTAGATAATGTAGTTTCGTCTAAATCATTGCTATGAATCATCCCGGTTAAACATTTATCAAATTCAACAAACACACCATACTTTGCAGTACCTGTTACATTACCTTCTTTTTCTTCGCCGATCGCATCTTTTAAATTTTGAATTGATGTTGGAATTAAAGCTTGTAGATATTTTCTATGCGATACAACAACAGTTCCTCTATCTGGTGAGAAACTAACTGGTACTACATAAATCTCTTCTCCTACAATTGAACTAAAGTCAGATAGTTTATTAATACCTGCTAATGAACCTGGCATAAAGCAAGGTATTCCTTGTATGCTAACAACATAACCTCCTTTGTCGATCATACTATCAACAGTTCCAATCCATGCAGTATTGCCTTCTTCGATTGCATCTCGCAAGTCCATGAAAGTTTTATGTTTAATACCACCTGTAATAGTACCCATTATAGTACCTACGTTTTCAGTAACCAGCACTGCAGTTTCATCTCCGACTGAAGCTGCTTTAACTATATCAGATTCTTTGCTAAAGTTAACATATATCAATTCTCTATATCCGACATCAACTGTTATGTACTGTTGATCTATTCCGTAAATTGTACCTTCGTGGATTTCACCAGGATTAACACTTGGTTTAACATCGATACCATAAGATTCCATCTTGTTGTATAACTCTTGAGCGTAAGGCTCTCTAGAGTATACTTTATCACCATCTTTGGTTTTAATATGTGGATTGGGCTTTCGGTAATTAGTAGGACACGTTCCTTCGTAGGCATCCCAAAGGAATTCTCCGTCTTCGCCATAGAATTCATCGTATGGATCTGCTTGTGCCTCTTCAACTTTTGTAGTTGTATTAACTTCTTCTTGTGGATTTACAGTTTCAACGGTTAGCGTAACTGTGTCTTTGGCGTCTTGGCCAATTCTTCGTCTTTTTGTGTCTGACATTAATTTTTATTTAAAAGGTTAAAACCTATACCATGTTGGTATCATATTATATATCCACTTCCTTTACGCGTTTATCCGTTTTATGTTAAATAAATTATTTTGCAAAATAAGTGCCATAAAGTTTTTTTATGTCAATTATTATTCGTATATTAGTACTGTAATTA
>TARA_B110000240_G_scaffold196964_1_pt1 | contig 28930 bp, 34 predicted proteins | sample TARA_B110000240 | Tara Oceans TARA_B110000240 (sample SAMEA4397611) | marine metagenome | biome: Polar Biome; feature: [DCM] deep chlorophyll maximum layer (ENVO:01000326); material: water (ENVO:00002006), including particulate matter (ENVO:01000060) such as... | depth 17 m | reverse complement strand
GTTCGTGAAGTTATTAAGGTAGCATACGATTCTTTCGATGGTCCAGAAACGACTGAAGGGTATGTTAGAGCCAAAAACATACTTAAAGACCCAATCATCAGTCTGTCTTTATTAAAGAAAATTAATAATTTCTTTAGGAATGCTGATGAATCATCTTGGTCTTATAGATTAACTGGAGGTAACAAGGGCAAAAAGTTTTTTGCACATTTAGAAGAAAAGACTAGAAGTGGTGAAAAGTCTAAAAGAAAAACAAAATCACAAGTATTGGATAACCAGTATAAGGATAATCATAATAAAGGTAGTGTTACTGTTGACACAACCAAAGTAGCCGTACCAAGTGTGGATACAACAAATTCTTTAAGAGAGGAAATAAACAGAATAAATAAATTAATTAATCCATAAAACAATGGCAAATCAAAACAAACTAACAGCTGGTGAAAAATTAACTAAAATTGGTGAAGACCTTAGAAAAAGAGCTTTTGCTGTAAACGAATATAACCCGGTTGAGTCTAACGATGGTTATGACGCTACACATAAAAATGCTAATAGTGATGGTGACGGCAAGGGTATGGGTAATTCTTCTTTTCTAGGTGTGTACGACCCAAAAAACACTGGTACTCAGGGAGATATTTTAACTAGAACAGAAAATATTAAAAGTAATGAGTATGGGCCTAAGAACCAATATTATACAGCAATAACTGATGATGGTAAGACACCACAACTATAGTTAAATACTTAAGATGAATCTTTACAATACATTAAAAGGTCTTATTATGGAAGTAGCAAGTCGTGATGAACTTACGAAAGCTATTAGTTCTAGGAATATGTTGTCCATTTATTACGCTGGAGATATGACCTTGAATCCTGGTTGGAGAACTATCGAACCTGTCGCACTTGGTCTTAGTAAGAAGAAGGTTGGTTCTGGAAACTTAGTTCTTCGAGCTTGGCAGGTGGATGGGGCTACAGATAGACCTCGTACAGCTCCAGGATGGAGATTTTTTAGAGCTGACAGGATTGAACAGGTTGAAAAACTAATGGATACCTTTGACAGTCCTCGACCAAACTATAACCCTAACGGGGATAAGAGTATGAGTACTATGTATATTAACGCAAAATTTTAACAATGAGTAATTTATCATCTTTAGAACAATCTTTATTATCGGCCAAAAAATTTATGGACCATGATAAAATGAGTGTAGTAGAATCACCTACACAACAACAATATAGTAGAGAACAAGAACCACCAATGGAATTATTAAGTTCTTTACCTCCAGGACAAGCACCTGCATCAGCAGCACCAAGACAAGAAAATATGCAACCTCACTCTGCATTAACACCAGAAAGAATCAATAGTTCTGGTTTACCTAGTGCAATTAAAGAAGCTATGATTTCACATCCAATACCAGATATCAATGCTGGACCAAACTTAAATGATGATTTTTTAAGTAAAGTTGCTGGTAAGATGAATGATGATAGATATTCTGTAGACTCTATGAGAAATACGTCTAATAGTAGTGTTAATACAATTCCACAACCAATACAAGAACATAGGACTGTTACACCAACACAAAATAATTTAATACCATCACCAACAAATTTACCATCCAGTATTGATGTTATGTCACTTAAGGATGAGATTAAACTTATGATTTCTGAAAGTTTAGATGAATTAGTTGAGAGTAAGGTTAATAAGTTATTGACCGAGTCTAAAAATGTTAAGGAAAACTTACAGTTTAGGATTGGTGGTAAGATATTCACCGGAAAAATTTCAAAAGTAAAATCAATTGTAGGCTAGGATTGACAATCATTAATTCATTTAGTAAGTTTTAGTAAAAAGAATTATATGTCAAAAATTAAAGTATTAGTAGTCCCTAGTGATAGAACTGGGGTTTCTAAATTCCGTTCAGTAGACCCACACTTACATTTACAAAAATTATATCCAGACGACTTCTGGGTGGATATCGATTATTCACCTAAATTAGAAGACGTTAATTATCTTAAAAAATACGATATAATACATTACCATAGAAGTTTAGGTCCAGACTATAATAGGTCCGCTAAAGCTGTTAAACTAATACAAAATTTAGGCATAGTAGATATTATGGATTTAGATGATTATTGGTTACCTAATAAGGAACATCCAGCTTATATGATGATTAAGAATAACAATATGGATAAATTAATTGTTGAGAATCTTAGTTTAGCTGGTAATGTCACAACAACTACACCGACATTTAAAATCGAAATAGAAAAATACTGTAAACATACCCACATATTACCTAACGCTGTTAATCCAGAAGAAAAACAATTTAACATTAATCCAGAAGAAACTTCTAAGGTTAGAGTTGGTTGGTTGGGTGGTTCGTCACACTTGGCAGACCTTCAGATATTAAATGGTGTGGTTGGTAAATTATCTCCAATTAAAGATAAGATTCAGTTTGTGTTATGTGGCTACGATGTTAGAGGAACAACAACACAAATCAACCAAGAAACTGGAGAACAAAAAACAAGAAAGATAGAACCACATGAATCTGTTTGGTACAAATACGAAAGTATTTTTACTGATGGGTATAAAACTATAGATGTGGATTATAAAAATTTTCTAAATGAATTTAAACAAGAGGAGTACGGTAACCCTGGTAACTTGCCGTATAGACGTGTTTGGACAAGACCTATCACCACCTACGCTGATAACTATAATAAATTCGACATTAGTTTAGCTCCACTTAAACACCACACATTTAACAGAGTTAAATCACAATTAAAAGTTATTGAAGCAGGTTTCCATAAAAAAGCACTTATAGTTCAAGATTTTGGACCATACCAAATCGACTGTATTAATGCTATAGAAAAGGGAGGTAAAATTAATCCAGATGGAAATTGTTTAATGGTTGAGAAAAATAAAAACCATAAGTTATGGGCTAAATACATTAAAATGTTGGTTGAAGACTCTGAATTACGTAAAATGTTAGGTGAGAACCTACATAGAGATGTTCAGAAATACCATATTAAAAATGTTACAAAAAATAGGGCCGAACTATACAAAAAACTGGTAAAAGAAAATAAAAAACAACCAATAACTCAGTAAAAAAAACTTAAATCGACTTTGCAAATTGTCGATTTTTTCTTATCTTTAAATATGATAAAGGAAGATATACATAAACTATTATTTTTAGATATAGAGACTGTCGGTGGTTACAGTACATTGGATGATTTACGTAATGAAAACAAACAACTCTATGAAGTTTGGGGGGAGGTAGGATTGCCTTACTTCCAAAGACATTACTCTGACCATATAAATGAATATTCGTCATCTGATTATTACGAAAAATACTCAGCATTATTACCAGAATTTGGTAAAATAGTTTGTATATCGGTTGGGTTTATCCTTTCTAACGGTGAGACTAAATTAGATAGTTTTTATGGGGATGAAAAAAATCTTTTAATTACAACTTCAGAGTTATTAAATCGTGTAGATAAATTAAGTTTTACAATATGTGGTCACAATGTTAAAAGCTTTGACTTACCGTATATTGGTAAAAGAATGTTGATTCACGGAATTACCGTACCAACAATAATACCTAATCATAACATAAAACCTTGGGAGACTAGAACACTAGATACTAAGGAGATGTGGAACTTTAATTCTTTTAAAGGTCTGTCGTCTCTACAGTTAGTATGTGCTTGCATGGGGATTAAGAACCCCAAAGGTGGAACAGTTAAGGGTTCAAATATGCACAATTTTTACTATAATAGTAGTGGGAATAGTATTAAAGAAATAAGGAACTATTGTGAGGAAGATGTTATGACTACAATAGAACTAGTAAAAAAAGTTAAAGAATTATAATGTTTAAAAATTTAAAAGGATTACAAGAGATGGCTGAAACTCTAAAACAAGTCAATGGGTTATCCAAAAAATCACCAGAAGAAATAATCAAAAGTATGGGTAATCTAGGTATTGACACCACAATGATGGAAGATATTAATAAAATCAAAATGAGTGACTTTAACCAAGACAACCCTAAAATGATTGTAGAATTTGTTAATAAAAGTGAGCATGAAAGTCCTATGTATCAGCACGATGATGATAGTGGTTTCGATTTAAGAGCTAACATACCTGGAGATAAGTTAACATTAAAACCACTAGACCGGATGGCTGTACCAACAGGACTACATTTTGGTTTACCAGAAGGATATGAATTACAAATTAGACCTAGAAGTGGTTTAGCCTATAATCATGGTATTACAGTACTTAATACACCAGGTACTGTCGATAGAGGATACACTGGTGAGGTAAAAATAATTTTAATCAATTTAAGTAAAGAAGATTTTGTCATCAATGATGGTGATAGGATAGCTCAAGGAGTTATAAATGGAATTTTAACACAAAGATGGGCTGATTTTACAAGAGTTGATAATCTTGGTGAAACCTCTCGTTCTGATGGTGGATTCGGTAGTACTGGAAAAAAATAGATTATGAAAAATATTTTAGTAACTGGTGGGGCTGGTTTTATAGGTACTTACCTAGTAGAAAGACTTTTAGAAAGACATGATGAATATATGGTAGTTATTGTTGACGATAACCCAATTAAGGATTTTGGTGACAAGTCTGATAGGGTTAAACACCATACAAACTGTATAACTGACGAAAGAATGATGTCAAAGTTATTTGAATTGTACGAATTCTTTGGTGTTTTCCATTTGGCGGAAAGGTCACACACATCTGATATAAACGAATTAAGTGAAGTGGTTAGAATAAACGTAATGGGTTCAATGTTATTAGCTAACTTATGTACAAAACATGAATGTAGATTACTACATTCATCAACAAATGAAGTGTATGGTTCGTTGGAGTCGGATAAAAAGACTCACACTTACGAAACAAATTGTTATAGACCAACAACTCCATATGCAGCAACAAAAGCATCTGTAGACTTATTATTAAAATCATACCATAAAACACACGGTACGGATATAGTAATTGTTAATTCCTCAACAAATTACGGTCCAAGACAGGATGAAGACAAATTCATGCCAAAGATTATTAAAGCTGTGTTAAATGACAAGTCCGTGGATGTTTATGGAACTGGTGAAAACATTAGAGATTGGATTTATGTTAAGGACCATGCTGAGTCGTTAGACCTAGCATTTCATAGGGGAACTGGGGGTCAAAATTATAATGTTGGTGGTGGTATGGTTAAGAATTTAAACAATAAGGAGTTGGTAGAAAAGGTTAGTAGGTCTTATAGGTCTGTGATGGGAATTGAAGATAGGGGTGTGGTTAAGTTAATAAACTACACAAGTGATATTGTTGGTCATGATTTTAGACACTCTGTTAATTACGATAAGAGCACTCTTAGATTAAGATGGAAGCCCAATACAACTTTAGATGATGGTATTAGTCAAACAATTAGATATTATGCCAAGGGGAAATAACTTAACTGTTGTATTTAGTACTAGAAAACTGGAAGAAAGTTATGTAAAACACATAAAAGATACCTGTGGTGTTAAAGATATTCAAATACTATCGTACGAAAACCCTAATGGTACATCTTTAACGGAAATCTATAATACAGCTTTATCAGAATCAATTAATGACATAATCGTATATTGTCATGATGACATCATATTCAATACAAAGAAATGGGGTAGGAGAATACTAAAACACTTCGACAATACAGACTATGGTGTTATTGGTTTGGCTGGAACTAGGAAAATGCCTGAATCTGGTAGATGGTGGGACGATATTAATCAACTAACATCAAATATGGTTGGCATTGTAAAACACTCTAATGAGGGAAAGACTTGGGAGTCCGGTTATTCTAATAGTTACGGTCACAATATAATACCGGTTGTGATAACCGATGGAGTGTTATTTGCTGTACATAAAGAAAGAATTAAAAAGGGGTTTAATAAGGATATTGTTGGTTTCCATTTCTACGATATTGATTTTACATTTAGAAATCATTTAGAAGGTGTTAAGGTTGGTGTTATTACAGATATTAGGATTACTCATTTATCTATGGGTCAAACTAACAAGGAATGGGAGGAAAATAGAAAATTGTTTGTAGAACGATATGGTGGTAGTTTGCCGTCTGAGGTTCCTGTAAAAATATTTTATACTGACAAGACACCTTACATTAAAAACGAACCTAAAGTCTCTATAATTATACCAACGAAAGATAACTTAGATATTTTGTTTGGTTGTCTCAATTCTATAATAACAAAAACAAAATACACTAACTATGAAATTTTAGTAGCTGATACTGGTAGTGAAAAAGAAAATTTAACTAAGATTAAAGATTATTGTGATAAACATAACAATATTAGATTAATAGAATATGACTACTATAATTTTGCTAAAATAAATAATGAAGTTGTTATTAACCACACATCTAAAGACACAGAACTTTTACTATTCTGTAATAACGATATAGAATTAATAAATGATGCTATTAGTGGTGTGGTAAATACTTGGTTAAAAAATAAAAAAAGAGTAGGTACTGTAGGTGCTAGACTACATTTCGAGGATGGTACATTACAACACGGTGGTGTGGTGTTGTTTGGAAGAAAATCAGAAGAAGGCACCAATATAGGAGTTACACATCACGCCCATAAGTCGAAATACAAATATCAAATAGGTGATTCTGCTCGTGTTGTTGGTAATACCGGGGCTTTTCTATTAATATCTAAATTACTATTTGAGGATTGTGGTATGTTTAATGAAGAATACATTGATTGTCTAGAGGACGTTGAACTTAACTTATCGTGTATGGTTAAGGGTAAAGAAAATTACATTCATAACAATTCAATATGTTACCACTATGAAAGTGTAACGAGAGAAACCGATGGTCAAATTAGGGGTGATGACTTCAGTAGAATGGTAAACTATGTTAAATCAAACGATAAACTATCCCAATATATACAAATGGTAAAATAATGAAATTAGGTGTATCTTATAATGTATTTGATGGTGAGGAGCTATTAGAATCTTCAATAAAAAGTATTAGGGATAATGTTGACCACATATCTGTGGTTTATCAAACAATCTCTAACTTTGGTAATGAATGTGGTGTTGGACTTATAACTTTATTGGAGGATTTAAAATCTAGAGGACTTATAGATGAAGTGTTTAAATACAAACCATTAGTAAATAAAGGGGGACATTTCAATGAAATGACTAAACGTAACTTAGGGTTATCACTTTCTGAGGGTCAGAAGTGCACCCACCATATGGCTATGGATACTGACGAATTTTATACTGATAAACAATTCAAATACCTTAAAAAAGTAATGGTAGAAGGTGACTATGATTCAGGAGCCTGCCAAATGATAACATACTATAAAGAACCCATATATAGATTAGAACCTAAAGAAGAATACTATGTGTCCCTAATATTTAAAACACAGAGAGGTAAAAGTTTTATTATGGGAACCCCATTTCCAGTACTAGTAGACCCAACAAGACGTATGAACCCTGGTAAATGTAAGGTTTTTACTAGAGAGGAAATAGAAATGCATCATATGAGTTATGTTAGAAAAGACATTAAAATTAAATTAACAAATTCATCAGCGTCACCAAATTTTAAAAACATAAATAACATAGTGACTTATTACAATAACTGGAAATTACCAAAACAAGCTTTAATGGGTGGAGCTCCAGATAAATTCTACGATATAGTAGAAACTAAAAAATTATTTGATAAATGGGCATAAATGAATATTTTGATAAGGTATATTGTATTAACTTAGATGAACGGGTGGACCGATGGGAACTGGCTCAAAAAGAGTTTGAACGCATGGGTATTACAAATGTAGAGAGATTTTCCGCTATTAAACATAAAAATGGAGCTATAGGATGTAGAGAAAGTCATTTAAATATAATATCTAAAGCAAAGGAGTTAGGGTTATCTAATGTACTTATTTTCGAAGATGATGTGAAAACATTAGAAGATAATGTAAATACATTAGACGAATCCATAAGTCAACTAAAGTCTATGGATTGGGACTTGTTCTATCTAGGGGCGACTGTGGACCCTAATGTTGGTGTGGTTACACCTGTTACTGATAATTTGGTTAAAACTAACTTTGCTTACACAACTCACGCTTACGCCGCTAATTCAAATATATTCGATACCATATTATCACAAGCTCCTAACCATGGAATTATAGATGTGTTTTATAATAGAGTTATCGTACCTAGAGGAAGGTCATTTATAACTAACCCAATGACGTGTATACAACAAGAAGGATATAGTGATATTGAGGGTGGTATGGCTGATTACATGTGGATGCATAAATTTTTCAATAAAGCCTTGGAGAAGGGTATTAGAATAAAAAATGATTAAAATTTATTTTGCCCCAGCTTGGGGAAGGAGCAATAAGGAGATGACCGATTGGTATAAGAGGCAGACACCTAACAATAGTGGTGTTTGGAATGAGTTGGTGAGTACCTACAATATCGATGAAGCTAATTACATTATAATGCAGGAAGAGACTAGTCTTAATAATATAGATAAAAATAAAACATTATTTTTTGGTAAAGAACCACATTACATAGTTAAAAATAGATGCCCAGACTGTTTTAGAAATTTTCATTTTGAAGATGGTAACTCATGGTTTCCTCAAACATGGTGGGTAGACATGCCTTATAATGAATTAAAGACTTTGAAACCAAACAAAACTAAAAAACTAAGTGTGGTAAATTCAAATAAGAGGGGAACTAAGGGCCAAAGTATACGATACGATATAATTCAAAAAATTGTTAATAAATACCCTAAAGAAATAGATGTGTGGGGTAGTATGACTATGGGTAGAAGGAATACTGGTTCTTTTAAAGATACGTTACCACCACAAGATAAAAAAGCTGGATTATTACCATACAAATATCATTTTGCTTGTGAAAATGGTAGTGAACCTTTTTATTTCACTGAGAAAATAATAGACCCACTTCTTTGTTGGTCTATGCCTATTTACTGGGGTTGTAAAAACATAAGTAAATTTTTACCAGAAGGTTCGTATGTTAATATCGATGTGGATGACCCAATGGCTGTTGACAAAATAATAGAAATATCTAATAGTGATTTATGGGAAAATAGTTTGGATAAAATAAGTGAAGCTAGGGAACTGATATTAGACAAATATAACTTATGGCCATCTATTGGTATGGGGATAGGTACGGATAATTTATTAAATGAGTACATTTTTTAATACATTATACTTAAAATAAACAATAACTATCACATGAAAAAATTATCAATACTAGCCCCTTTAAAGATAACTAATAACGAACAATTCACACTGTTCGTTAGATGTTTAAACTCTTATAAAAATATAATGGAGGAGGAGGATGTTGAATTTTTAATTATTAACGAATCCAATTCTAAATTTTTTAATAAGGTAGAGGAAAAAATTAAAGAAATAAAACCTAACTTTAAAAATATAAAGGAAATTGGTTTTGTTAGGTCAGTTAGAAAATTAATAACCGAATCTACAGGAAAGTATATAATGTTTTTCTTGGACGATGTTGAGATGACTTACGATTCTAAAAAACTTTGTGAGGTAGTGATTAAGTCAATGGAACAAAATAAAGAAATATTCCAGGTTAAACTTGGTGGAGGTAAGGTGTCGAAAAGTTCAAAGACAAAAAATATTAATACTTTTTCAGAAAGTCATAAGGAAATTAAAATAAATGACGAATTTAGTGTTTGGTTAAACAAAACAGAAAATGAGTATAATAAGAATAATTATGTGATAACACAGTGGAACTGCATATCCCAGGGTGACACTATGAGAGAATTCAATTTAAGATTGAAGGGTAGTGTGAATAACTGGGATGCCCTTACTTTATTATTCTCAACATCGTACAAAAATGAGGTTAGTGATAAATACACAGGTTGGGTAAATTTACAAAGTTTTTTATATGCCTGGGGTAGGACACAACAACCAATAAATAAATGGGTACAATTAGTATCTTCATAAAAACAAAAAATAATGGAAACAAAAATTAAAAAATACTTAGATACTGAAAATTGGTTTAACTATTCAAAATTCTACGATATGATAGCCACTAAAAACTATAAAACATTAGTTGAGGTTGGGGTTTGGAAGGGTCACTCAGTATGTTATTTAGCTAATAAATTAAGAAATGACGATGTTGATGTGTACGCTGTAGATTTATGGGATGAAACTTATAAATATGAGGATAAACCAGATATAAAGGCACAGAAACCACATCTTTATGAGATTTTTAAAGAAAACGTTAAGAATGCTAATTTAACTAATAAAATTAAAGATATAAAATCCATCTCTTGGGAGGCATCGTCTAACTTTGAAGATGGTTCTGTTGATTTTGTTTTTATTGACGCTGACCACGAATACGACTCTGTCGTTAAAGATATAAATTCTTGGTTACCTAAAATAAAGAAAGGTGGTATAATATCTGGTCATGATTATTTTAATCCGTGTGGTGTTAAGAAAGCTGTAGATGAAAAATTTGGTGATAAGGTTAAGACCCATAGTCTGTGTTGGTATGTCAATATATAAAATTATGTTAAAGAAAAAATAATGGGTGGATTAACAAAGTGGGGGGACTTAACCCCAAAAGAAATAGAGGGGTTTACTTTAAATGGTAAAATTAATGTTGAACATTTTTTATTGGATGGTACAAATAATAAAAATAAATTAAATGGGTTTTACGATAAAAAATTAGTAGACTCAATGATTAAAAAAATAAAAAATAAAGAAGTTAGTTATTACGGTAAAACTGATAAAGAGTTATATACTTTATTAGAAAGGATAAATATTGAAGGCAAATCGGTTGGAATATTAGGGTCAACACAACCCTGGTATGAATCTATAGTTTTATCTTATGGTGGTGTTCCTATTACGATTGAGTATAGTTCTTTACAAACTAATGACGAAAGATTAACCTTATTAACAGTAGATGAATATAGTAAAAATCCACAAAAATTTGATGTGGTATTTTCTATTTCCTCTTTTGAACATGATGGGTTAGGGAGATACGGTGACCCTATAAATCCTACAGGTGATATAGAAGCGATGATAAATGTTAAATCAATGTTAAAAAAGGATGGCATATTATTTTTAGCGGTTCCAGTAGGGGTTGATACTATTTTTTGGAATGCCCATAGGATTTATGGTAAACATAGATTCCCTAAATTGATAGATGGGTGGGAAATTATTGATAAGGTTAGTTTTCATGAAAAAAAATTCAAAGTGAATAACAAAATGGACCAACCAGTTATTGTTTTAAAAATAAAAAGATGAAAAAATTACATTTAGGTTGCGGACATAAAATATTAAAGGATTTTATTAATATAGATATAAGATTAGATTTAGGTGCTGACATTGTTGATGATGTTGCTGAATTGAATTCTATTGAGGATAACTCTATTGATTTGATATATGTGTGTCATGTTTTAGAGCATTTCGGTCGTGATGAGTATCTTTCGGTACTTAAGAGATGGTACACTGTATTATCTGATGGTGGGATACTAAGGGTGTCTGTACCTGATTTTGAGAATGTTGTTAATATGTACAATTCTGGTTACCCACTGAAAAGTCTTATGGGGTTCCTTTATGGTGGTCAAACATACGAATATAACTACCACTATATTGGATTTGATTTTAATACCTTAAAAGATGACTTAGAGTCTATAGGATTCAAAGAGGTTAAGTTGTGGGATTGGAGAACTACTGAACATTCAGATGTTGACGATTTTTCACAAGCGTATATACCTCACATGGATAAAGATAATGGTATTCTTATGAGTCTGAATGTTGAAGCGACTAAATAATTAGATTATGCCTATATCTGACAAACACAAATTAATTTTCATACACATACCAAAAAATGCTGGTACATCAATAACAAACCATTTAGAGATGGAAGATATAGGTCACCATAATTGGTCTTATTACGCGGCAAGATATCCCAATAAATGGAGTGAGTACAAAAAAATATCTATAATTAGGAATCCTTGGGATAGGGTTGTTTCGTGTTATGAATACGCTAAAATGGAAAATAGTTATTGGCATTCAGCTTCTATTAAATCTAAAGCTGGTAAACACCCAGATTATGAACTATTAAAGGATAGAACCTTTGAGGAGTGTTTACGTATATTAGACACTAACTCTTCGGTTTTAAGACACCATGGGTGGACCTCCCAATTTAACTATGTTATAGAAAAAGACTCTTTAATGGTAGATAAAATTATAGACATACAAAATATAAATGAAGACCTATCCATATTACTTGATGATTTGGTGGAAATTCCTATGATTAATATAAGTAAAACAAAAAACTATAAAGATTATTATGTCAATGAAGAAATGGTTAATATAGTTAGTAAAAAATATGAAGAAGACATAAAACATTTTAATTTTAAAACCCTATAAGTAATGAAAAATGAATGGTTACCTGAAAATTTTCCTAGATTTAATTTATGTTTTTTAAACGACAAATTTATTCTAATAAACATACCTAAAAACGCTTCAACTAGTGTTAGAAATGCCCTTTCTTTACATAGACGTGAACCGTTTTCTAATGAAACTAAAAATAGTGGACATAAAAAAATTGTTGTTATTAGGGACCCAGTTAAACGGGTAGTTTCTAGTTACATGGAATTAATTAAATTACGTAAAGACGGTCCACACTTGGAGACTAGTGGGTCTGAGTGGTTTAAATTACACCAAACCAATTCCGAGAAAAGCTTTAAACTTTTTATAGATTACATAGAAGATAGATTATACGATTCACATATACACACCCAATGTGATTACATAAATAAGAAAGGACTATCAATTGAGGATATGGACTATATTTTATTATTCGAATATCTTGATAGGGATTTTAACGATATGTGTGGTGACTTAGGCATTAATAAAAAATTAAAGTGGGATAATAAGTCAAAACTTAACGTAATAAAAAATAAAATAAAAAAATTAGTTAAAGAAGATGTGGGGTTAATAGATAAAATAAAGAAAATCTATTCTGAAGATTTTACATTATATAATAAAGTTAAAAAAATGAAATCAAATGGTAATAGTAGTAACAGGTCCTGAAAATTCGGGTAGTAAAATGTGTGCTCGTACAATTGCACATGTTTTAAATGTTTGTGATTTTGAAGATTGGTCCGGGTATTCTTGGATACGTAATAAAACATCAAAAAAGCATTCGGTGTTGCATAGGTCTACCCCTTATGCTGGAAATAATGTTATTAATGTTGACGAAATTATTAAAGACTATAGAGATGAGGATTTAAGGTTTGTTTTTACCACAAGGGACGGTAACATATCTAAAAATAGGATTAAAAAAAATAGAAAAAACTATACAGACGATGACGCTAAACATTTTATTGAAGAAAATATTAAAATAATTAACAAGGTTAGGGAAGAAAATATACCGTACACATTTTGGTCTTTTGAGTCCACCATTCTTTATGAAGAAACTTATTTACATGACCTATATAAATTTATAGACGTTAAAAGTGAGTTCGTACCACCATTATTTAACGCCAATAAAAAATACATAAAAATAAATGATTAGAGATTTATTCATTGAGATTTTCAAAAAAAATAATACCTTACAGTATAGACCTTTTAAAACAACTAAAAAATACATTTAAATGAGTAAAAAAGCTTTAATCACCGGAATAAATGGACAGGATGGTTCTTACCTTGCTGAACTTTTATTAGATAAAGGTTATGAGGTTTGGGGGCTACTGAAAAGAAATTCAGTCTCTGAAAACCAGACAGCTAGGATACCTGATAATGTTTTCACTAATAAAAATCTACATTTAGAATATGCTGATATGTTAGATATGTCATCATTAGTTAGGGTTATACAAAAATCTCAACCAGATGAAGTTTATAATCTAGCCGCACAATCACATGTTAGAATTAGTTTTGACCAACCAATTTATACTGCTCAAGTTACAGGTTTAGGGACGTTAAACCTATTGGAGGCTGTTAGGTTAATAAAACCCGATACCAAAATATACCAAGCTAGTTCATCAGAAATGTTTGGTAACAATATAGATGAGGATGGGTACCAAAGAGAGGACACTCCATTATCACCAGTATCACCTTATGGGTGTGCTAAAGTATTTTCACACAATATTTGTAACAATTATAAAAACTCATACGATATGTTTATATCAAATGGGATTTTATTTAATCATGAGTCACCAAGAAGAGGCACTAATTTCGTAACTAATAAAGTTGTAAAAGAAGCTGTTAAGATAAAACTTGGGTTGTCCGATGGACTTAAACTAGGGAATATGAATGCTAGTCGTGATTGGGGTCACGCTAAAGACTATGTTGAAGCTATGTGGTTAATGTTACAACATAATGAACCAGATAATTTTGTTTGTTCTACTGGTGTTTCACATACTGTTAAAGAGTTGGTGGAGTACGTATTTGGGTATCTAGACTTGGACTGGTTGAAGTATGTTAGTAGTGATAAAAAATTTCTTAGACCTGAGGAGTTAGAGCACCTTAAAGGTGACTGTTCAAAAGCTAAAAAAATACTAGGGTGGGAACATAAATACACATTTGAAACAATGTTAGATGAAATGATTGAGTATTGGTTAGAACATTATCGTAATGCGTAGTGTTAATTTATTAGTTACTGGTGGTAGGGGATTGGTTGGTTCTACAATATCTTGTGATATTCGTACAGGAAGTGAGACTGACCTTAGAGATATCACATTATGTAATGAGTTATTTGAAAAAACCTCACCTAAAAATGTTATCCATTGTGCTGCTAAAGTAGGTGGTTTAGGTGGTAACATGAATAAAAAAGGGGAATTCTTCTACGATAACATAATGATTAATACAAACGTAATAGAATCATGCCGTAAAAATGGTATAGATAAATTAGTGTGTTTTTTATCTACATGTGTATTTCCAGATAACCCAACATACCCATTAACTACAAACCAAATACACCTGGGTGAACCACACAGTTCAAACTACCCATACGCTTATGCTAAAAGAATGGCTGAGGTACAAATAAGAGCTTATAGAGAACAATATGGTGTAAACTACGTAACCGTAATACCTACAAATATATATGGCCCAAATGATAATTTCAATTTAGATAATGGACACGTAATACCTTCATTAATACATAAATGTTATTTAGCTAAAAAGAATGATACTGAATTTAGGGTCTGGGGGAGTGGTAAACCTCTAAGGGAATTTATATTCTCTAAGGATGTGGGTAAGTTGACGGAATGGGTTTTAGACAATTATAACGATGCGGAACCACTAATCCTATCAACATCTAAAGAAGTGTCAATTAAAGATGTTGTAAACTTAATAGTTAAACATCTTAAATTTATGGGTACTGTTGTGTGGGAATCTGATAAACCAGACGGACAATTTAGAAAACCAAGTGATAATAATAAACTAATGTCGTTATTACCAGATTTTAAATTCACATCGTTGGATGATGGTTTAAAAGAAACCGTAGACTGGTTTGTGGATAATTACGAAAATTGTAGAAAATAAAAATGGGGTTTAACAAAAGATACATTAATAAAAATAGGATAGTCGAAACCTTTAGTCGTAAAGGCATTTACGGGGTGAGAGACTTATTCGGTCTCTCAAATGGGCTAACAGGGTTAGGTAGAGTAGACGCAATAATAACTCAAGATGACTTTAGTGATAAAGTAGTTACAGCATACCAAGAAGGTAGAGAAAATGATGTAGCGTTTGACATAACAGATGAAATATTAAAACTAAAATGGTAAGTATATTGATTTACTATATATCATTCACAATTATAGTACTATTGATAAGAAGTTACGTAAACAAAAAATAATAAATTAAATGGAACTAATAAGTACACACCCAGTAAAAAAATCCGATTTAGGATTTCACGGAAATCTTTTCGGTGGGAAACTTTTAGCCTGGATAGACGCCGCTGGAGCAGCTTACGCTTCTCAGGTTTGTGATTCACCAAGAATGGTTACAGTTCTTATAGAAGAGTGTCTATTCAAAAAACCGGCAAAAGAAGGTCATTTACTAAAGATATACGGTAAGGTATTGACTATTGGAACTACTTCGGTGACTTTAAAGGTAGAAGCTAGGAGCCATAACGTATATGATGGTAGACAGGCTATTATTCTGACAACTAATATAAAGTTTGTAAGAGTAGATGAACAGGGAGAATCAATCCCAATTTCAGGTAGAGTTAAAGAAAAATTCGGGTTTTAATAAAAAATAAATGAGAGTAAATAAAATAGTCGTAAGAATAATATGGATGGGTATATTTACCATAATTTGGGCTATAATATTAAATAATAAATAATGGGAAAAAGAAAAAATAAATTATCTAAGGAGGAACAAGCTGAGGTAGAAGAGTGGATTTACCAGAATAACACAGAAGAGACTAGAATGACTGACACTATGACCATAAGGGTTAAGTGTAAAACAGAAAATCAAAAAATTTTAGTTAATGCTATAAAAGAAAAAGAAGTTGTTATTTGTTCTGGTCCCGCTGGTACTGGTAAAACTTTTCTTGCTTGTGCAGAAGCTTTAAAATTAATAAAACGTAACGGTAAATACAAAAAGATTGTTATTGTTAAGTCCGTAACCACACTTAAAAACGAAGAAATAGGATTCTTAAAAGGTAACCTACGTGAAAAAATGGAACCGTTTATGTTTTCGTTTGTACATAACTTCGAAAAGATTGTCGGTCAGTCTATAACGTCTAGATTAAGGGAATTAAAAACAATAGAAGAATTACCTATCGCGTATATGAGAGGAATTAACTTAGATAGGTCTGTTATTATCATAGATGAAGCTCAAAATATTTCACAAGAAAATATGAGGACTATATTAACTAGGTTAGGGAAAGACTCTAAGATGATATTTTTGGGTGACGAAAGACAACAAGATTCTAAGGGTGGTAATGGTTTGACATTTTTAATGAACAACTTTAAGGATATAGAGGAGATTGGGTGTGTTCAGTTTAATAAATCTGACGTTGTAAGAAACCCTTTAATAGCTAAGATAGAGAGGGTGTTTGATTCTTTACTAAAGTAATACATTATTTAAATTTATAATATGAGAATTGGAATAACAGTTAACGGTGTGTTGAGAGACACACTACATAAAATCATAAAGGTTTATAATCTTTATAATGAGACGGACTTAAAGGTTGACGATATTGAGACAACTAACCTGTTGGAACATCTGGATTTTGAGACGGAGGAAGAATTTTTTGATTGGCTATATGTGGAATGTCCAATGGAAATTTTTGGTAATTCCCCGTCCACTTCAGACAACGTGTTTAACGAATTAAATAAATTCTATAAAGATTTTAGGGACGAACATAAAATAACAATCTATTCTGAGGAGATAGAAAAATCCAAAGCTGCAACACTATTCTTCTTAGCTAAGTATGGTTGTTTAGTTGATAACATTAGTTTTTTCGGGTTAAAATCAATATACACTGACCTGTGGGATGATGTTGATTTATTAATAACATCGGACATTACGTTATTAGAAACCAAACCAAAAGACAAGACCACAATTAAGATAGAGACAAAATTTAATGATGAAGTTGATTCTGACTTTACAATTGACGGTCTTCCATCGATATTTGAAATAGAAATGTTTAAGAATGAAAATGAAGAGGAGAAAATTACCGAATAATATGAATGACTTTTACTTGTCTATTGCTGGAAGTAAACTATATGTGGACATAGAATCGTTAATGGAGGAGGTCCTTATAAGTAATAGTGAAGAAGGAATGCATATTAACGCACCAAAATATGAAACTTTAAGATTAATGTTGGATGTCTTAATGTCTGAAAATGAAATAGTAGATGACTTATTAGGGGTTAAGTCACTAAATAAAGCAACAATACCCTTTAAAATAAGTTTAAACACATTAATAAACTATAACATAATAAAAGAAATAAAGAACTAATGGAAAACGACCCAAAAGAACAAATGGAAACCGCTCTTAATTCTCTTAAAAATAAGGAGAATAAAATCTACTTTTTAGTACAAGATACTAAGGGTTCACAAAGAGCAGCTGTAGCGACAGCTTATGAATTCGCAAAAATTTTAAACGAAGACGGATATAATACGTATATATTACATGAAAAAAATGACTATCACGGAGTAGGTGACTGGTTAGGTGAGGAGTACACTTCATTACCACATGCGTCTATTGAATCTAAGGAGCTTTCAGTAGGTCCTGCTGACTACCTGGTGATACCAGAACTATATGGTCATGTAATGGACCAGACAAAAGAAATGCCTTGTACAAGAATAGTATTAGCTCAAGCTTACGATTATATATTTGAGATGTTATCCCCTGGACATACATGGGGTATGTTGGGTATTAATAAAGTTATCACAACTAGTGAAGGAGCTAAGAGTTATATTGATGGATTATTTCCGGGTATGGACACTTCAGTAATTAAATTAGGAATGCCAGAATACTTTAAATCTTCAGATAAACCTAAAAAACCTATTGTAACTATACACACTAGAGAACCTAGAGAAACTATGAAAATAGTTAAATCTTTCTACGTGAAATACCCACAATTTAAATGGATAACATTTAAAGATATGAGAGGGATGACTAGACAAGAATTTGCTGATTCATTAAGTGAATCGTGTGTCTCTATTTGGGTTGATGATATTAGTGGGTTTGGAACATTCCCAATTGAATCCATGTTATCAAACACTCCTGTTATTGGTAAAGTCCCTAATTTAAAACCTGATTGGTTGGAGGAGGCTAATGGGTTCTGGACATTTGACCCAAATCAAATAATTAACATCTTATCAGCTTATCTAAAAAACTGGTTAGAGGATAGTGTACCTACTGAACTTTATGACGAAATGGCTAAAACCGTAGAACCATATACATTAGAAGGTCAGAAAGAACAAGTATTGTCAACTTTTAAGAGATACATGGATGAAAGAATCTTTGATATGGAAGAAGGCTTAAATAAACTACAACCAGTAGAAGAAGTAGCAAAAATAAATAACTAAAATGAAAGATATTACAGTAATTATACCGGTACACGATGTAGAGGGGGAAAACTTCGAAACATTATTCTCATTAGCTCTAAAAAGTATTGAGACTCAGGTTAGTAGACCTGAAAAAATTATAGTCGTTCACTGTCAGTGTCCAGGTGTGGGTGAATGGTTAAATAACTACGATTTTGGTGAGTTAGACGTTACCTTATTTGAAAATAGTGGTGATGTAGATTTTCCATCACAAATTAATGCCGCTGTAGAGGTGGTAGACACTAAATGGTTCTCAATACTAGAATTTGACGATGAATATTCAAATATTTGGTTTAAGAATGTTAACGAGCATGCGGAAGCTTATCCTGATATGGGTATTCTCTTACCACTAGTATTAGATGTGGACGCTGAAGGTAAATTTATTAATTTTACAAATGAAGCTTGTTGGGCTATGAACTTCACTGAAAAGATGGGTGTTTTAGATAACGGAGCATTGTTAAACTATCAAAACTTCCAAACAAGTGGTGCTGTTATTAATGTTGAGGACTATAAAAACGTAGGTGGTTTAAAACCGGGTATGACACTAACATTTGTTTATGAATTCTTATTGAGAGCGACATATAATGATGTCAAAGTTATGACAGTACCTAAAGTAGGTTATAAACACACTAACATGAGGCCAGGTTCTTTATTTTGGGATTATAAACACCATACCGCTAAAAGATTAATGCCTGAAGTTGCTAAATTTTGGATTGAAACAGCTAAGAAAGAATATTTCTTTACTGATGATAGACAAATAACATATGAGGAAGCTACAGCGTAATTACTTTGTCTAAAAAACCTAAAAAGAAACCTTATTTTGGTGAGGAACAAGAAAATGCGGTTAGGAGATTCCTGACCGCATCAACTTACACCCAAAAAAACGAAATATATCGTACATATCTTTATGCCCCACTTAATACTATGATTGAGAGTATTATTCGTAGGTATAAATTGTATAGACATGGAATGGTTTTTGAAGACATTCATAACGATACGTTATCTTTTCTAATTACTAAAGCTGATAAATTTAAACCCGCTAAAGGTAAAAAAGCTTATTCGTATTTTGGAACTATATGTAAAAATTACTTAATGGGTAAAATCATTAAGGACCAGAAAGAACGTAATAGAAGTATTTCTTATGAGGACATTTCTTCTAGTATGGAACAGAATGAAAGGTATAGCTATGTTATCGATGGGGATATTGAACAGAGTACTATTGACGTTATTAAGAAATTAATAGATGAGATTGAGAGATTTATGTTGGCTACAACCCTAAATGAAAATGAGACTAAGATTGGTTTTGCTTTGATAGATATTTTCAGTAATTACGAACAGGTATTCGAACATGGTTCCAGTAATAAATTCAATAAGAATTTAGTTTTGTTGTCTCTTAGAGAAATGACAAATTTAACAACTAAGGAAATTAGGTCGTCATTAAAGAAATATAGGAGTCTTTATTCCTTACTTATAAGGGATATGCGTGAGGATTAAATAGGTCTTCGTGTATTTATTGTTATAAACTATATTAAAACATTTTAATATGCCCAGACCAAAGAAAAAACAGATTACTCCAGATAAAGAAAGTGTCCTTGCTTTAATGCAAGAAATATACAATGAATCTGTAGAACAAAGAAATACAGCTATTCGAATCCAAAACAAAATGTTAGGATTTATGAAAGAAGCTAGTGATTTAACTGTGTTGGGTCCGGTGATTAAGGAACAACAGAAAATTATCGATTCAGCTATCGATAAAAAAATACAACTATCAAAATTACAATCTGGTTTATTTACTAAATCAACTAACAACGAATCTTCTGGTACATTAAGTTTAAGTGATAAAGAAACACTTAATGCCATATTAAATAGTAAAACCGAAGGTGGTTCTACCGACATAAAATACGAACTGTAATGGCGGAAGATTCACAAAATAGTAAAAAGAAAATATTCTCAAAAATCCAAAACCTTGGTAATGTAGGTAAAGCTATAGACTCAATGGATGCACAGAAAAAAATGCAAGCTAGTATGGGTTCATTTGGTTCTGTCGATACAAAGGATAATAATATGTTGGATTATTTCATGGACCTAATTCAGATGGTTGGTGGTAAAGATGCTGTTACTCGTGTTAAGAAAAAAGTGATTAATAAAGTTACTACTGAATTCAGAACAGAAGTAAAAGATATGTTGTTTGAAGAATTTCTTAGTTTTACAAATTGTGATTTAGGTTTTGTGATACCTTCATCTGGCCAAGGAGCTCCTGGTGATGGTGGGAATGATATCAAATTTAAAGTTAAATCTATAGACCCTTTTGGACTTCTATTGGTGGAACCCAACACAAAGGTGGGTAGTGCCATGTATGAAAAGGAGGATGTTGTATCAGGAACAATGCCATACCCAACAAATAAAGAACTAAGAGAAAGATTAGATAACCCAAATGCACTACTTACGTCCTATAATGGTGGTTCAGGGTCAGCATTATTTGATATAGAGTACGATAATGTGGACTCATACATTGTAAAGCCTATCGGTTTGGATGGGTCTTATAGTTCAAATCCCCTTATAGCAGGTAATGACCGAAAGGTTACTGAGTTTTTAAGAGATTATTTCGATTCTGTGGATGTTTTCCAGAAACATAACTTCATGGCGGTCATATTTAATGTATTGTCTGGTGTTATAGACGTTCAAATACCTAAAGGGACCATAGACCTCGAATTAGAAGGAAAGTTCTTAGACATCATTAAAAGACTTATGGGGATGTGTGGTGACGATGAAAATTCAGAATCTGGTGATGGAATAACAACAAATCCATTAGACCATTTAGCTGAAGACGATATACCGGAAGACGATTTCTTTGATTTTGGCCCTCAAGAACTTAGACGCATAGAGGATGAGGTTTCACTTAAATTAAAAGCTTTAATGCGTTTTGCTAGTTGTACTGAAATAGAGACTAAAATGAATGTCGACATTGTTAATTCTAGTATAGATAACATTAAAAATGAAACAGACCCTATTGTTCAGGATATGTTAATAGAAAAAGCTATTACTGACGCTTTAAATGGTTTAGATACTGATGACGACTTTAACCTAGGAATTAAATTACCAGGAATAGGTGTGGACTTTAACTTAGACCTACTTAAGAAATTACCATTAATACTAATTAGTTTAATACTTTCACCAAAAATACTATTACCATTAGTGATTGTGATAATAGCTTTAGGTGGTAAGTTTAATGCTGAGGATATTTTAGATTTATTAAAAAAACTATGGAAACTAATTAAACGTATGTTAAAACGTATAATTAAATTTATCCTAGAAGTATTATATGAAGAAATTAAAAGAGCTATCTTAAAATTAATTGAAAAAATAATGGCAATGATTATAGGTGAACAAAATTTAAAACTGTTTACCATAATAAATTCTTTGTTGGCCATACTCTCTACTATATTAGAAACCATTCAGGATTTCATGAATTGTAAAAATATACTAGGTACGCTACTTAGTTTAGTTCAACTACCTCCAATTGCATTGCCTATAAACATACCAACACCTATGTTATTTGCTACAAAACTAAGGTCAGGATTTAGTGATACTAGAGCATTACAAAATGTATTAGAAAATTTTCAGAAAGCTGGAATAAATACAGAAGACCATTCTGATGGTTCTGCTAATGAAACCGTATTAATGGTCAATGCCTTAATTAAAGGTGTTGAGAAGGAACGAAGTGAAAATAGTGTGGTTAAGGTGGCGATACCACCTATGACAGTAACAACACCTAATGGGCCTGGTACAACAATGGCTGGTTCAGGTACAGGATTGGTAGTTTAATTATGGAAAAAGAAAAAATGGAAGAAATTATTAACGACCCTAAATCTAAGGGTAATTCTGATATAGCTGAAGTTATGTTAGTGTTAAAAAATAATTATGAAGACACTAAGACGTTGGTTGTCGAATTAACTTATAGACTGGATAGTATTGAAGGGAAGTACAATAAATTAAATTCTGAACTTAAGAAAAGGATTAAGTAATGTCGAAAGATACTAAAATAATTTACTACGGTGTTTGTCTAGATTCTAACGACCCTTTAATGGCGGGTAGGATTAGAGCTGTCTTGGATGACGACTTTAAGGGTGAGTCACCAAAAAACTATGATGAGAGTAAATTAGCTAAGATATTTAATGGTGATGTAGGTAAATCCTCTGATAACGGAGGTGACCCTAAATATGCGACAGCTGATTCTATTAAGTGGTCTGACGATGACCCACATGTTAGGAATCCATTTTTACCGTTATACTTTAATCTTGTGCCAAGAATGGGTGAAGCTGTAAAATTAATTTCATACATATCTAATAAAACAGCTGTAGCTAGTGAAGATGTAGAATATATTGGTCCATTAATTTCACAACCAACTAAATTAGGTGGTGAATCCTATAGTAATAGTAGAATTTTTACAACCAAGGGTACTAGACAACCTAATAGTGTATTACCCACACTTAGAGGTAACTCAGACTCACAAGGGGTTTTTCCTTACGAAGGTACAATAGCTTTACGTGGTAGATTAGATAGCGATTTATTGTTCGGAAATAGACAATTAATTCTTAGAGCGGGTCAAACGCAACCACAAGACAAAGAAGTTAAAATACCAAAGACTAATTTTACACAATCAGTAATACAACTAGATAATTACAGTCAAGAACTATCATTGACCAAAAAAGAAGAAAAGAAGGAGGTCAAAGATGATGCTCCATTAAAGCACATAATAGAGTACGAAATAACTGCCGAATACTTTAGTGGGTCATCGACAATTAAAATATATGATGGGTTTATATCAATTTATAACTTAACACCAAAAGATGGTAAAGAACCATTGTTGTCTGGTGACTTTGGTGTGTCAACAGACGTATCAAACCACTCAAATAAAAACTTTATTTGTGTGTTGAGGTTTGCGGCACATACAGAGGATGAGACTATAAGACTTTTAAATGATTTTTTATACCAGGCACAAAACGATAATGTTGGTTCACCCCCACATAACTTTGTGTCTGCCCCTGCAGGTATTGGAACTTCCTACCAAAAAGTGTTTGAGGACGAGATTAACTTCAATTCTATGACACCAAATCTAGAAAAATTAATGAATTTACATCCATTTTATTTTAGGCCAACAAAATTTTCATTAGTTATAGACACTATTTTCCATAAAATTTCTTTATTAGGTGTTGAACAATTCGGTAGGATTTTTTCCAAAAATAATGTATTTCCAGACGTTAAGACAGAAACCACAGAAATAGATGTAGAGTCTTACGAAGCAAGAACACAGGGAATAACAACCATATTAAGTAATGAGATACTGTTATTTTCTTATGATGAAACTATACCTGAAAAAGGTAAGCCTACACCGTTGGTTACGTCATTTAAATCAGATAATCACGAATTAGGTGATAATGTAGGGGTTAACCAAAAAAACTTAGTTAAGATGAGTAGGGATAATATGGAACCGTTAGTTAGGGGTGAACAGTTATTGATTTTACTAACACAGATGTGGGATTGGATTCAAAACCATGAACATGGTACAGCTGGAACACAACCAAAAGACCCAGCAAAAGAAACGTCGGTAACTAAGGGTGATGTGGTTAAATTAATTAGTTCAGCGAAAAATACAGTTTTAAACAAACATATACGTATTAATTAATATTTATATAAAAAGAATTAATTATGTCTATACACAAATCATATTTTACAAAAAACAATACTATCCTTAGTGATAGTCCTGTAAATACAGCTAAAAATCCTGTAACTGAATTATATTACGGTGATAGTGGTACTAATGCTTACAAATGTGTCAATACTGGTTTAGCTAGTGATACTTGTACAGATTACTTGGGTACAACCATTACTGGATACACAAGAGAATTAATTTGTCAAAAAAAGAGTAGATTTATATTTGATTTAAATTTAGATGATTTACAAAATAAAGTAGACGATGGTAGAATTAATTTAAATGGTGCTTGTAATAATTATCCATCAAAACACACACTTAGAATGGTTAACACGTCATTCTTTGATGACGACCTATTTAACACTAGAACAGCCAAATCCAATAAAAGAGCGGTATCCTTTGACTTAATATTATTTGTTGTACCACAATTCTGGGATGAAGGTACTGGTTATGACTACTCAGATATGTTAATAACATCAACAATGGATGATGATAGGTCTTTTGATGTTAGACCTAGTAATTGGAATGATAGTACGACTATAACTCCCTGGACTGTTCCTGGGATATACGATTATGTCGCTAATCTACCAATAATATTACAGACACAACATTTTGATAATGGTAATGAGAATATCGAAATGGATATTACGCCATACATCAATACTGTTCTTACTGCTGGTACAGTAACAAATGGGTTAGGTATTGCCTTTTCTAGACAATATGAAAATATGACAGGTCTAACTGAAAGTTATTCTGTGGGGTTCTTTAGTAGATACACACAGACCTTTTTCGAACCCTTCTTGGAGACAGAATTTAATGACACTATAAAAGATTCTAGATATCATTTTTACGCTGGTGTAACAAGTTTCCTATACTTACACGTTAATGTCGGGGGAGTTCCAACTAATTCAACAACTATTCCTGTAGCTAACATATACGACGTTTCTGGTACCCTGGTTGGGTCACAGATAACCTCCTCACAAGTTACTGAAGGTGTTTATTGTATATCGGTAACAATTCCTTGTGATACCTACACAACACCATGTATGTTTACTGATGTTTGGTCAAATATAACAGTTAATGGAATTTGTAATGGTGATGTAACTAATAGATTTGTATTAAGAGACAATAATGAATACATTACATTAGGACCAAATAGTGCTAAACCAAAACATTACGGTTATTCGATATCCGGTATTAAAATGGACGAAAAAATAGTTAACGGTGATGTTAGAAAGGTTACTGTTTCAGCTAGAAAACAATACTCAACTGAAGAACCAGAAGCTATAGACTTACTTCAGTATAGAATTTATGTAAACCAAGGTACAACACAGTTAGATACCTGTCCTTGGACTGATATTAATATAGCCTATAACCAGAATTACTTTATAGTTGATACTGGTGATATGATACCTAATGAATACCATATCGACGTTAAATCCGTTTCCAATCAAGAAGTTAACAAAATACCTGATGTGTTAAAATTTCAAGTTGTTAATCAAGCTAATTACTTCGGTAACCCCCCTTCAGATTATAGACAATAAAGTTATTGTATTATATGTGAAAACATGTAATATAATAAATTGCACATAGAATATATGTAATTACATATAATATAAAAAATTAGTGCAAATAAAAAAAGAGGAACCGAAGTTCCTCTTTAATATTATATATTAAGATTAATTACCTTAATTCTCTCATATCGAAAGTTCTTACACCATCAACAGTAATCATTCCGTAGAAACGATTATTTACAACCTTTTTAGCGTATCTAGTCATAATTCCTTTAATCGGAGCGAAGTTGAATGGATTGTACATAGTTGGAGTTAATTGTAATGGTACATATGGTGCGTAAACGTACCCAGTATCTAACAATGAAGTTCCTTTATGTCCCATTAACATCTTATTCGCTGGGAAGTAAGGGTCTCTGTATATAGTGTATCTACCTGATAACGTACCTACTTTTTCAATACCCATATTGTACTGGTCTTGGTCAGCAGAAGCGTTAGACACGTGGAAATACTCTAAATCATCAAAAATTGCAGAAATCTCAGAAGAACAAACAATCCAGTTAGCCCCACCTCTTAAAGTAGACTTGTGAATTTGTGCTGAAATTTGGTTAACCGCAGTAATTAAAGTTTGGTTCCAATCTTTTTGAGTGTATGGAGCTTGACCAGCTGTGAATCTCTTCCAACCGTTGTAGTCCCATCTTAAAGTCCAAGAAGCTGAATTTCTTAAGTCTCTTAGGATTTCTCTATCAATCTCAGCTGCAATCTCTTCAGATAATAAAGCTGTTAATTCAGCTTCAGCGTCGATATTATGGAATGCAGAAACGTCTTGTGCTAATTCCGGAGACCAAGTTGCTCTTAATTTTCTCTCTGTTACAGAAACTGTTACAGATTCTAAATCAAATGATACTTCACCTAATTCAGTTTCGAACTCTAAGTCTTTATACCATCTCCAATTTGCTGTAAATACTGATGCTGGGGATACTACACCACCAACATAACCATCAACAGAAGTACATGAAATACATGCTGGACACGTAGTGTCTAATTCTATATAGATAGTTCCAGTTGCGTCACAAATATCTAAGTATGAACCACCTGGTGTAATCGTAGAAGTTTCCGACCCGTAAGCAACAATACCTTTTCCGTATTTTTGAGTTACAACTCTGTAAGGGATATGTCCACCTGCTTTTGCTACTACACTAGTAGTTGAAGCTCCGTCAGCGTCACAACAATTAATAGCTACAGATGATGTGAAAGCTAAAGAAGATAAAAACTCTTCAGTGTCCATTTCATTACCTGTTGGCCCAATCAATTTACCTGCACCAGCGTTAGATAACCCAGTGAATGCTAAAAGTACACTTCTTGTTGGTCCAGTGTTTGAACCTGTAGCTCCAGTACATGTTAAAGAACCGAATGATGTTGCAGCTGTAAGTGCTCCTGCTGGTCCCCAATTTTGAACAACAACAGTTCCTGCTGCAGATGTCATTGCAGAATAAGAACCTTTAGATGCGTCAAAAAGACCTTGTCCATCTTCATAGAATTGGTCATATAAATTAACATTGTTGTACGTAGTTTGGTCATTACCTAAACCACTCCCTATTGGGTTTGTGTGTCTATTACCACTAACTCTGTTTGAAATTTTAGGTACGAAGTAGAACAATTTACCAATTGGTAAGTTCATTGCTTGTACAGAAACGATATCGTTTGCCAATAATTTAGAGAATACTCTTCTAATGATTGGAAATACTACAGTTTCGAAAGAACCTGAAGCGTTCGAACTCGTTTGTTCGTTAATTAGGTGAGTCGCTTGATTTTCATATAACTGAGCGATGTTTTCTCTTCCGTGACCTTTAAGTCCGTTAAGGAACCCTAACTTGTCCCATTTGCTGATGGTATCTTCTCTAATAACTTTTAAGTGTTTTAAACCTATGTTACCGACCATACCTGATTCTAATAATGCTCCCATTTTTTTATTTATTTTATTTGAGTGTTATTTTATTATGATAACTTAGACATCATGTCTTTGATTCTACTAATTTGAGGACTTTCGTAAACCTTATTCTCAATTAAGTTAGTTGAACCCGTTTTTGGTGTCCTTGTTATTTTCTTTGCGATAGATTCATTAATTGTTTTAGTATTCTCTGTTTTAACAGGTGTTTTAACTAATTCAGTTTTAATCGTATCGTAAAGATTTTTACCTTCATTTAAAGTTCCGACAGAATCGAATCTTCTCATGATGTTAATTTTCTCTTCCTTTGAAGTAGAATGTTCAGTAAAAAGTTTTGTCGCGTAAGCCAAATTTCTATTGAAAACTGCAACTTCATTAATCTTAGTTCTAAAATCACCTAAGGCGTTTTTATATTCAGAAACTTTTGACTTCATGTTTTTGTTTTCAATCATTAGTTTTTCAACTAACTCATTTTGGTTTTTAGAATGTTCTACTAACTGATTGTATTTTTTTTGAATACTCACAGTTCTTCTTGATGTTGGTTTGCGTTTTGATTCTTTAACAGTTGATTTTTTAGTGCCTTCCTGGAAAGTTTTGTTTCTATTGTCGGTAAAACTTTTTCTCAAACCTCTACCACTTTTAGAGCCAAACCCATAAGTACGAGAAGCTTCATTAGCTTCTTCTTCATGTTCACCTTCT
>TARA_B110000240_G_scaffold171688_1_pt1 | contig 30256 bp, 27 predicted proteins | sample TARA_B110000240 | Tara Oceans TARA_B110000240 (sample SAMEA4397611) | marine metagenome | biome: Polar Biome; feature: [DCM] deep chlorophyll maximum layer (ENVO:01000326); material: water (ENVO:00002006), including particulate matter (ENVO:01000060) such as... | depth 17 m | reverse complement strand
CTTTTAACCAATTGGTCCCGCGTTCGAGTCGCGGACGGCCCACCATTATTTTTGGCATTATATCGTTAGTAGTTACCTATCTACGACGCTTTGCCTAGAGTTATGCTTTCACCGCTACTTAATGTTTTCTTTGATAGGTAGTGATGTACATGATCATTTCTACTTTAGTTCTCTACTCTAAGATGATTACCTTTGGACTCTAATAAGTAGTACTTGGATTCTGCTAAGTACTTCGGCTTATAAGCTAGCTTTGAACCTGGCAGCCGCAATACTAAAGTCACGCTCACTCGTGTGCTCGGCGATCCGCTCCTGGACCTGCGGGTCTAATGCCAGGCCCCAGCTTTTTATCATGCAAGCAAGAATTACGTACATACCCTGAATTGCAATAAGGTCCATTAGCTGTGCTGTGCTGAAATATTTCGCAAGCTTGATTTGAAGTTTTTCGGATATGCAGTGATGGCTCACGAGCTCGTCAACTGCCTCTAGTAAAGCAGCATCAGCTGGCTGCCACCTTTCCAAAGTGGGGTGGCTGAGTACATGATTTATCTCATCGATCGATAGGCCGCACATTAAAGCTCGATCTACGTGTGACCCCCATTCATACCAAGCCTGCATGTGAACGGCGACCCGTAAAATAACTAGTTCACCTGTACGTTTGCCCAGAGTGCCGCCCTCAACTGAGTGATTTCTAAAATCCCACCAAGCATCTAAAAGCTTTGGGTTGTTCGCCATCAATTGATGAATATGGATGGGAGCACCTTCAGTATCTTGTATAACTTTTGTGAGCGCCTTGTCCCAATGCTGGGTGGCAAGGGGCTCTACTTGCGGCAGTTTCATGGGCATATCTCTTCACTCATTATGATGACGACAATGTTAGCAAATTAATGTATGGGCATACATTTAAATATAAAAATTCAAAATCAAACGCCTTTGATAGTCTTTTAATGCAAATAATACAACATACTAACAAATAGAAGGAATATTGCATGCGCTTGCAAAAAAGATGTATTTTCGATATTGTTATAGCACATTAAGGTGCTGTTATCAAAAGCAGCTCTTAGCCATGGCGGAGTTCTAGGTGGTTACGTATGACAAAAAATAGTAAAAAAAAGCACATTGTTGGCCCATTAGATGGAGTCAGAGTATTAAATATCGGTACTTCTATTGTTGGACCTTGGGCTGCTTCAATACTGAGCCATCTTGGGGCTGATGCGATTAAGGTGGAGCGTCCAACGGGGGAGTTTATTCGTCGATTACACCCAATGCAGAATGGCATTTCAACCTGCTACACAATAAGTAATAACGATCAACTGTCTAGTGAATTGGATCTAAAAAAGCCTGATCAATTTAAGGTCGCAGAAAAACTCGGGCACTCAACGGACATTTTAATTGAGAATTTTCGTACAGGTGTTTCAGATCGTATTGGTCTGGGCTATAAGTCATTAAGTGAGAAAAATCCTGGGTTAGTTTATACCTCAAGCAGTAGTTGGGGAGATGTGGGGCCTATGCGCGATCAAGCAGCACTGGACCCCCATGTTCAAGCTTTTAGTGGTTTTGGTGGGTTAAATGGAAAGCTAAACGGGACCCCAGAAATGCTGAGGTTTGTTCACATGGATCCTGCAGGTGCAGTGGTAGTGGCTAACCTATCTTTGCTGGGATTACTTGGGCGAGAGCGTTTTGGTCAACCATGTCATCTGCACACAAGTCATTTTGCAATGGGTATCGCAATGCAAACTAATCGTGCTGGCGAAGCTTTGTTAGCGAATATGCCAATTGAGTTATTGGGTAGTGCGTCCTCTGCCAGTGCGCCTAACCAGTGTTTTAAAATGTTAGATCGTGAGTATATTGCCATAGCTTGTGACACTCAGGCGCATTGGGAAGGGTTATGTAATGTCCTGAAACACAGTGATTTAATCAAAGATCCGAGATTTCTGAGTAATGTTGATCGTGTACAGAATCGACAAGCGCTGGCAGAAATAGTCGGAGAGGTAATTAAACAAAAACCTAAGCGTTGGTGGGTAGTGCAGTTGGAAAGGGAAGGCGTACCCCACGGCTTCAGTATGGACTTTGAGCAAATACAGCATCATCAGCAAGTTGTGGAAAATGAGTTTATTACTACCCTTCACTCCAAAAATGCAGGAGATATGTTTACAGGCTCTATTCCCTGGGACTTTAGTGAGACGACCGGTGTTATTAATCCTTGGTTGGTTGAACCGGGATCAGATACTCAACATATTATTGATACCGGTTTTGGCAATGAGCAGACTGATTTCAAGAAAAATCAAGATGAAGAGTTTGTTGCTCCTTTAACAGGTCTTAAAGTTATCGACACAACTCAGGGTTATACGGGGCCATATGTTGGATTAATGTTGGCTGAGGCTGGCGCTGAAGTGATAAAGATAGAGCCAAAAGGTGGTGACTGGGCGCGAGACTTGGCTCCCCAGACACCAACAGGAAATAGTGCGTTATTTGAATCGTTTAATCGTAATAAAGACTCTAAGACTATAGATTGGACTTCAAGTGATGGACAGGAGCAGCTGAAAAATCTGGTTAAAGATGCTGATGTATTCCTAGAGGACTGGGGGCCAGGAGTTGCGGAAGGTTATGGGTTTGGATATGACATCTTAGTGAAAGAGAATCCGAAGTTGGTGTATTTAGCATTAAGTGCGTACGGTGAAAAAGGACCGTTTCGGGACCGGCCGACTAGTGAGTTAGTAATCCAGGGTATGACGGGTTACCTGAGACTGCTGGGTAACCTAGGAGAGCCGCCTGTTCGTGTTGGCGCAGATATTGTCGCTACATGTTCTGGAGCGATTGCATTAACCGGGATTCTCTCGGCACTTTATTTTCGAGAGAAAACCGGACGAGGTCAAAGAGTCGCAACAAGTCTTTTGGGCGCGATGATGTTCTTGCGGAGCCATGAATGGGCAGCAATGACAAATCCGGATGAGTGGTTAGGGGATTCTTACTGTACCAATGAAACCGATGCGCCCCATGATGGATATCAAACCAAAGATAGGCCAGTTTATATGAGCCCATCCCCCCTTCTTAAACGCGAAGACTTCATCAGTATGATCAAAGAATTAGGTGTGCATGAGGAACTAATCAAGATGCCAGAATATGCTAAAAATTGGTGGGATACCTTTGGTATGGGCTATTTGGCTAGAGAAACAAAGCCAATCTGGGAAAAACATACTACACAGTTAACTGCTCAAGAAGTTCTGGCTATTGTTGAGAAATACGAAGTCTGGGCTGTCGAATTCGCGGACCTTGGCGCTCTGATGGATCATCCTCAAGTGACCGCCATAAACTTAGTGCATGGTGTTGATGGTAAGCGCTATGTTCGTGCCCCCTGGAGAACTCCTTGGAAGCTGCCGCCATTAAGTCAAGCTCCGGGTCTGAAAGATTAAAGGAATGGAATGATTGAGTTGTTTCTGTTTCTCACTAGATTGACATTGATTATTTTACAAAATAGGCGATTCAAATGAATTTTAACCTTCCTGATGAAACTAAGATGATACAAGACACTGTGCGACGATTTGTCGATATTGAGCTTATTCCTCTAGAACAGCAATTCCCAGATCGCGCTAACTCTGCAGATCTGCCAGATGATATTCAGAGTCAGTTGATACAGAAAGTAGAGCAACTAGGTTTGGCGGCTATGGATGCTCCTGAAGAAATAGGTGGAGCGGGATTGGGCTTGCTTGATAGTTGCATTGTCACCGAGCAAGTGCATCGAAGTACCGCGGGTCGTGGTGTTTTTGCTATGCGCTTTGCTCCCGTCCTAAATGAGCTAGGCACCGATGAACAAAAACAAAAATACTTACTGCCAATGGTGGCCGGAGAGCTTCAAGGCGCGAGTGCTTTTAGTGAGCCTCAGGCGGCGGGAGATCTGGCGGGAATTAAAACAACGATAGAAAAACATAACAAGGGTTGGGTCATCAACGGCAATAAGTGCTGGATCTCTTACGCAAAAAGAGCCGACTTTATTTTAGTACTTACTCGCCTGAAGGGCACCGAGCGTCATGATGGGCTTACCTGGGTTATTGTTGAGAAAGGAACACCAGGTTGTACGATTGGTCGTGAGCAAAAAATGCTGCATGGTCAGTCAACTTATGAGGTATTTTTTGAAAATTGTGTTGTTTCAGAAACACAATTGTTAGGAGGCCCAGGCCAAGGGTGGGGCGCAGGAACCTCATTTCTGTACACTGGACGTTTAGGGATTGCAGCTCGCTCGTTAGGTATTGCAGACCGTTGTCTAGATCTTGCTATTGATTATGCAAAACAAAGGCATACTTTTGGTAAGCCCTTATCTTCTCGACAGGCGGTACAGTGGATGATTGCTGATTCAGCCACTGAATTACATGCAGCTCGTTTAATGGTTTATGACGCCGCATGGCGAGCCCAGCAGGGTGAGAATGTTGTCCAACAAACAGCTATGGTGAAATCCTACGCCACTGAAATGGTTAGCCGGGTTGTTGATAGAGCTGTTCAGATTCATGGAGCAGCGGGGCTATCAAATGAGACTATTCTTGAAAGATGCTACCGAGACGTAAGGCCCATGCGTATTTATGAAGGTTCATCCGAAGCAATGCGCAGTGTTGTGGCTAGAAATTTATTCCGTTGATCGGATATTTAAAATCACACCGACATTGATTAACAGCTTAGCTTTTGATTGCATTATTAATAATGGGCATGACTTTTTCAGCAGTCAGGATCATTGACTTGCGGCCTAGTTCATAATTAGTCCAATCATGGCCAGCATAGACTAGATGGCCAAAATCGCCGACTTCTTCTCTAAAGGCTAGAACTTGATCTGCGACACTAGATGCGTCTCCGTGGATTACTAAACGATCAAGAACATAATCTAGAGTGACTTCATCATCTGACATTTCTTGGTCTTCTTTAAAGAGATTTAAGCGTCCACTATCCTTTAATTTGGTCAGTAGCTGTCTGTAATAAAGAACATAGGGGCTATTTTCTCCCCGCGCATATTGTTTTGCTGTCTTCATATCATCTGCCACACAAATGTTTTTTGCGATTCGCCAATTGGCAGCTTCTGCAGGTCTTCCGCCTAGCTCGCATCCTTCTGCATAATTTGGCCAATGGGTTTTGACCCATTTAGGTAACAAAAAATTAGCTGAAATAGGTTCCCATCCCCTTGCTGCCATTGCTGTAACGCCTTTTGAGAAAGGAGCTACGACAGTGCCAACGATAGGGGGATGAGGGTCTTGATACGGTTTGATAATGGATCCTTGTCCAATGTCCGGAAGCATAGTGCGTTCTGTACTAACCTCGAAATAGTCACCTTTTAGGTTGTAGGGTGCTTCACCGGCCCAAATATCTAATACCATGTTAATACATTCGAGGAACATGGCATTTCTGTCTTTGTCTAGGGTTCCAAATATTTCAGAATCAGACAGAAGTCCTCCGGGAGAGATGCCAAAATTAAGTCTACCCTCGGTCATATGATCGAGCATCGAAATCTCAGCTGCTACCCGCGCTGGGTGAGAATTAGGTAAATTCACCGTACCTGTTCCGAGTCTAATATTTTTTGTTTCATAGGCTAGGCTCGCCAAAAAGGCCACTGTGGAGGTAATGTTTTCCGCAAGGTCAGTGGTGTGTTCACCACAATAACCCTCTTTGAATCCCAGTGAGTCGGCTAGAATAAAAGCTTCACGGTCTTCTTTGATGCTTTGAGCCAATGGTTTTCCTAAGGGGTGAAGAGGCATTGTGAAGAACGACAGATCCATAAATCTCTACCTAGAACGAATGATATGGGTAGTGTGCTAGAGATCTATCAGAAGTAAAAATTATATAAATTAATCTTTTGCATCATTTTATCTGATGCCTTCGCTTTTAAGTCTATGCCAGTTTATCTTGTTGTTTAATTCTAGTCTGAGTAAATCAGAAAAAATTTTTGATTCGTTAGAAAGGCTAGAAGACTTGGGTTCGATCATTACATAATCCACATGCAGAGGCGTCCCAATGATTGGGTTAAGTTTACGAACATCACCTTGCTTATCACTCAAGCACACCAGCCCAGGAAGAATGGTTTTCCAATCTGAGGTAGCAACAAGTTCCAGAGTTCCGAGCATGGAATCGAGTTCTAGTATTTGCGAGACTTTAATATTATGAGTCTGTATGTAAGCGTCAATTCTGTGGCGTCTAGCATTCGCTGTTCCGGGTAATACTAATTTGTAGGGACCTCCTTCGGTGAGATTTACCGGTTGCATATGTTGAGTTGCATGATTAGCTGCCGAGACCAGAAATTCTTGATCAGTGCCTAGATATTCATTTCGTGTTCTTAATTCTTCGCCACTTGCGGGTGCAGGGACGATCGCGAAATCAAGTACGTTTTGCGCCACATCTTGAGTAAGCTGATCACTATAGGCTTCTGAAATTTTTGTCTCAACAAGAGGATAGTTGGTGGACATTACCATCAAGGTGGAGGGCAGAATAGAGCGTGTTAAGGTTGGTATTAATCCGGCCCGAATAGTCCCGGTTAGTTCTTCGCCCATAGTTCGCATTGCTTGTGTTGCCTCATCGACACTCCTCAGTATTTGGGTAGCGTGGGTATAGAATTGATTACCCATTTTCGTCGGGGTTACTCCGCTAGAGGAGCGCTCAAATAGACTGCCCTTAAGTTGGTATTCTAAGTCTTTAATTTGCATCGATAGTCCGGATTGAGTTGCATGGGCTCGTGCAGCTCCTCCGGTAATTGAGCCTACTTCGTAGACGGCAACAAAATATCTGAGTTGTTGTAGCTTCATCGGGTAGTCCTATAGTGCGCAGTAAGTATCAAAAAAAATGATACGAGATATACTATTATATTAGTTGTTCTGATGGTAGTCATTAATGTATCGTTCTAAAAAATTAATACGAGATACCATCATGGCTACAAAAGCAGATTCTCTTGAAGATGCGACTATTACACCCGCCTCACTAAGAGAAGCACTAGGCAGTTTTCCTACTGGTGTTGCTGTAGTGACCACTTTGGGAGATGAAGGCAAGCCCCTTGGCTTAACGATTAATTCATTTAATTCGGTCTCCCTTGAGCCTGCTTTAGTGTTATGGAGTTTGGCTTTGTCTTCGCCGAGTATTGGAGCTTTTCGCAAGCATGGTGCCTTTGCTATTAATATACTTCGTAAAGATCAAGGTCAGCTGTGTATGAAATTTGCCCGTCCGGCTGATGATAAATTTGAAGATATTAATTGGTCCAAGGGATATAAAGGCGTCCCTGTGCTTAAAGGAGCAATGGTTACCTTGGAGTGCGAAACCTACCAAATAGTTGAGGGTGGTGATCATGAGGTATACATGGGTACCGTCAAACGAATTCATAAGACTGATAGCGCTCCGTTGGTTTTCCATCGCGGCCAACTGGTGCAGCTTGCTTCATCTGCATTGAGAGAGGAGGCGAGTTTTAGGTTGAAAAATAGACCATCAAAGCAGAGAGCTACTTAATTTCATATACTGAAAAGGCTTATCTATGTCCTTCGACAAACAAAGAAAACGTCATGAGCAAACAAGCTAACTACAAGATAATAGATGTCGGTAATGTAAATCTGCGTTGCCAAGTTACCGGTAAGGCACATGCTCCTTGGGTCACTGTGGCACATTCTCTGGCTACAGATATGAGCATGTGGGAACCTCAGTTATCAGAATTAGGTGAGCACTTTCAAGTACTAAGTTTCGATGCGAGAGGACATGGAGGAAGTAGCTGCCCTAATGGCCCGAGCGCAATGATTGATTTAATTGATGATGTGTTGCTGCTTTGGGATAGATTAAGTATCGATCATAGTCATTTTATTGGTTTGTCCATGGGCGGCATGACCGGCGTGGGACTAGCGTTAAAAACCCCGACCAGGGTGAATTCTTTAATAGCCTGTGATTGTCGTTTAGATGCCCCAGATTTCTTTAAAAATATGTGGGACCAGCGTATTAAGGCAGTAGCTTCTGGGGGTATGGAGGAAATTCTTGAGAAAACCATGACGACTTGGTTTACTCAAAAGCGCCTTGCTCAAAAAGGAGCTCTTATCGATCATGTTGAAGCCATGATAGTTAACACTCTGCCCAAAGGATATCTCACCTGTGCGGAAGCTCTAAAAGGGCTAGACTTTAAAAGGCATCTTTCTGATATTTCGGTACCAACCCTCTTTATTGTGGGAGACCAAGATGGAATGCATCCAAAAGAAATGGGTGAGTTGGCTACAATAGCCGAAGGCGCTGAATTGATTATTTTAAATGATGCGGCACATCTAAGTAATATGGAGCAACCTCAGCAATTCAATCGTGCTGTCCTGAGATTTTTATTAAATCAGTAAAATTTTTAGGGGAGTATAGTGATGTGCTATATGTATCTTGGTTTATGTTAATTGCGAATATGCAGGTTCCAGTTATGATCCCAGTTCGATGTTTTAAGCTTAGTAGTCAATAATGGAATATACCCTTTTTGATAAGGTTTGGAGCGACCACGTTGTCACCCAGCAAGATGATGGCGCGGATCTTTTACATATTGATCGTATATTCCTCCATGAGAGAACCGGAAGCACGGCCTTAATAACTATTGATGAAGGCGGGCGGAAAATAAAAAACCCTTCCCATGTCTTTTGCACAATGGATCACATCGTCGATACCTTTCCAGGAAGAACTGACCAAACCACGATGCCAGGCGGCTCCGAATTCATCAAGGTGACTCGTGATCTTTCGTTAAAGGGAAATATTACTCTGTTTGACTTAGGCGATGAACGCCAAGGTATCTCACATGTTGTTTCGCCTGAACAAGGGATTGCACTACCAGGCTGCACTATTATTTGTCCAGACAGTCATACGTGCACGCTAGGTGGTCTGGGGGCGCTTGCAATTGGGGTTGGTTCTAGTGAATGTGAACATGCGTTGGTTACAGAGACGCTAAGATTTTCCAAGCCTAAACAGATGCGAGTGGTATTTGCTGGTCAACTAAAGTCAGGTGTATCAGCTAAGGATATGATTTTACACTTAATTACTACGTACTCTGCAGCCGGAGGGTCAGGCTATGCCATTGAGTTTGCTGGGCCTGCGGTAGAGAGATTAACCGTCGAGGCTCGTTTGACCTTGTGTAATATGGCGGTTGAATTTTCTGCGTTCACTGGAATCATTGCGCCAGACGAGAAGGTTTTTGAATACTTAAAAGGTCGACCTTATGCTCCCAGTGGAGAATCCTGGCAGCAGGCGAAGGAATATTGGTCGACACTCTCTACTGATGATGGGTCTCATTTCGACCAAGAAATCGTTATTGATTGCGCCACTATATCACCTACGGTGACATGGGGAACTAGTCCTCAGCAGGCTGTATCTATAGATGGTCAAGTGCCTTCCTTAATATCTGAAGATGGAGATGCTCGTCGTTCTATGGAGCAATCTCTTATCTACATGGGGCTTAAATCGGGTCAATCTATTCAAGGACTGCCTATTCAGGTAGCATTTATAGGATCTTGTACAAATAGTCGACTCAGTGACTTACGCACTGCTGCAGCAATCTTGAAAGGGCGCAAAGTTGCTTCTGGCGTGCGCGCTATTTGTGTACCCGGTTCGACTCAAGTAAAAAAAGCTGCAGAGAAAGAAGGGCTAGATCAAATATTTTTAAATGCTGGATTTGAGTGGAGAGAATCTGGGTGCTCAATGTGTTTTTATGCTGGCGGAGAAGGGTTTGTGTCGGGGGAGCGAGTCATTACTAGCACGAATCGTAATTTCGAGGGTCGACAAGGACCTGGGTGCCGGTCGCATCTAGCCAGCCCAGCCACTGTAGCAGCTTCCGCGATCAATGGAGCAATAGCAGATAGCCGTAAAATGGGAACTCTCTAATGAAAAGCTTTGTCACTCATCGAGGGATCGCAGCTCCGCTATTGAAAATTAACATAGATACTGATGCGATCATGCCCTCGCGAGAGATGAAAACAGTATCGAAAACAGGGTTGGGCAAGAGCTTGTTTGCTAGCTGGCGATTTATTAATAGAGGAACAGATGAAGAAAAGCTCAATCCTGAATTTGTGCTTAATCAAGAAGAGTATTCTCAAGCTTCGATCTTGTTAACGGGCCGGAATATGGGTTGTGGCTCATCACGAGAGTTTGCAGTGTGGTCCCTAGTGGATTTTGGCATACGTGCCATCATCGCCCCAAGTTTTGGTTCGATATTTTTTACGAACTGTATTAGGAATGGTCTGTTACCTATTGTATTGGATGAGCAGGCGATAGCCTCTCTTGCGGATTATGTGATATTGAATCCTCAAGCTAATCAATTAGATATCGATCTCAAGACTTGTCATGTGATTGGTCCAGAAGGGGTGACTTATCCCTTTGAATTACAGTCAGGGTTTCAAGTTATGCTACTTGAGGGGCTTGATGCAATTGACGTGACTGACAAGCTGAGTAAGGAAATTGATGCTTTTAAAACGACCGACATCCAAAAGCGACCTTGGGCTTATTTAAATTAATGCTTAGCGCTGGACTGCGGTTCAACGCTATGATCCGGCACTAAGGTCTTCTATAATTCCATCTTGCACGAGTTCGGCGATCTCTTTATCGGTAAATCCAGCACTTTCAAGAACCTCGACCGTGTGCTCCCCTTGTAAGGGCACATCTTTTCTAATATCAAACCGCTTTCCAGACATCTGAATCGGTAGCCCCGGCAGTTTAGTGGCTTCACCATTAGGTATTGTAATATCAAGCAGGCCGCCAGATGCAAGCAGGTGAGGATCGGAAAATAAATCTGCAGGACTGCCAACGCCGGCAAAAGGTAGTCCATATTTTTCGAGCCTATTCATTAGTTCAGATTTATCCAGGGTCAGAAAGATTTTTTGAACGGCAGGAAGAATGGTATCGCGATGATTTACTCGATCATTATTTGCTTTTAGGCTGGCATTCTTCGAGAATTCCGTTAGCTCAAATTCCTCACAGAAGACTACCCACTGCGTGTCGCTGACAACAGCAACAAAAACGTGTTGGTTATCTTTGGTATTAAAAATATCATAAATTGCCCATGCGGAAGTGCGAATAGACATCGGTTTTGCGGGCTCTCCCATTACCACTTGCTGAGCCATATGTTGGCCCATTAGGAAAACTGTGCTTTCAAACAAAGAGCTAGTCACTTGTTGTCCTTTGCCGGTAAGTTGTCGCATTTCTAGAGCGGCTAGAATGGCGATTACGCCAAACATTCCTCCCATCACATCTATTACCGATGCTCCGGCGCGCATGGGACGATTAGGTAGGCCTGTCATAAAGGCTAAGCCTCCCATCATTTGGGCGACTTCATCGAGGGCTGTGCGATGCTCATAGGGTCCATTAAGAAAGCCTCGTGTTGAGCAATAAATTAATTGTTCATTGTCTTCAGCAAGGTCTGCATATCCAAACCCAAGTTTGTCCATGGCTCCAGGCCTAAAGTTCTCTATTAAGATATCAGCTCCAGTGATGAGCTGCTTTGCAAGTCTACTGCCTCGCTTGGATTTCACATCAATACAAATACTACGTTTGTTTCGGTTATACATAGCAAAGTAGCCAGCTCCTGAACCTTTGAGTCGGCGCGTTTTGTCCCCTCCTATGGGCTCAACTTTTATAACGTCTGCGCCAAGGTCCGCCAAAATAGCTGATGCAGATGGTCCCATCACCATATGTGAAAATTCGATGACCTTGATGTGAGATAACGGTAAGTGGTCAGTCTGACTCATGGCTGTATTCTCGGTAGGTCAAAAATTAATAGGGTAGCTTAAAATCTGATATATAATTATATGAATGATACACTAATAGGTCATTACAAGTTAGCTTAATGGCAAACTCAATTAATTTGAACTAAGGGCATGAAGATGGCTGATCCAGATATTTTAATTAGCGAAGTGGGTCCAAGAGATGGGCTTCAAAATATCAATACAATTATGCCCACGGGTGATAAAAAGCGTTGGATTAAAGCTCAGGCTGCAGCTGGAGTAAAAGAGATTGAAGTTGGATCTTTCGTGCCTTCTAAGATGATGCCGCAGCTGGCGGATACCGCCGAATTAGTTAAGTTTTCTAAGACTATCGATGGGCTTTCGGTAGCAGTTCTCGTACCAAATCTTCGTGGAGCTATGGATGCTGTTACTTGTGGGGTCGATAAAATGTCCATTCCACTCTCCGTCAGTGAGACTCATAGTCAGCGTAATTTGAATAGAAGCCATGATCAGATGATAAAGGAAATTAGGTCCATCGCTGACATGATTAAACAATTGCCAGTTGAGGATCAGCCCCACTTTGAGGTGGGGCTTTCAACGGCTTTCGGTTGTTCAATAGAAGGTGTGATTAGTGAAACTAAAGTGCTCAAGTTGGCAGATCGAGCCTTAGAAGCTGGGTGTGATGAGATCGGGTTGTCTGACACCACAGGTTATGGAAACCCAGCTCAAGTGAAACGGTTAGTTCGCTCTGTTAAGCAGGCTGTGGGCCAGAATAAGCTTACGGGAGTGCATCTCCATAATACTTATGGTTTAGGTCTTGCTAATGCTCTAGCGGCACTTGAAGAGGGGATTGTCACTGTAGATAGCTCGTTAGGTGGGCTAGGTGGGTGTCCAGCCGCCCCAGGTGCAAGCGGTAATATAGTGACGGAAGATCTTGTTTTCATGCTGCAAGCTATGGGCCTAAATACTGGTATTGATTTGAGTTTACTGCTAAAGGTAAGAGCTATTTTGAGTAAAGCGTTACCGAAGGAAACTTTGTATGGATTTTTGCCTAACGCCGGACTACCAGAGGGATTTTTGGCGGTGTAGTTACCCATGACTTCGATCGTATCCAGGGTTTGTGTATAGCCTTGCAAAATTAAATTCATATTACATGGAATTCTTAACTTAAGTACTATTATAAGCATAGATACTGAATATTTTAGTGAGTAGATATTAATGCATGCGCTTGCAAAGTATGAATTTAAACATTACTCTATTAGCATCTTTTGAGTGCCATTGGATCAACAGCACTAATTAAGCGAGGAAAATAAATTGAAGAAATGTGACTCCCTATTACGCGGTATGGTAGTAAGCATGGACGTTGAGCGAAATGTCTTTACTAATGGATATGTTGCTATCACTGATGGACTCATTGTGAGTGTAGGTGACGCTCAGCACTGCGATTATGTTGGAACAGAGGAGCTAGGTGGTGAGGGGCATATCATCATCCCAGGCCTAGTTAATGTTCATGGTCATCTGGTGCAAGGATGTATGCGAGGTATGGCAGAGGGAACAACCTTTGAGGAGCGATTTTTTGGTTTTTATTACCCAATGACTGGCGCCTGTGATGAAGAAAGATCATATATTTCGGCTATGCCCCCGATACTTGATTTGGTTCGTCGAGGAGTGACAACAACAGCGGATGATCACTTTACACATGTCCATAAAGATTCAGTTGATGGGGTCCTTCGTGCTATTCGGGATACCGGAATTCGTTGTCGGATGGCAAGATTAACGATTAATGATAAGGACGCTGTTCCTGAACCTTTTCGAGAGGATCTAGATACAGCACTGTCAGAGACAGAACGCGTTAAGACAAGGTGGGAGGATGATTTTACCACTGTCACTGCATCGACTATTGGAATCACCTATTGTGAGCCTGAACACCTGAAGGCGCTCTGGGAATGGACTATCGCTAATGATCGCCAGTTCGATATTCATGCACCTGCAGTATTTGATCAGAAATATTTAGCGGAGCGGCGAGGTTGGACGGGTGGTTCGTTTGAGTGGTTAGATGATGCTGGTATTTTGGGTCCTAACGTAATTGCAGCTCACGCACAAAATCTTCGCCCTGGTGAAGCCGAGTTGATTAAAGACCGTGGGGCAACTATTTCTCTTGTTCCCGATATGGAACAAGTTCTTGGTTTGGTAAGTTTTGATGCTCGTCAGTTCTTAGAACGAAATGTGACCTGTGGTTTGGGGCTAGACGGTCCGGTTGTTGCCTATGGACATGATTTATGGACAGCCATGAGAAGCTTTCTGACAGGGCAGAGATTGGGTGATGAATACCGTCGCCGCTCTGGAGACTCGACCTCTGCATGGACAGGAGAAGAGGTCCTGTGGGGCAGTGCCGAGCAGGCACTTGAATTAGCAACTATTGGTGGTGCTAAGGCATTGATGATGGACGATCGTATTGGGTCTTTAGAGATCGGAAAAGATGCAGACCTAGTGATGATTGATCGACGTGGAGAAACGCAACTGTCTCCTCCTGCGGCAATTATTCCTAACCTAGTGTATGGCAATGGACCAAGCCCAGAGGCTATTAGCAGAGTAATGGTGCGGGGACGTTCTATTGTTGAAGATGGCGAACATGTGAGTGTTGATCGACGAGAGGCTGTTCAGAACCTGGATGCACTTCAGAAAACTTTGATACAAGAAGTACAGGTGGAAAAATTTGTTCGCATGCGCAGCAGATATAATTGGATATGATAGCGACAAAAAATGTGTAAATTGCTTATTTGAGATATCACACCTTAATTTAGATGTGATTCCGGGGGTATGCTTAGCATGTTAGGGATAGAATAATTACCCTCATGACAGGCAAATTCATAGAGTTCCCCACTAGTTACTCCGCGCTCAGCATGGTTATTAGTTAAGGGGATACGAGCCGTCCAGGGCTCACTAAATCGGCTCGGATCTTCCATTGTAAAAGAGTAATCAATGGTAAATTCGTCCGTGCGCGTCAAGCGCTCAGTAAGTTTTAATGTTGATTTTGCAGCTCGCCAAGGCACCGCCCAATGCCAGTCTTTTGTATCTAAATATCCCTGGCTCTCAATAATTAAGGTATCACCCTCCCAATATCCTCTGGCGTCTCCCAGCCATTGACCTACGGGGGGATCAAGATGCGGCCGCCCATCTAAAGGAATAATTCGATATTCGTGATACATCTCTTGCATGATAACGATATGGAGATCTGTCTGAAATATCTGAAAATTGTTGTTATAGGGGTGCTGAGGGTATATTCCAACGCCATCAGTAATGCAACGTTCTCCCGTATCTAAATCACGGTACGACCTAAAGGGTGCGCCAGGGGCAGTATTTTCCCATGGATAGTAACTTTTATCTAAGCGGTTAATAGTTTTTTTGCTGTCAGTTTTCCAGGGAATTTTGCCATTTTTAGGATAAATAATGAGTGACGTCTGTCCATTTGTAAGTGCTTTTAAACCGAGATCAAACCAGGCTTCCCGACCTCCTTGGCCGTACTTTTCTAGAACAGCTTCCCCAAGCTGGTTGCGTTGAGTTTGTGTTAGCACTTCCGTGTTAGCATATTCCTCAGGTCTTTCCAGCGGTGTCGCAGTCGCATTAGTCCAAATTCCTTGGAAATCTGGTGCGCCCCATGACGTCTTTGGGATATCTTTAGCGACAGCCGGCTGCATTAGCAATAGCCATGCTCCGACTATGTTTAGTATTACAGTAGGTCGCAGAGCACCAGTCATTTATCTTCCCTTTCCCAATCTTGGCCTAAATGCTCATACATAAGTTCTTCTGCAAATTCGACACATCTGAAATCGAGTAACTTAAAATTCTTTTCGATACGTCGATACAATGGCAAACGTATTGTCCAAGGTTTAGTGAAAACATTCTCGTCGGTGATGGTGGCTTCATAGAGTAAATGATTGGGGCCTTGTGGGGTAAATCGTTCAGTAACCTTTAACGCGTCACTATGGAAGTTGCCAGACCGGTCAAACCAAGTATCTGCAACCTGATTGATAACCTCCACGATTAAGGAGCCGTCTTCCCAGTGACCTTTTGAAAGACCCATCCATGTGTCTACAGGAGCCTGCATTTCAGGTCGATCTATGTAGATTGTTCTGCTAGCCCCAGCAAATTGATAGCCGACAAAAATATGCTTCGGAGTTTGAACGATTTGAAAAGGGAATGGCATATAGGTCGCCCTCGGTATACCTGGCATATAGCATTTGACCGCCGGATCTAACTGTAAGCGGTTTTTGAAGTGCTCTTTACGTTTTGTTGCGGCCCAGGCTTGATAGGGAATGCTGTGATCGACGACAACACCGATTCCCGGGGGAGTGGCGCCTAGGGCGCCCAGCACAGAGAGGGGTGGATGAGCTGCTATGTGTCGCTCAACATTCCAATGAGCGGAGTTTACTGCTTGCCAAATTCCATTCAGATCTTGGGGAGTATCATCGGCGCTCGCTGTTTCTTTGGAGGCAATTAATACCATCGGACTCATAGCCAACATCACAATTAGACTAACTCGAGTCAATATTCTTTTGTTACATGGGCGCATTTGCATTTCACTATTGTACTAATAATTTATTTACACCATCCACAGACTAACAAACTTTATTTAATTTATCGATAGATAAATTAAGTTATTTTTGATAACCTAAATTGTGTTTTTGTGGGGGGATAAAGTCAATTATGGAAGTGCTAAGTTATCTTGAAAGCACAGCTGTAGCGACCTGGGTGCGCGAGTCCTTATCTCTTTGGGCATTTCCTACGATGATCGCTCTACATGCAATCGGGATGTCTGTCTTGGTTGGCCTTAATGTGGCGATTTGCTTGTTACTCTTATCTCCAAAACCAAGAGCTCCTATGGTTTCTGTACAGACGTTTTTCAGGTTTATATGGTTAGCATTGGCTATTAATGTTGTATCAGGAACGCTCCTGTTGATGGCCAATGCAACAGAATTACTTGTGTTACCAGTTTTCTATGTCAAGATCTTATTTGTCATTTTTTCTGTTATCGTTCTTTTGAAACTTCAGCAAGGCGTAGTTGCTGAGGTTAATGGTGCTGATGCGGATCTAAGTCAAAAAAGGCTACGGATTTTATCTGTGATGTGTTTAGCCACTTGGATGGTTGCTTTAGTCGCTGGGCGACTGACAGCTTATCCTACGCTTTTGCTTGGTCACTAACGGGGGTATCAATAGTGCAAGCTCTGACTGCGCTCGTAGGTCACTATGACTGGATTTGGCCTGTCTGTGAAATCATTCACTTCATGGGTTTAATTTTGTTGATAGGAACCGTCGGTTTAATTGATTTACGCATTCTGGGTATTGCACGCCAATTACCCTTGGTATTTTTATATCGATTAGTTCCATGGGCTGTTTTTGGTTTTATACTCTGCCTTTTAACTGGCCTGGTGTTTCTCCTTGGAGATCCTTTTAAGACTCCCGTGGAAACGTTAACAAAGCTAACCTTTCAACTTAAAATGTTGTTTGTAGTATTCGGTCTGATCAACGCATTGATATTTGAATATTATTCAGATTTTAGGCAATTATCTCAAGCCGAAGGTTTTAATGATCAGGCACCCAAGAATATAAAGATAATTGCTGGAACCTCTTTATTTATTTGGTTGAGTGTTGTGTATCTTGGAAGGATGCTTCCTTATGGGGATTCATTTTATTTTATATTTTATTGGTAAGTATTAGTCATATAGGTGAATGATGGGATGCGGAGATAACACGCCAAAGGCATTAATCTAGTGACATTGGGTGACATTATTTAGGCCAACATTGACGGATTAGTATCATGGGAAAGACACTATTTAACGCGAGTATTTTATGTACCTTTATGCTGTTTAGTGAGACAAATTGGTCTCATCATTCTTTTGCGGCTGAGTTTGATGTTAATCGGCCCATAGAAATAGCAGGGCAAGTAGTAAAAGTTCAGTGGATCAATCCTCATGCATGGATTCATGTTCAGGTAGTCAACTCTGAGGGAAGCGAAACCTGGAAGATAGAAGGTGGCACACCTAATACTTTATTTCGTCGCGGAATTACTCGGGATACACTGCCTATAGGTACTAAGATTGTCGTGCGAGGCTATCAAGTAAAGGGCGGAGGATTTGCTGCTAATGGGAGAGAAATTACCCTTGAAGATGGAAGTAAATTGTTTGTTGGTACTTCTGGAGTGGGTTCGCCAGATGATGGGGCAGAGAAAAGTAAGTAGGGCTTTACTTAATTTGTCTTTTACTAAGCTAATACAAGTAAAGTAATTAAGAGGGCTAGTGGTGTTTAGGTGCATGAAAAAATATATAAATTTGCTGACACTATCAGTGGTTTGCTTATCTTGGCTTTTAGTCGCTTGTGATCAAAAAAAGACAACAGATTTATACAGTTCGGAAATAAGCACACAACAAACCATGAATTGGGTGCTTGACCCCCATGCAGACCTAATTTGGGACTCGTCAGGGTTTGTAGTAACAGCTCAAGGAGTACAGAACTTAGCGCCAACCACCGCTGAAGAATGGGACGCCGTCAGAAATGCCGCCGCCAGCATTGTCGAGGCTGGTAATCTTTTAATTATGCCTCATCATGCTCAAGACAGAGATGCTTGGATTGGCCATGCTCGGGGGCTCCAGTTTACCGGAATAGAATTACTTAAGGCGGCTGAAAAAAGGGATGCTCAAGCCCTCTTTGATTTGGGTGGACAGCTTTATATCAACTGCCAGTCTTGTCATGATCAGTATCTTAACCTGGCCGCAAAAGAGCGCCTCGACTAAGGAATTATAGGTAGGAGTATATAAGGCGCCTGGGCTGGATCAATATGGATACTGGTATCTCCAGTGAAGATTTCAGGCGGCCTGTCTCTTGGGTCATTATGTAGGAATGGACCACAGCCGCGCAGTTCATTTTTAAAGTTAGATAATCTCTGACCGCTAGCATGAGGATACTCATAGTCCTTTCCGTTTATAGTTACAGCAATCTGAAAACCCTTGGGAACTACAATCGAGGTTGGCCATATTTCGATGTCGACATCTACCTTTTCTCCGGGGCTAAGTGGTTGTTTTTCATCATGGGAATGGAAAGGCCTCCATGGTGTGGATAGTTTGTGGTCTAGTTTGCGATGTGACGCTCTAAGCCAACCCTGGGCTATAGGTGTATTTGGATCTATCGCTCCTTGGAATACGACTTCCTCACCATCTGGAGAGAACACGCGCAAAATAACAAACAAATCCGCATCAGAGGTTGATGAGGATACGCTAAGTTTGATAGCGCTGGGGCCAGTAATCTCTGTTTCTGTTTTAAGTGGAGCCGACATGAACGTTATGCCTTCCCCCATTGCTTCAAAACTTAATACTGATTTCTCTGTAGGAAGACTTTGAGCCAGAGCATTGTTGTTTGGGTCAAGATAAAATTTCGTCCACTGTGTTCGTGGAATGGGCCAGCTATCCTCAGTACGCTGATCAAAACCATCAATTCTTCGAACTTGTAATTGAACGGGTGGCTGCTCTAGCCAGCCATTATCTTCCCCTTTTAGGAAGTGTCCAAAAAAACGTTTTTGCAGGCCGATACCATAGTCCGTATAAAACTCTGTCCAATGTTCAAGACCATGAGCTTCTAGCCATTTTTGATCGGAGGATGCGCGCATAAATCCTTCAAAGTTACCTCTGGGGTGCAAGCCTTGGCCTCCCCAATTTGCCGCTGTTAACAATGGGGTAGTAATTTTTGACCAAACTGCGGATCTTTTCTTGTGATAGTCATCATCTAGCGGGTGTGCAAGAATATCGTCTCCAAAGTTACAGCGATTTTGCGCAAGTTCTTCATCGGTTAAGTTCTTGGTTCCACAGATCAACTCACCAGTTACTTGACTTTTGGGTCCTCTCGTAGCTAGGCCGTGTTGAACATTTTTAACCTGCATGTCGTACCAGTTTGCCCAAAATGTATTCAGTATTCCGCCGTGATGTGTCATGTCCCGATACCAATCAGTAGCACCTTCCCAGACGCACATTGCGGCAAGATGAGAAGGTTGCAGAGAGGCGACTTGCCAAGCATTGATACCATAGTAGGAAACGCCATTTAGTCCAACTTTACCATTGCTCCATGATTGAACCCCGGCCCATTGGATGCATTGCGCGTAATCTTCAGTTTCTCTCGGTGAGAAGTGGTCCACATAGCCTGGCGACGCACCGCAACCCCTGGAGTCTACCCGAATACAAACATAACCGTCTGGCACCCATTTTTCAGGATCTACGACCTCCCAGTTTTGATATTTATTAGTAGACCCTGCAGGTACATCAGGATGCTCATCAACCATGCGTTGCCATGCACTTGGATAGCCTTCCTGAAAAGACAAACCTTTTGCATAAGGTCCATGGGTTAGGATGATGGGGTATTTACCATTACCAATAGGACGAAATATATCTGCTCGCAGCACTAAGCCATCATCCATTTCGATTGCAACATTCCAATCAATGCGCATATTGTCCTGAATTTGTGAATTTGCCACGAATACTCCTGAGGTTTTCAAATCTTTAATTATCTAGGTTGCGTCATTTTCTCCGTGACATAACGGATAACCTCAACCGCATCGGCATCAGCGAAGCCACCATCCATAGTTGCCGAATAGGTTTCGAGCACACCATTAGTAGCTGGCATTGGCACTCCAGATTTCTCTCCCGTATCGAGCATTGAAAGTAAATCTTTTTTCATACTTGCCACATCAAAAGCAACATCGCTGGGCTCACCCAAAATGGTGGGTATTTTGAGTCCAAGTACCGCAAGAGCAGCAGAACTATCTTGAATGGTATCTAGCATTAAATGCAGATCTAAACCGCCTTGAGTCCCCATGGCGATTGCTTCGGCAAGCGAACCCCAGTAAACCGCGAGCGGAAGATTAACCACCAACTTAAGCACTGTCCCTTGTCCTACTGGACCTGCATGAACAATACGGCGAGCAAAAACATTTAGTATTGGTTCCGCAGTCTTGAAATCGTCATCACTGGCCCCACACATAACCAGTAGCTTCCCAATTTTCGCTGGGGCGATTGTCCCGGATACCGGAGCATCAACAAAACTCGCACCCTTATTTCTTACTTGTTGGGCTATGTGTTTAACGGTAGGGGGGCGTAGGGTACTCATATCGATAAACAGCTTTCCCTTCACAGGGATGCTAAGCAACCCATCTGACCCTTCGAAGACGGCACAGACCGCTGCATCATCAGTGAGCATAGAAACTACCACATCTGCCGAGCTTGCTAGGGCAGCAGGTGATGGTGCAGCTTTAGCGCCTAAGCTTACTAAATGATCCACTTTCTTCGAGCTTCGATTCCATACACTTAGATTATATCCAGCTTCCATGAGTAATGGCGCCATAACTGAGCCCATTTTTCCAAGCCCAAGAAAACCTATCGATATCATTTTAAAACCACCTAATGTTTTGTTTAGTCAGGAACATATGCAATTAAATCAAGCAATGTATTGGCACCTTCTACCACCATAGGGCCGCCAGCAATACCTATGGTAGTGGATACCGGCCTGTCACCTGGAAAGTAACTAGCCCATTCTTGAATGGAGTCTGAGAACCATTGCAGGTCGTTGTGAAAGCACACTCGACGGACTATATTTTCAACCGAAGTCCCAGCTGCCTCACAGATACTAGATACGTTGTTCATCATGTAACGCATTTGATTTTGGCCGGGTGAACCATACCAAGGCGCATTGGGATGGCGAATCATCCCTTGCGCAAGCACCCCTGATGAATCAAAAGCCATCTGAGTACTAAAGAACAAAAAGTTTCCGACTTTGATTGCCTGAGGCTCATGTCCTGGTTGCTCTGGTGCATCCGCTGTCTCGATAGTATGTTTGGTCAATATTGCATCGTTGGCGAGTAGGGTAAGAGAAATTTCTACTCTGCATCCACGCACACCCATTCCCATATAAGGAACTACAACACGGGCGGGAGGGTTGTGGGGGAACCAATGTTTCCAAACCTCATCCATTGCAGCGAAATCACGGGGATGACCTATGTAAACTTCCGCTTTGACTGCTTGCTTCAATGAACTCCCCGCTGACTCAGCGATCAGTGCCAGTTTTTGAAGTGTGCGTTCAGTTTGTTGTGCAACACTTGAATCAAACCACATTTTGGCGTCTAAAATGGACCCATTCGGTACGCCCATTGCGGCAGATTTTGAGTTTTCTCCATCCCATTCTAATGCGGACTCTGGCGATAAAAACACCCAGTCACCTCGTCTTAGTGCTGCCGCATGGGCCCCTGGTGGCAGAGTCATACCGCTTGGAACACCATAGGTCTTTGTTTCGTGTTCATCATCGAAGCAAATCATGTCAACTTCTAATTGGGTATCTCTCCACATAAGTTCGCTGCACCCAACACTTGATGAAGGTGGGCAGTTAGTGACAAACTCCTGACGTGCTCGCAGATAGGGCTCAATGCTCAAATTCGGCCAATTATTGCCTTCTTTAAAGTCCTTAATACTAGGATTTTTATTAGCAAAATATTGCCAAATTCGGACCATATCCTTGTTGATGTCACAGCCGGTTGCCTTAATAGTGTCCGCAAGATTACCTAAGACATAATCTGACTCCAAAGAAAGCTGACCCCGCAAATATCGATTCTTTTGGCTTATCTCAGGTGCTAAGCCGGTCTTCATGTCACTGGCAAGCTGTCCGGCAATAAATACCCAGCCGCCAGCTTTTATCGCAGGGCTGTAAGGCATTAATGGTTTTGGAACGCCTGCTTCTAGGCCTGGCCATATGGCCTCAGGTAAAGAACTCTTTTTTGAACTCTGCTTTTTCATAACCTTATACCTATAGACTAAAATATTTAAATATATTGAGTCCCCATTGATGTATTTTCATTTAGGGGGCACCCCTAACCCTTGTTTATTTCAACTTTTTTTTGCGCAGCCATATTTTGTAAAACGGCGAAAACAGCAGCCGTATCCTGTTCACCAAAACCTTCAGTCATAGCTGCTTCATAGATTGGTGAGGTTGCTGAAAAAAGAGGGGTGTATACACCTATTTCATCGGCAAATGCTTTGATTATTTTCATATCTTTGTCCCAAACTGCTAGTTTCATTGTAGGTGGAACATAGGTACCCTTTGCCATCAGCGGGCTTCTTAATTCAAAAATTTTGGAGCTACCAGCCCCAGAAGCAATAACTTCACAGAACATATCTGCATCTAGACCACTAGCTACTGCAAGTGACAGTGCTTCTGCCGTTGCCACATTATGGATTGCAACTAACAAGTTAGCGGCAATCTTCATTTTGGTGCCTTGTCCGAATTCTCCGATATAGAAAATACTACGAGCAAAACAATCAAAAACTGAGGTTAGAGAATGATACGAGTCAGCTGAACCACTAGCATATATTGCTATGTCACCTGTTTTGGCCTGCGCACCTGTGCCACTGATCGGACAATCAAAAAATTCAATACCTACTTTTGCAAGACGGTCATGGTTGTGCATTTTGCAATCAATACTCAGCGTACTAAGATCTGCAATAATTGGTTTTAGTGCAGCTACTTTTGGGTTATTAAGTATTTGAGTTACGGTTGTGTTGAGAGCCTCTTCATTAGGCAGACTCAGTAATATTAGATCTGAACATTGAGCAACTTCGGTAGCATTTATTTGAGTTTTAACACCAATGTCTTGTGCTTTTTTACTAGACCTTTCATCTGGATCGTAACCGTAAGTTTGATAGCCATATGTCACTAGATGATTTGCTAATGCTGAGCCCATTATTCCAAGACCAATCACTCCAACGCGTGGATGGGTTTTTATCTTGGTGGCCTCTGATGTTGTCATGGCAAAGATCTCTAGTATTGGGACGCTTTGTTGCCCTCAAGCAGTGTGCTTACAGCGCGGGATACAATTTCATCGAAATTACTGCTCACTCGACTACGGTAAACGTGTTTGCGTATGGCGTGATAAAATAATCCACCATGCATAACCCAGATATGATCTAACTCAATTTGGTCAATTGCATTCATATCTATATCGGGTAAACCGCAATAGTGCCTTAACTCCATGCAAATCGGTGCTAGGATTTTTTCTTCGACTAGACCGATGTAATGCTTGTTTAATGGCTCTTCCATAAGAGCGGAAAACATATAAATGCGAATCCATTCATTTCGATAAGTAGCTTCAGAATAATTGCAGTAAAAGTCACATAATCTTTTGTGTAGCGACTGACTTCTATCCGTTAATGCCTGTGTCCACACTGGGTCGAGCTTGTTAATGTAAACTTCATCAAAAACGCGCTCTATTAACGAGCGTTTGGTTGGGAAATAACGGTATAGAAGGGGTTGAGTAATACCAAGCTGTAAGGCTAGTTCTCTTGTTTGTCCTGAAAACCCTTTTTCTGCAAAAAACTTAATCGCTCCGTCTAGGATTTGCTTTTCGCGATCTTCGGGTGATAGACGACGAGTACTACTACTCACTTTAGCGTTCACTATAAGCCTCTATAATATGACAAGTTCACTATTTTTTGGTAACCGCAGTTTATCAGATGATAAATAAAAACTCTATAACTGAAAATCTGCTTAAGGACTTTTGTATACAGGGTTTTTATAGCCTTGCTCGGGAAGAGGTGGGCTAAGTTTGCTTGTATCTTGCGATACCATCGCTGTCAATATCGACCACTAGTTCTCTTGAGTTTACAAGGTAGTTTAGGTTAGCAACAGCCTCTCCGACTGCAATGACCATATTACCAATATTGATCTTACTTTTAAATAATATTGGAAATACTTCAGCCACTGATCGAGGTTCTGAGCAGAACTCTAAAAGATCCTGAAGCCCTTTTTTATGGTCGTTAATAATATCTTGGAGCCTAAGATGGGCGCCATAAAAAGGATCCCCATGGGAAGGTAAAATAAGAATATCTTTATCAAGTCGGTTTTTAAGGGACTCACAGCTATGTAAGAAGTGTTGAAGCGGGTTGGCCTCAGGTTCATCGGGGCGCACGCTAATATTGGGAGAAATTCTGGGTAGAATTTGGTCGCCGGCGATCATTATATTAAGTGATTTACAGTGCAGGCAGGTTTGCTCGGGGGAATGGCCTTCTCCAATGATAACTGTCCACTGTAGAGATCCGATTTGCAGTATTTGATTGTCTGTAAGTCGTTTGTAATGGCTAGGAAGCTGTGAGACAAAATCGCCTCTATCGTTAAATCGAACCTTAAATTCATCTACAATCGATTCCTCAATCCCCGCTGTCCGAAAGAATGCTACGGTGGTCTCAGGTGGGTCACTTTTGATTTCATTAATGATGACTCTGCTAGAGAGATATTCAGTGCGAGACATGCATAATGTTGCGCCCCATTTTCCCACTAACCATCCTGCAAGGCCTAAATGATCAAAATGCATATGCGTAACGATGACTTGCTTAATGGGTTTGTTCTTCAGGTGGGCGCTAAAAATTTCTTCCCAGAGCGCTTTTGTAATTTCTGTAGCCATTCCAGTGTCAACTAAGGTCCATCCGTCCTGTTCCTCCAGCAACCATAAATTAATATGATTTAAACTAATAGGAAGAGGCATGCGAACCCAGTATATACCAGGCCCTACCTCAATTAGCTCGCCAGGATTAGGACGGTTATCAAACGGATAAAATAGCCCATTAGATCCTTTTTTCATTGTAGTCTCCTTAACCATAGAGGTGCATCATAGCGTGGCTAGACTCTAGTATTTATAGACTCCTAATTGTTCCGCGAAGAATTAATTCAGCGTCCAGCTTAATACTCTCCGGGTCCACCGATTGAGTCTCAATTTTGGATATTAAAGTAGTTACGGATGTTCTTACCAATTCATTATGGGGTATTTTCACTGTGGACAAATCATGATCTGTCCATCCCGCAACGGGGATATCTCCCAGGCCGATTATGGAGAGATCCTGGGGGACATTAATGTTAAGTTTATGTCGACACCCTGAGAGAATGCCTAAGGCTGTATAATCTGAAGTGCAGACAATAACGTCGGGTTTAACATCCTCTCTCCAGAGATCAACAATTGTCTGTAAACCGGCTTCATAGCCATGAATGCCTGTCCGTTCAGAGATAATTCTTGTCCCTTTAGTTTGGTTAACAGTTTCGGCAAGAGAATTACTTATACCAGAGACAACTTGACTATTAGGGTCGGAACTGACGATGGCTATTCGTTTGTAGGATCTCTCCAGCAGTGCATTTCCAATATCACGTCCAACCTTTGCTGAGTCGATGGTGATAATTGAGGCATTGATCCCCGGAGCAGTATGATTTAATAACACAATGGGAATATTACTTCGGATACATAAAGCCGACATATTGGCAGAAGGCGAGGTCGAAAAAACAATGACACCATCTACTTGGTAACTTAGGAAATCAGTAAAGGCATGATCAACAGATTCTAAGGTATTGGCTGATTGAACAACCGGCTTAAAACCCTTTTCTGTAATAGCTTCGCACAATCCCTTAAGTATTTCGGCTGCTTTTGGATGATCCCAGTTAGCAAATAATATACCGACCAATCCGGACTGATTTTTAGATAAGCTACGAGCAATAATATTTGGTTGATAATCTAGCTTGGCAGCAGCATTTAAAATTTTTGCCTTTGTTTTTGCAGAAACGCTTGCTCCCGGCGTAAAGGCCCGAGAGACCGAAGCTTGGGATACGCTAGCTAGATCTGCTACATCTTGAGAGTTACTTCTTCGCTTAACTGTCATTGTGGCGTACACCGAAAAATGTATGGTTAAAGTCACTACTAGAGCATAACTTCAGAGTTATGCATGCGCTTGCAATGCTACTAGGTTGCCTTTATTTATTCAACATAAACCAATTTGGGATAGGTAATTTATTATTAGACAGGCTTACTTAGGTCATAACCAACACGTCAATCTTCACTCTTACGAGATTAATCGCTTTTATAGTGTCGTATTGCTTGGCGCATTTCTCGAATAATCTTGTCTTCATTCTTTTTGATTCGATCAGATAGGCCTCCCACGGCAACAACAAGAGCGCTTTCTGAGGAAACTCCTGGCAGGGCCATTGCGATCGCCCCTGTATCAGGTACAACGCGGTTATATGCTTCGAAATACCCTTTGGTGCGAGTTGCTTCTACATCGACCATTAGTTCGTCGAGATTGACTCTCTGTTGAGGGCTTGTAGCTCGCCGATTCGCCCGTTTTACTGCTTTTGCAATTTCTTCATCATTTCTTGTGGCCAGTTGTGCGATGCCAATACCCGTGGTGAAAAGAGGTAGTTTAGTCCCTTGCTGGAAACTTAACGAAATTGGAAATGTCCCAGTAATCACGGTGATCAGTTGCATGTGGATCCCGTTAGGCATTGACAGTGTTACTGTCTCGCCTAGGGCTTTGTGAATATGATCCAAGATTTGCAGGGCATCACTACTTGCACCAAATAATTCTGGGAGCCAATCTCCAAGCTTAGTTACTCTTAGCGACGAAAAGTACTTTGTAGTATTCAGATCGAGCGTGAGGTATCCAAGATTAACTAAGCTTTTTAGAAGCGCATCGGCACTTGATTTAGGGTAATCAAGATAATTACATACTTCCGTTGCCGTTAATGGTTTTTGGTGGGTTTTGAACAGCTCTAAAACGCCGAATACTCGTCCCACGGATTTAACAACATCTTTACTCATAGGTATATTCTTTATATTTTATTTAAAAATAATAATTCATCTATATGAATTTGTAAATTATATATAAGAATTATTTGACAAGGATGAAGGACCAATTTAGAGTTTGAGTTGATCTTAACCTGGCGTCAAAGATGTTTAAACACCTCGAGGACATACCATTATATTACTTGTTATCTATTTAAGGCAATGCCGTAGGTTAGTCTATGTTTTAGTATGTAAGGTTTTTTTTGGAGATCATCCCCGCCACAGAGGCTAGATTTGCTAGTGTTCAGTAGGCAGTGGTAGGTGTTTCACGCTAGTTTGCTATATGTGTATTAATTGTTGGATTTATAATCAATTGAAGAAGAAGTAAGAGAGGAAATAAAGATGCGTTTAAATTGTCATGTGAGGAGCAAAAACGAAGTTACTGTTGTTGCTCGACAGCTATTTCTATCGATTTTTGTGCTTATTACACTAGCGTCATGTGCTCAAAATACAAAACTTTCTGCTTCACCAGAAATGATAAATGGTAAAGATAGAGGCTCCGATTTACTAGAAAAAGCTTATCAGAGTATGGGAGGTAAAGAAGCTCTTTTGGCCCTCCAAGATTTATATATAGAAGATAGTAGAGATCGTTATTTGATGGGGCAGGGGCCAGAGCCGGGGGTTGGATTGTTCCGTGGAATCACATCAGAAGCAAAGGTTTCCTATGATCTATTGAATGAAGATTTCCGATTAGAGTTTGTGCATGCCAACCACTATCGTATTGAACGCAACGTGACTGAACTGGTTAAGGACGGTGCTGCTTATCTTATGGGGTGGGATGATTTTTACCAAGAGAAACCACCCGGCGTCAATAAGCCGATGAAATCGGATCGATTGGCTGTGAGTGTAAAGACTGAGAAATTATTAAATCCACACCTTCTCTTGAAAGAGGTTATCGCAGACCCATCTCTAGTTTTAACTAACCCGACAGAGCCAATGGTGTTTGGTGCACGGTTGACTGAAAATGAAGTGTACCCCGTATCTTTTTCGCGGGACAGAGCCAGTGGCAAGAGAGTCATTGTCACTAATGAGAAATGGCTAGATAAGTGGCATTCTACGAAGTTCTTTGAACAGTCTATTCTCGAGTATGAAATCGATTCTACTTGGCTTGATCGGTGGCAACGATCGACTGATGCCGGCATCGCTAAACATGAACGGCTGGTAATTAAGAACGATGTTTATCCCATTAGTCTGATAATTGATTCCATCAGTGGCCATTTAGTCCAGTTAAATACTGTGGAATATGATGTGGTTTTGGGAGATGTTCCCGTTGAAGTCTTTTATTTTGATTGGAAACAGTTTGGTGATCTGTTCTTTCCTACCCATATACGCATGTCGGTTGCCGGCATTCCTGCATTAGAGGTAACACGACGTAATATCGAGGTTAATAAGTCATTTAATAGTGCCACTTTTACACCGCCTAGTGATGTGATCTATCAGCATGATGAAGAGTTAGCTTTTCGGGGAGCAAGAGTAAGTCAGATTGTTCAGTCACTAGCTCACGCAGGATCTCCAGAAAAGGCTCTTGGTCGACCCCACATTGAAGCCAATGAAATTGAACCGGGAGTATTCTTGTTAGATGCAACTCCATCAGATGTTATTTATGTGCTGGTGGTTGAGCAAGCTAATGGCATTGTCGTTATTGAACCTGGCTTCTTTGATCTTAAGGGTGAGGCAATCATCGACTGGATTAGTGAAAATATTCCTGATAAGCCCATTACGCATATTATTGCGACCCATGCGCATATGGACCATGCAGGAGGCGTTCGACCATATGTGGCTGCTGGTGCGACGCTGGTCGTTCATGAAAATGCTAAGGAATTTTTTAAAAAGGTACTAAGCCGTCCAGCGTCTAAGATTTTACCGGACGCTTTAGATCGAAATCCAAGGAAGGGTGAGGTTTTAGCTGTAAACGCTGAAGAACCGTTTGAAATTGGTGATGAGACGCGTCCCGTGGTCGTCTATCCCGTAGAAAATGGGCATACAACAGATATGGTTATGGTCATGGTGGAGAATGAAAAAGTACTTTACAGCGGGGATTTATATGTGGGGGCTCTAGCTAGGTATGCCCCTGCTGCACGTCGAATTTCGCCCGCTAAACAGCCGACATCCACTATAGAATTATATGACGCGATTCAACTATACCAACTTGATGTGAAAACTTTAGTGGGTGCCCACAGTAAAAATTTGGTGAAGTATGAAGAGTTTGAACAATTTATGGGTAATTAAAATTTATGCTACTGGAGTGTTGATTTTTTTAATGACCTTTGAGAACCAGATTTTTTGAGAGCAGATACATGGGTAAAAATAAGTTAGTGGTTTTGGTTAATAAATCAGGCTATTTATCATATAAAAGCATACAAATTTGAATATCAGAATATAAAACAACTGGAAATAAAATGTCTATTGTTGCTAATAATCAAGGTGGCCTAACAATTCTCGATGTGAGTGTCATAGTAGGCTATATGTTTGTGATGCTATACATGGGTTTAAAAATTGCCCGTAAACAGCGATCAACAGAGGACTTCTTTGTAGGAGGGCGAGACTTGCCTGCGTGGGCTGTTGGGATCAGCTTGTTTGCATCAGTCATGTCAACAATTCTATACCTTGGACAGCCTGGCGAAATGTTCAGAACTGGGCTCACCTTTCTTACTCGACAGTTGCCGCTGCCTCTTATTTTAATAGTAGTCTGCTTTGTTTGGATTCCTTTTTTCATGCGCCTTCGACTTACGAGTGCCTATGAGTATCTTGAGAGGAGGTTTAATTATTCGGTACGCGCACTGGCGGCAATATTTTGTTTATTACTGATTTTTGGTTGGATTTCCGTAGTTGTGTTAACGGCCTCTATGGCGTTAGTAGAAATTACCAGAATTGAAACTATATTACCTTTTGT
>TARA_B110000240_G_scaffold188044_1_pt1 | contig 30457 bp, 30 predicted proteins | sample TARA_B110000240 | Tara Oceans TARA_B110000240 (sample SAMEA4397611) | marine metagenome | biome: Polar Biome; feature: [DCM] deep chlorophyll maximum layer (ENVO:01000326); material: water (ENVO:00002006), including particulate matter (ENVO:01000060) such as... | depth 17 m | reverse complement strand
AAAGACGACAAAGACGATGAGATTGAAGAAGGGCGCCAACGCCCCTTTGCAGGGCTAAAACGTTTAACCGAAAAAGATTAACTGATTAGGAGTTTATTATGGCCGTACAACAAGACAAAGTATCCCGTTCAAAGCGTGGCATGCGCCGCGCCCATGACAGCCTCAAAGGCCCAACCCTTTCTGAGGATTCAACCACCGGCGAAACCCATCGCCGGCATCATGTCACCGCAGATGGTTTTTATCGCGGCAAGAAAGTGATTCATACCGCGCCAGAAGAAGATTAATTTGCTGGGGCAGGGTCCTTCGCCAGATTGATCCCGCCCGCGCCAGCTTTGATTGAGAGATCAATTCGATGAAAACTGCTTTTTTATTCCCGGGCCAAGGTTCACAGGCCTTGGGAATGCTCAGCGAGAGTGCTGACGCCGTTGCTGGAACCTTTGAAGAAGCCTCTGAGGCTTTAGGCTATGACCTGTGGTCATTGATTCAGCAAGGCCCCGTCGAGCAGCTTAACCAAACTGAATTTACCCAACCCGCCTTATTAACCGTCAGTGTCGCACTGTGGCGACTGTGGGCAGAGGCCGGGGGCCGCGCGGATTTCGTTGCCGGCCACAGTTTGGGCGAATACAGCGCGCTCGTTGCCAGCAATGTTTTATCGCTCAGCGATGGCGTGCGCGTTGTACAAAAAAGAGGCCAATTAATGCAGGCCGCCGTCCCGTTAGGCGCCGGGGGCATGGCGGCAGTGATGGGCCTGGAAGATGACAAAATATTAGCAGCCTGTCGCCAGGCAACGACAGACGCGCAATCCGGCAGTGTCCAACCTGCCAATTTGAATGCACCGGGCCAAGTGGTGATTTCCGGCACCCAAGCCGCGCTTGATCGCGCAATTGAACTCTGCCAAGACGCCGGGGCAAAGCGCGCCATTGCTCTGAACGTGAGCGCGCCATTCCACAGCGAACTCATGCGCCCGGCCGCCGATGCTTTGCGCGAAACCTTAGCGCAAGTTACGTTTTCGAACCCCACGATTGACATCATTCAGAATGTCTTAGCGGAGCCTTGCCGGGACATCGAAGGGCTGCAAGAAAACCTTGTTGCCCAACTGTACAGCGCGGTCCGTTGGACCGAATCCATTCAGTATTTGTACCAAGCGGGTGTCACCCACGTCATTGAATGTGGGCCTGGTAAAGTCCTGAGCGGCTTAAACAAACGAATTGAAAAGGCCATGATAACCGCCAATCTCGATCAGGTATCGAGCATCGCTGACCTTCGAGCGCAACAATCATGACCGGCCACGCCGTTGTCACCGGCGCCTCCCGCGGCATTGGCCTTGCCATCGCAGAGGCTTTGGTTGAAGCGGGCTACCATGTGCTGGGCACGGCAACCACCCAAGCCGGTGCAGACCAGTTTAGCCAGCGCATGGCCGGACAAGGCCAAGGCTATGTACTCAATTTAGGCGATCAATCATCGATTGACGCATTTACCGTCGCGCTCAAGGCCGATCACGACGCACCCCTCATCCTGGTTAATAATGCCGGGATGACCCAAGACAACTTGGCGATGCGCATGAAGTCCGCGGAATGGAATGCGGTGATCAATACCAATTTAAATGGTGTTTTCCATCTAACCCAAAGCTTTATAAGGGGCATGATGAAAGCGAAATTCGGTCGCATCATCAATATCAGCTCTGTCGTTGGCCGAATGGGTAATCCAGGACAGGTGAACTACGCAGCGTCTAAAGCCGGTCTAGAGGGGTTCACCCGCGCCCTTGGCGCAGAACTGGCGAGTCGGAACATCACCGTCAACGCGATCGCGCCAGGGTTTATTGCCACCGATATGACCGATACCCTGTCAGCGGATCAACAAGCTGCAATGCTTGAAAGAATCCCCGCGGGTCGCCTGGGCCAACCGAAAGAGGTGGCAAGCTTGGTCCGGTTTTTAAGTAGCGACGCAGCCGGTTACATCACGGGCGAGACCATCCAAATCAATGGCGGGATGTATATGAACTAAAAGGGCGCCGTAAAGCGCCTGAAGTCGTTCGTCACATCCATCAAATAAAGCCTTTAAAGCCGTCTTTTGTTTCATTAAACTACCGCAGCACTGCTGCATAATCTTAGGAGAGTACCAAAGCATGAGCACGATCGTAGAACGCGTTACTAAGCTGGTTTGTGAGCAACTGGGTGTCAAGGAAAATGAAGTGACGCTAGAAGCCTCATTCGTTGAAGACCTGGGTGCAGATTCTCTCGATACCGTTGAACTGGTAATGGCTCTGGAAGAAGAGTTCGAGACAGAGATTCCTGATGAGGAAGCGGAAAAGATCACAACCGTTAAGGAAGCGGTTAACTATATCGAAGCCCACACCTAAAACCCCTATCTGGAGCGCGGCTGTCCGGACCCATCCGCGACAGCCGCGCTGACACTTCCATGCAAAAAGTCTTACAGCGCTGGCGCGATGAGCGCCTATTGTGACTAGGCGCGTCGTCGTCACCGGTCTCGGCATGCTGAGCCCACTGGGCGTCAATACTGAATCAACTTGGCAAGCGGTCGCTGCTGGGGAAAGCGGTATTCGGCCAATCGAAAGCTTTGATACCGAAGGCTACGCGGTGCGTTTTGGCGGCAGTGTGCCGGCCTTCGATATCGCGCCCTACATTCCCCCGAAAGAAGCCCGACGAATGGACGGTTTTATTCAGTATGGCTTGGTCGCTGGCATTCAAGCCGTTCAGGATGCGGGGCTTGACCCCGAACGCCTTGATCTTGAGCGCGTCGGCGTCGCGGTTGGCTCGGGCATTGGCGGCATCGTCACCATCGAGACCTGCCACGAGGTCCTACGGGAAAAAGGGCCGAATAAGGTGTCACCTTTCTTCGTACCGTCTTCGATCATTAATATGGTTGCTGGACACCTGTCTATAAAATACGGTTTCCTGGGGCCGAATATTGCGGTCACCACGGCTTGCACGACCGGGACACACAATATCGGACTGGCCGCTCGAATGATTCAATATGGGGATGCCGACGTGATGCTTGCGGGTGGTGCAGAAAAGGCGACGTCGCCGACCACGATGGCAGGCTTTGCCTCGATGAGGGCCTTGAGTACCCGAAATGATGCGCCGGCGCAGGCAAGCCGGCCTTGGGATCGAGACCGCGACGGATTCGTTTTGAGCGATGGTGCTGCGGTCCTCGTTCTCGAAGAGCTTGCCCATGCCAAAGCGCGAGGCGCCAATATTTATTGTGAGTTGGTGGGCTTTGGCATGAGTGCTGACGCTGCGCACATGACGCAACCGGCTGAAAATGGTGCGGGCGCCGCACGCGCGATGACCGCGGCATTAAACGATGCCGGCCTTGCCCCGAACGCAATCGATTACATTAACGCCCATGGCACCTCCACGCCGCTCGGAGACATTGCTGAAACCCAAGCAATCAAATCGGTATTTACCGATCATGCCTTTCAATTATGCGTCAGTTCTACTAAGTCAATGATCGGACATGCCTTGGGGGCAGCCGGCGCAATCGAAGCGGTCCTTGCGATCAAAGCCCTCGAAACCAATATCGCGCCACCCACCATTAACTTGGATCACCCGGATCCGGAATGCGACCTAAACTATGTGCCGAAGATTGCCCAGCAACGCTCAATCAATACAGTTTTAAGTAATTCCTTTGGCTTCGGCGGCACCAATGGCAGCTTAATCTTTAGAACCCTTGACCACTCGGGCCAATGATTCAGATAGGGCGGCGGCTATGACCGTCCTAGCGGGGTTAATACGAACCAAAAGCTTTTGGGCGATCACTCTTTTCGTCCTCAGCACGAGCCTAAGCCTACTTTGGCTTCAGCGGTTGAGCGAACAAACCCTTGCGATCAGTGAACCCACGCTTATGGTGGTCGAGTCTGGTAGCAATATCACGCACTTCGGCCAAAGACTGATCGACACTGGGCTCTGGACGGGCCCACTATGGCAATTACGCGGCATTGACCGAATATTCGGTCGCGATGCCCCCATCAAAATAGGCGAATACCAAGTGCTGCCGGGCACCTCGATTCTGGCGCTCTTTGAGCAACTCCGGTCTGGGCGGCCATACGCACGCACACTAACCTTTCCAGAGGGCTGGACGGTTGCCCAGTGGCAAGCCAAGTTGCACCAGGCTGACGGGCTACTGCATAAAACAAAGACAATGACTCAGGCCGAACTCGCCATCGCGGTTACCCGTGCAGAGGCCCCTTTAGAGGGTTGGTTGCTGCCTGAGACGTATCAGTATCACCGCGGAGATAGCGATCTTCAAATTCTTGAAAAAGCACACCAAGGCATGCGTCGGTACTTAGATCAATTGTGGCAAAAAAAACCACACCAGGGCCTTGCCAACCCATCCGAACTCCTCACCTTGGCCTCAGTTGTCGAGCGTGAGTCCGGCATCAATGAGGATCGACGAAAAATCGCCCGGGTCTTTCTGAACCGATTGCAGCAGGGGATGCGCCTGCAATCTGATCCAACCATTATCTACGGCTTGGGTGCGGCCTTTGATGGTGACTTAAAACGTCGCCACCTCACCTCGGACGGCCCCTACAACACCTATACCCGCGCGGGATTGCCGCCCACACCGATCTGCAATCCGGGCGCGGGTGCCCTGGCGGCAGTGTTGCAACCCGCTGATGGTGATTGGTTGTATTTTGTTGGTCGAGGCGATGGCTCGAGTCAATTTTCGCTTAATCTCGCCGCCCATAACCGAGCGGTCAATGAATACCAAAGACGCAAATGAGCGCGCATCGCATTTCATTTCGCACTAAACTGTCAGACTCAACGAGACGGGTTGGTTAACGATGGTCACAATTGCCCCGAGAGGACACTTTATTACACTTGAAGGCACCGAAGGCGTTGGCAAGTCCAGCTTAATGACCGTGCTGTCCCAGTGGCTCGTCTCAAAAGGTGAATCCGTTGTGACCACGCGAGAACCTGGCGGCACCGCCATCGGCGAAGCGCTGAGATCACTGCTTTTGAACCCGTCAAATCAAAACCTCACCGACATGACCGAACTCGGTCTAATGTTCGCCGCGCGATCGCAGCACCTTGCCGAGCGTATTCAGCCTGCGCTGGCGCGGGGCGATTGGGTGATTTGTGATCGGTTTACCGATTCGACTTATGCCTATCAAGGCGGTGGTCGCGGCATGAGTGAGACCCTCATCGCACAATTTGAACAATTGACCCTGAACGGCTTCCAGCCCGACTTAACCGTGCTGCTGGATGTGCCCATTGCAATCGGTCTGGCAAGGGCGGCCCAAGTGGGGGCGCCAGACCGGTTCGAGTCAGAGCAACACGCGTTTTTTGAGCGCGCTAGAGCGACCTTTCTAAGCCGCGCTAAGGCCCAAGCCCGAACCAAGATCATCGATGCCAGCCAGTCGCAAGCCACTGTGCAACGCGTCGTCTTGAGCCTCGTTGAGCACCATTGGCGCAGCCTACAGGGCCATCAGCCATGAGCGAGCACTTGTCCTGGCAACTGCCACGCCTCGAACAACTTCGGGATCAATATCTCAACCAAGATTTAGCCCATGCCTATTTGGTCGATGATCCCGCCGGGGAGGGCAATCAAGGGTTTGTCCGAGCGCTGGCCAGCACCATTTTATGCCAACACACGCAATTGGGTGGTTGCTCAACCTGTTCTTCTTGCCAACTACAAAGTGCGGGCAGTCATGCAGACCTATTGTGGGTCACCCCAGAAGACTCCAAACAAATTAAAATTGAACAAATTCGGTCGGTTATTGAATGGAGCCACCAAACCCCACAACAAGGCCGGGCAAAGGTGCTGGTCTTAGACCCGGCAGACCGGATGAATGTCTATGCCACCAATTCGCTGCTGAAGTTACTGGAAGAGCCGGCGCCCAACACCTATCTTTTTTTGATTTCGACGAGCCCTGCTCGACTGCTCGCAACCATCCGAAGTCGTTGCCAACGCTTGAATATTCCAACGCCCGCCAAAAAAGACGGCCTGCAGTGGTTGATTGATTCAAGACCGGGGGTCAGTCAAGCCGCCCTTGAAGGGATTTATGCCATCACCGGATATAAGCCCATCACCGCCCAAACCTTATTTGATACCGAGCAGGTTGCGCCGCTTTTAGCCGCGGTCAAAACCCTCACTGAATGGCTGCAAGGCCAGTGCGGACCGATCGAGACGGCAAGAAAATTGGCACCAAAGGAAGATCCAGGGCGGCCTTATGAACTGCTGTACCGAGCAGTAACGATCGCCCAGCGACAACAGTTTTTAGCGGAACCCAAAGGCAGCGGCGTTTTCCAGGACCTGATCGACCTGTTGGCATTAAATTGGTCAATCAAAGCCTTGGTGAGATTAGCCGATCAGTGTGCTCAGGCCCGAGCATTGACTGCAAGTAGCAATAATTTAAACGTCGAGCTGACCTTAGAACACTTTTTGATGACCCAGAAAAATACCGGGTAGACGCGACCTTGTGGAAACGGACCCTTTAAGGCAAACTTTTTTAACGGGCATCGATCGAGACTTATTTTGAAAACGTTGCAGCGCCGCAAGGCGAACAAAAATATATTGCCGTTCACTGTGAAAAACATGCGTCAGTTACAGCATAGCTATATGCCGTTTATTCAGAACGGCGGCCTGTTTATCGAAACGGATAAAGTTCATAAAATGGGCGACGCGTTTTTCTTGTTGCTGACGCTGCTGGATGACGCGGAGCAAATCCCTTTGGCCGTCAAAGTGGTCTGGCTGGCGGGAAAAGAGGTCAAGGCCCCACACAAACAAGGCATTGGTGTTCAATTTACAGATCCTGAGAATCCTGCCAGAAACAAAATCGAGACCTACCTCACCGGCCTGTTATCGTCGCCAACCGCGACGGCAACGATGTAGGGCGTTGATGACGGCTTTTATGAAAAGCACTGATGTAAGGCTTTTATGAAAGACTAGGATGAAAGACTCGAATGAAAGTCTCTGATGAAAGCCTCTGATGAAAGCCTCTGATGAAAGGCGCGGATTGAAGACTCTCGCGTAGGCTTGTGATGCTAGACTGTGATGTAAATTGTCCGGTAGGCTGACCTTCAGCTGCCGAGCTATTCGTTACAACCATTTAACCCCGATATTTATTAGAGGCCGTCAATGACCTATTGTGTCGCGATTCGAACAGATGCAGGTTTATGTTTTGTCAGTGATTCGAGAACCAATGCTGGGGTCGACAATGTCTCTACGTATTCAAAGATGTATTGTTTCGAAGCACCTGGGCAGCGTCAATTGGTCGTTTTATCTTCTGGCAATTTAGCAACCACTCAGGGCGTCATAACCCAAATCAAAAAAGATGCGAAACGACAAGCTGCACGCAGTTTCGAAAATCTTGAAACCCTCGAGGACATCGCGGATTACTTGGGGGAGTGTTCGGTTGAGCATCAAGAGAAGCATACCGGTGGGGGCAAAGCCTTCGAGGCCAGTTTCATTGTTGGCGGACAAATCCTCGGCCAAAAACCAGGCGCCTACTTAATCTACCCTCAGGGCAATCACATCACCACGTCACGCGATACGCCGTACCTTCAAATCGGTGAAAGCAAATACGGCAAGCCTATTTTAGACCGGATCATCGCAGGCGACATCAGCTTAGAGACCGCCGCATTGTGCGGTTTGGTGTCCATGGACTCGACCATGCGAAGTAATTTAACGGTCGGGCCACCCATTGAGGTACTCATGTACGAGGCCAATAGCCTGACCAATGAACGGCGGTACCGGTTCGAAGAATCGAGCGAATATTTACGCAAACTGAATTCAGCCTGGGACGATCGCCTCAAAGAAGCCTTCAATAACATGCCCCCAATCGCTTGGAGTCAGGCCTGGGATAACTCACCCGCATCGGAGCGGTCAAACCGTTAAGATAGAAACCAAGTCTGGGATAGCTTGTTGTGGGTGGTCGAAATATCGGCTTGCGCCTTGTCAATAAAGTCATGGAGGCCTTGTGTCTGTAAAAGCTCCGCCGTGACAGCACGACCAATGGCGCGCTTCGCGCGATTGACGGCATTGAGCGCACCTTGATGCCTCGGTAGATGCTTAAAACTGCTGGCAACCTCGGCCAGACAGTGGTTCACACTTCTGGGAAATGCTGAATCTTTCAACAAAAACTCGACCACCTCAGGCCCGTTGATCCGATCCTGAACCTGTTGGCGGTACATTTGATAGGCATTGAGTGACTGCAAGACGCCCATCCATAAAATATTATCTTGCTCATCAAACTCGGCTTGCCGCCCCATTAAATTCAAACACGCCACATCGATCACTCGGGTGGTCATGTCCGCGCGTTCAACATTGCGTCCTAAAGTAATAAAGTAATACGGCTCCTTACGGCTCATGCTACCGATGAGGTACCCGGTCAGTTCAAGGCACAAATCGATAATTTGGGCCAAGAACTCATGGCGACCATTTCGATTGATCCGGCCTGACAAATCCGGTTTCAACAGGTAGTGCAGCTCGTTCATCTTCTCCCAAGCCTCATTCGGCATCAGATCCCGAGTGGTTCTTGAGTTTTCGCGGGCAGATTCTGCAGAAGCGCGCAGCGAACAAGCCGGGTCATCAAACATAAATTTCACGACATTGCGCTCGCTGGCAGTGCTAAAGCGTTGCTTAAACTGCGCATCAAAGCCCGTAATGCTCACGAGGGATTCCCAAACGAATCCAACCTTAGGGAGGTCCAAAACCAAATTCGAGTAGACCGAAATTAACCTTGCGGTATTTTCGGTTCGCTCAAGATAGCGGCCAAACCAGTACAATCGTTCCGCAACGCGCGACAGCATGCTTAGTCCTTGTCCTTTTTCGAATCCATAACAACCCAGGTATCTTTACTGCCGCCACCTTGAGAAGAATTGACGACGAGTGAACCCTTTACGAGCGCAACCCGGGTTAAACCCCCAGCGGTCACGTAAGAATCTTTTGCTTGGAGAATAAACGGCCTCAGGTCAACGTGCCGAGCCTCCAGACCCTCTCCAATGAGCGTGGGGACCGTCGACAGGCTGATAATGGGTTGCGCCATGTAATTTCGCGGATTGGCCTCAATTTTTTGTTTTATTTCTCGGGTTGAGCGCTTGGTCTCTCTGGGCCCAATGTACATGCCATAACCGCCGGATTCATTTGCGGGCTTCACGACCAAGTCTGGCAAATTATTTAAAACGAACGCCCGTTCCTCAGGATTGGAGCACAGATAACTGGGAACATTAGGCAATAACGGTGCTTCATTGAGGTAATAGCGGATCATGTCGGGCACGTAGGTATAAACAACCTTATCGTCGGCTACCCCCACGCCCGGAGCATTGGCCAGCGCGACATTACCGGCCCGCCAAGCTCGCATCAAACCCGGCACCCCCAACATCGAATCCGCTCGGAAGGTTTCTGGGTCTAAATATTGGTCATCGATTCGGCGATAGATGACATCGACCCGCGATCGACCTTGAACGGTCTTCATGTACACGCAATCGTCGGTATCGACCATCAAGTCTGGGCCCTCAACCAATTCGACCCCCATCCGTTGCGCAAGAAACGCATGTTCAAAGTAGGCGGAATTAAAGATCCCAGGCGTTAACAACACCACTTCCGGCGATTTGATCAAACGCGGTGACAAGGAACATAGCATATCGAACAAGCGGGAAGGGTAGTCATCCAGTGGCAAGACCTGATTGCGCTCAATCAACTCCGGTAAGATACGCTTACTGATGTTCCGGTTTTCGAGCATATAAGAGACCCCAGAGGGCACTCGCAAATTATCTTCTAAGACATACATACAACCGTCTTTATCCCGAATGAGATCGGTGCCGCAGATGTGGGCCCAAACGTCGAATTTCGGTCGCATGCCCTCGCACTCGGGCCGATAATCCTTAGACGACGCCAGAATATCCGCTGGAATAATGCCATCTTTTACGATTTGTTGGCCGTTGTAGACATCCGTAATAAACAGATTGAGGGCCCTTAACCGCTGTTTGAGACCGGTCTCAATTCGACGCCACTCTTGCGCTTGGATTAACCGCGGAATAATGTCGAAAGGCCACTGACGATCGATATTCGCGCCTTCACTATAGACGGTAAAGCTGATGCCCAGTGTTTTGATCGCAAGGTCCGCGGCATCCCGCTTCAGGGCTAACGTTTGCGGGCTGGCACGCCGCAAAAAATTGGAAAGCTGGGCAAACCCGGGTCGCGCACGACCTGACGTTGTTAACAGCTCATCATAGAGACCAGGGTTCAACGCGTAATCTTTTAGATTCATGCTGGCGTTGCACCCTCAACCGGCACAGCAATTTCCAATAGCCGATAGTCGGTCGTGTGCATCCCAAGGCGATGATAGGTGCGAATGGCTCGGAGGTTGTCCTGTTCGGCGTAAAGTCTGATCCCAATGACCTCATCAGCGGCCATCGCGAGACGCTGGGTTTCTTTGAATAGGCCAGAAAACGCGCCTTGACCCCGATGATCCGGATCAACATAGACACTTTGAATCCACCAGAACAACCCAGATCGCCAGTCGCTCCATTCAAAGGTCACACCCAAGCAGCCAATCGCGACATCATTAAGACAAGCGACCAAGTAAAAACCAAGTTCTGGACGCTGCTGCATACCCGTCACCCCACGATGCAACACCGCGGCATCGAGCTGCTTGTCTTCGGTTTCGAGCGCCATCGCAAGATTAAACCGGGCAATGGCGTCGATATCGACCGGCGTGGCGGGACGAATGGTAATCATTGGCGTGCCTTTTGGTTATAGGGTCAATCAAACGTTACTGCAGCGGGTGCTGCATTCGCGCGCAGGCGCCTGCAAACGCCGCGCTGCATTGGACTAGTTTACAACAAGAATCAGCGACCGGCTCTATCAAATGGTGCATCGAACGCTGGTCCTGTACTCAGTTTTAACGCCCGCGCCGCAACGCGCCGATCCCTTAGTGTCAAACTGGCGCCTTGGCTAAAGTTTCGCTTGGCCCGCGCCGAGTGCCGTGGTCTCTGATTTGAGGGGCTGCCGTAAAGTGCTCGCATCAAGCGGGCGGCGTTCGAGTCGGTCATTCACGACGCCCGTGTAACCACGCTTGAGCGCGGCGGCGCCAAAACCCTTGGCGCCCTCATCAACCAGATGGTTGGCCATTCGGTAGCACCCGGCGAGGCTTTTAAACAGCGCCATAAAACAGCGCCATAAAACAGCCCCTTCAAGCAGAGTCTTCAACGAGAGCTCTCAAGCAAAGCCTTAAGCAGAGCCCTCAAGCAGAGCCCTCAAGCGGAGTCTTCAGCCAGAGCCCTTAAGCCAGAGCCTTCCGCCAGAGCCCTTAAGCAGAGCCTGTTTCGCCTTAAAGCGTAGGCCCTTTGCCAAAGCACCTGCTCAGGCGCGGCTTAACGGCAGGCCTTATGCTTACCACGCCGGCAACTTTCACGGCCACATTGCCACGCTTGCAACGATGAAACCCGGTTGAAAAGCGTATACTGCCGCCAGTCCATCGCCCGTTATGGGCGTCGGCCCGTGTCGGCGCCACGTTTTCTGTGACGGCTTTTCACGGCATAACCCGCTCGGATAAAGCTTGAAACCTACACGGATATTCAACAGAATCCCTTACGTTTTACCCCTTAAGTTCGATTAAAAAAGGATCTTTCATGGAACTTGTCAGCATCATTACCTTGTTAGCGATATTTCAGTTTTGGATTCTGGGTGGCCTGGTCGGTCGCGCCCGAGGAAAATACGGCGTCAAAGCGCCACAAACCGCTGGCGACGAACATTTTGAACGATGGTTTCGAGTGCATTACAACACCTTAGAAAAGCTGATTGTGTTTCTGCCGGCCCTTTGGTTGTTTGGTTATTATGTCGGCCAATACTATGCGGCGGCATTGGGGGCTGTGTATCTTATCGGGCGAGTGCTCTACGCCGTCAGTTACGTCCGCGAGCCCAGCAGTCGCGCCCTTGGAACGCTTATCAGCGAGCTGCCGACACTCATTATGGTACTGGGCGGACTCATCGCGGTGGTCATCCAATTTTTTAGCGCCTGATGAGCGTTAGGTGCGCCCAGTACTTGTGCTGCGCGGGCGGGGTTTACGACGCAATGCTGGGATGCAACAACGCTTGGCCCATGTTATAACTCATCCCTTAATTTAGATTCATAGGAGACATTATGGTTGCACTCACCTATCACGCGCCCGAATCAGTAGAGGAAGCCGTTCAGCTCTTATCGACGGCGAGTCAGCCGGTTAAAGTCCTTTCCGGGGGCACTGATTTGATTATTCAAATGCAAAGTCTCATCCAAGATGAGCGGTGGGTCGTCGATGTCAAAAAAATACCCGGAATGCGCTCAGCAGATTGGCGCGCTGATCATCTTCGATTAGGGCCATCAATGAGTTGCGCGCAATTTACGAAGCGCCAAGATATCAAGGCGGTATTCCCGGGCCTGGTTGAAGCGGCATACCTGATCGGCTCGACCCAGGTCCAAGGGCGCGCCAGTATTGGCGGCAATCTCTGTAACGCCTCGCCCGCGGCCGATACCATTCCGGCGCTCATCGCCAATAATGCGCTCTGTTTAGTTCAAGGCATCAATGGCACTCGACGGGTCAGCGTGGCAGATTTTGTCACGGGTGTTGGCAAACACTGCATGTCGAGCGACGAGTTATTGATCGCGATCGAGGTTCCAAAACCCGCCGCACGCACCATGGATGCGTACCTTCGTTTTATCCCAAGAACAGAAATGGATATTGCGGTTGCAGGCGCTGCGGTCAGTGTCACCCTAGACGATAATGGCGTTTGCACCGCTGCGCGGGTTGTCATCGGCGCGGTCGCGCCAACCGCAATCTTGGTGCCGAGTGCCGCCGACGCGCTCATCGGCACAAAACTTGACGACGACGCCTTGCTCGCTGCCGCCGCGGCGTCAAGCGAGGCCGCGAGTCCCATAACAGATCGACGCGGCACCGTTGAATTCAGGCGACATGTTGTTGGCGTACTCACCAAGCGAGCCGCAAAAATCGCGGCCACCCGCGCAGGAGCAGTCCAATGAAGAGTCACGTCACCACCACCATCAACGGCGACCCGGTTGAATTTTTATGCGAGCCCGCCCAAACCCTGCTGCAAGTGCTGCGTAACGATCTTGGAATGACCGGAACCAAAGAAGGCTGCGGCTCCGGCGATTGCGGCGCCTGTTCTGTCATCTTCGACGGCGAACTGGTTTGCGCTTGCTTGGTCCTAGGGGTTGAAGCCGAAGGCGCTGAAATAGAAACGGTTGAGGGCGTTGCCGCCCATGATCAGCTGCATGTGATCCAAGAGAAATTTCTAGAACATGCGGCGCTGCAGTGCGGCATCTGTACCCCAGGCCTCATTATTTCAACCAAAGCATTACTCGAGGAAAATCCAAGTCCGACGGAAGCAGAAGCCCGTTACTACCTGGCAGGCAACCTCTGTCGATGCACCGGGTACGATAAAATTATTAAAGCCGTCATGGATGCCGCAGCAACCATGCGCCAAGGAGCTTAAGATGAGCGAAGCACGCGAGTTTAAACACATTGGCCAAAGAACGATTCGGCCTGACGGTTTCGATAAAGTCACCGGCAAAGCCAATTATGGCGCTGACCTAAGCTTGCCCGGAATGATTTGGGGCGCCATTCTGCGGAGCCCACATGCCCACGCGAACATCAAGAAACTCGATGTCAGCCGCGCAGAGGCGAGCCCCGAGGTCTTGGCGATTGCCACCTTTGAGGATTTTCCATCGGTCAATTCGGCGTCCCAGATTGCCGGCACGCAACGCATGAGCCTTATGGATACCGCCTGCAATATTCTAGCGAACCAGAAGGTGCTGTATCACGGACAGGCGGTTGCAGCCATTGCCGCGCGGACTGAGGCGGCGGCGATCGCAGCCCTGGACCTCATCGATGTCGAGTACGAGGTTTTAAGCCCTGTATTGAGTATTGATGCCGCCATCGCTGAAGGCGCGCCGATTCTGCATGAAACGATGATGACCCAAGGCTTGGCAGAACCAGCGACCATCGCGTCGAACATTTCCGCCCGGATGGAGCTCAAAAAGGGCGATATTGAAGCTGGTTTTGCAGCAGCAGACGTCATCGTTGAGCGGTCCTACGACACGCCAACGGTTCATCAAGGTTATATCGAGCCCCATGCAACCACGGTTGCCTTTAACGAAAATGGTCCCTCTATGATCTGGTGCCCGACCCAAGGACATTTCGATGTGAGAGCCCGGGTTGCACAGTTAATGAACCTTGAGCTAGGCCAACTCAAAGTGGTTGCCAGTGAAATTGGCGGCGGCTTTGGGGGCAAGACAACAGTTTACTTAGAACCGGTTGCACTGATTTTATCGAAAAAATCCGGCAGGCCGGTAAAAATGGCCATGTCACGGCAGGATGTTTTCAGAGCCTCTGGGCCGGCATCCGCCAGTCAAAGCCACATCAAGATCGGCGCTAAAATGGATGGCACCATCACCGCCATGCAAGCAACCTTGCATTATGAAGCCGGCGCCTTCCAAGGCTCACCCATGGGCCCTGGTTGCATGACCGTCTTTACCCCCTATGACGTTGAGAATCTCTACGTTGAGGGCTTTGATGTCGTGGTAAACAAACCCAAAGTGGCCGCCTACCGGGCGCCGGGTGCACCGCAATCGGAATTTGCCGCAGAAATGGCGGTCAATGAACTCGCTAAGAAAATCGGCATGGACCCGATTGAACTGCGCCTCAAGAATGCCGCAAAGGAGGGCACCCAGACCATCTACGGCCCCAAACTCAAGGTGGTTGGGTTAGTGGCTTGCCTTGAAGCGGCGAAATCGTCGCCCCATTACAATGCCCCCATCCCTGAAAATGTCGGCCGCGGCCTCGCGGCGGGGTTTTGGTTCAACATTGGTGGTCAATCCAGCGTTATTATCAATCTTAATCCCGATGGCACGGGCACCATCATCGAAGGGTCTCCCGACATCGGCGGCTCACGTGCCTCAATGCAAATGATGGCGGCAGAAATATTGGGCATTGCGCCCGCAAGACTTAATCCGATTGTGGCCGATACCGAGCATGTGGCCTACAACCAAACCACGGGTGGCAGCCGAACAACCTTTGCCACGGGCATGGCGGTGGTTGAAGCCGCAGAAGATATTGTTGGTCAACTTAAAGCCCGGGCCGCGGCGATGTGGAATGTCACGGCAGAGCAAGTCGACTTTCAAGATGGGGTGGCGCATAACCTGGCAGGGGAGGACCAATTAACCCTCGCGGAGATATGCGCGACAGCTGAAAAAACCGGCGGTCAAATCTCAGGACGCGCCAATATTAATGCGCGCGGCGCGGGCCCTAGCTTTGCGGTCCACATCTGCGACATTAAGGTGGACAAAGAAACCGGCAAAACCGACGTCGTGCGCTATACCGCCATTCAAGATGCGGGCAAGGCCATTCATCCCGGTTATGTTGAAGGCCAATTCCAAGGCGGCGCCGTGCAAGGCATCGGCTGGGCATTAAATGAGGAATATGTGTATAGCAAGGATGGCGTTATGGAAAACGCGGGGTTCTTAGATTATCGAATTCCACTGGCCTCAGATCTGCCTGAAATTGAAACCATCATCGTTGAAGTCCCGAATAGCTTTCACCCCTTTGGCGTTCGGGGCGTGGGTGAAACGGGCATTATTCCACCGCTTGCAGCGGTTGGTACGGCCGTGGCTGAAGCCATCGGCCAGCCAATCAGTTCCTTGCCGTGCTCGCCGCCGAAGATTCTGAAATTGTTGATGCCGGAAATTTAAAACGGCCATGGCGCTTGTGTGCTTTAACGCGAGTCTAGAACAACAAGCGGGTTGCGCCAGCTTGACGGTTACGGCTCAAAATTATCGCGCTTTGATTGATGAGTTAACGCAGAAGTTGCCGCAGTTAACGAAAGACGCGCTCACGCCATTGGCTTTGGTCATCGATGGCGAGATCGTGCAGGAACCATTTTTAGCAGATTTTTCAGCCGACGCTGAGTTGCATTTTATCGAGAAAATTGCAGCAGGATAAAACCCGTTGAGCGCAAACCGGTGACGGTTCTGCACCCGTTGCGCGCAGCGATTAACTTGAGGTTTTAGACCTTCGCAAACGATGGCCCGCAACAAATTTTCGATCCATCAAGGGTTTGGGCGGTTGCCTGAGTCGTTGGCGGGCGCCACTTGACAGCGTTTTTGGCGGCCATAAAACCGGCTGTGGAAAAAGACGAAACCTACGGACCTAAACCTGACAACGGGCCTCGAGACAAACAGCATGTCTTCAACCCCGCAGCACCTGATGAAAGTCGAAGATCTTGTGTAAACTACTGGCAGGCTTTAGCAGACATCGTTTAGCGAGTGGGTATAACATTTTGCGCTCATCGATAGCCGGTCATCCTGAGCGATAACGCGCCGCCTAGGAACAACCTCAACCCAAGGGGCCGTGCGAGTTCAATGACAACCGATCGATTCATCGCGTCGCCATATTGGACCTCAAGTCATGACCGATAGTCGACCCGGGCAAGGATACCGTTTTTGATGATGGACGATGCCACAGGCCAGCAACAATTTGAGCACCATTTCAAGGCAGCACCCAGCTTTTCAGTGCGATCACCCGGCCGAATCAATCTTATCGGTGAGCATATTGATTACTGCGGCGGACTGGTCATGCCGATGGCCATTGCGCAAAGCACCCAGGGTTGGTACCGATTTAACGGAACCTCTAAGATCCGGATTTACAGTACGCGGTTTGAAACCGTCACCGTCTTTAATCCCCATGATGTCATCCAGCCTCCGCGAGGCACTTGGGAAGATTACGTCCAAGGGATTCTGAATCTGGGGGCGCATCGACAAATAGGGCGCGGCTTCGATCTTTGGGTTACCTCGGATCTGAGTGCCGGCGGTCTGTCGAGTTCCGCCTCTTTTTTAGGTTTGCTGGCGCTGATTAATCATCACGCCCTCACAGGAGAATCTGTTGATTTAATCGATGTCAGCCAGCGGCTGACCTTGGCGCTACTTTGTCGACAGGTTGAGAATCAGTTTATTGGTGTGCCGTCCGGCATTATGGACCCCGCAAGTGTTTTAATCGGCGGTTTGGTGACGCTCGACTGTCGAACCCTTCAGTTTAATCGCCTGCAACCGATTCCAGCGTCACATCGTTTGGTGATCATGGATACCGGCGTGCCGAGAACTTTGGCCGCATCCGGTTACGCGCAGCGGGTCGCTGAAATAAGCGCAATCGATGCACAAATCGCGAGGGTCAACCCAACCGCTGCCGCAAAGCGATATTCGGGACTCGCGACCTTAACCCTCGACGCGGCCGAGGCGACATTATCCCTGCTGAAATCAGACGTTTTAAAGGCCCGAGCCCGACACATTTTTTCTGAGCAGGCACGGGTCGAACAAGCCGCTTTAACCCTGGCTCAGCAAGACATGGAAGGGTTAGGGCGCTTAATGAACGACAGTCACCAATCGTTAAAAATTGATTACGAAGTCAGCTGCCCGGAGCTCGATCTGATCACGCAACTCAGCCGAGCGTCTGGCTTGGCCTTGGGGTCTCGAATGACCGGCGCTGGTTTTGGCGGGTGCGCCATCAGCCTCGTGCCCGTCAGCCGCCTCGAGGCGCACCAAGCGCTAGTTGCTAACGCGTACGAGCAGCAAACTGGGATTAAACCCAGACTGCTTGTTTCAGAAGTGGCCGACGGCGCGGCCATCACAGCCTGTTGAAGTTAATCCGTATATCGAGCGGTCGCCCCGAGCAGGTTTAAGCCCCGTTCGGAAGCGTTAAATCGAGTACCCGGCTGAGATCGAGGAGGCCTTGGGCTTCGCTGACCACTTTGATCGTGGTCATGCCAAGCGCCTTTGCCGGCTTTAAATTAATCCCGAGGTCATCGATGAACAATGCTTCTGCGGGTTCGATCGACATGGCCCGACAAGCCATAAGATAGATCTCTGGATTGGGCTTACGAATGCCGACCAGGCTTGACTCGATAACCGTATCAAAGAGCGCCATCACCTCGGCCACCGCTTGGGCTTTGGGCTCAGAACGGGCCATGCCGGCGCCTTTGCCGCTTTTGACATTATTGGTGATACAGCCCACGGCATAGGACTGCTTGATTTGCTTTAAAGCCAGCACCATTTGAGGCCGAATATCGCCTGACAGCAATGCCAGCACGGCCTTACCTTGAATGGTATGCCCCCTGGCCGCCGATTCCTGAGCGAAGGCTGCGTCAAACGCATCCGTCGAAATCTGATTGCTCTCAAACTGCGCCCAAGCATTGGTATCAGGGTTGGTTGCATTAATTGAACGGATAAAGTCCACCGGCAAACTGTTGGCCTGCTCATAACGGCTGAATGCCTCAAACGGGCTTGTGGTTAAGACCCCACCGAAATCCCAAAGAACTGCTTTAATCAAGACTGACTCCTTTTGTTATGTTTTTGAACATCCAATGAGATGTCTGGGGCTAATTTTCAACCAACATTTAATTCAAACGTCGCCGAATCGGGTCGCGCAAGTCCCCGTTGCGAGCTCGCAATGGCATCCAGCATCACATTGATCTCATCTGAGTCTCCGATCTCTTCCCGCACTTCGGCAACCGCTTCCTCTAACCGAAGATCCCGAAAAAACAAGATTCTGAACGCTTTTCGAATGTCTTTAATTTTCTGCTCCGAAAACCCTGCGCGCTCAAGACCAATTTTATTGACCACGCGCATATGGGCTGGAAACCCTTCGGCGATCGTATAAGGCAAGACATCCTGCACCACCCGAGCCATCCCCGCGACCATTGCCACTGACCCAATCTGACAGAACTGATGAACCGCGGCCAGGCCACCGATATTGGCATAATCGCCGACCACGCAATGACCGGCTAAAGCGACACTGTGACTCATCACCACATGATTGCCGACTCGGCAATTGTGCCCAACATGCGCCTGGGTCAAAAGGACACAATCATTCCCGATTTCTGTCGCGCTATCGGCTTCGGTACCGCTGTGAACCGAAACAAATTCGCGAAGGGTGTTTCGGTCACCAATTCGGGTATAGGACACCGAATCTTTAATATGCTTTTGATCCTGCGAGTCAATGCCCAAGCTCACAAAGGGATACACAACGCAATCTTCTCCGATGGTGGTATAACCATCGACCACCACGTGACTCTTAAGGCAAGTGCGAGCCCCAACCTCGACATGCTCACCAATCGTGCAAAACGGACCAATCACACAATCTGATCCAATCTTGGCGTTCGGATGCACCACGGATAGCGGACTAATATCGGGCATAGTTTATTTTCCCATTAAGGTTCGGTAAGGATTGCACGGCATTTTACTAGCGCAAATTTCCAGATTCTCCCCAAGATGTCAAAGTTTTATTCTTTAGCCGCGATGCTATACTCCGCATCTCATTGATAAGCGCTCAGAGACTCGAGCCATACCGGGAAAGCTTATGCTTGATGTTAGCCACCTTAGTTCCTTCAACAAACAAGACTTGCTCGAATGTGGGTACGGCAATATGTTTGGCCCCGGTGGTGCCCATCTACCCATCGATGAGATGTTGATGATTGATCGAATCACATCGATCACAACCGATGGGGGTAAGTCTGGCAAAGGACAGATTATCGCAGAACTCGATATTGATCCTGACCTTTGGTTTTTCAATTGCCATTTCGTCAATGACCCGGTCATGCCGGGTTGTCTGGGACTGGATGCTTTGTGGCAATTACTTGGGTTTTTCTTGGCTTGGAAAGGCAACCCGGGTTTAGGCCGGGCCCTCGGTTGCGGCAAGGTCGCTTTTCGCGGCCAGGTCCTACCTAGAAACAAACTGGTGCGTTATGAAATTGATGTCACCCGAATTCGAGAAGGTAAAACCGTGTTAGGCATCGCCGATTGCGCCGTTTTAGTCGATGAGAAAAAAATCTATAGCGCCGAAAGCATTAAGGTTGGTTTGTTCACGTCACTCGATGATTTTAATTGAATTCGATAGATTTAGAAGATCAGGTCGGCCATCGACCCGCCCCGGTACACGATCAAGATTATAGGAGCGCCAAGTTATGAAAAGAGCCGTAATCACAGGGATGGGGATTGTTTCGCCGTTAGGAAACTCTATCTCAGAAACCCTGGCCGCGCTTCAGGCCACCCGGTCTGGCATCAAATACCAGCCGCTCTACGAAGAAATGGGTTTGCGCTCGCACATCGCGGGCAGCATCGAGATTAACCAAGAAGATTTAATCGATCGGAAACTCCGGCGATTTATGGGGGATGCGGCGGGCTTTTCTTATATTGCGCTGAAAGAAGCCTTGGCAGATTCAGGCCTTGAACAGGATGACATCTCGAACGAGCGAACCGGTATTGTTGCCGGATCAGGCGGCGCCAGCTCCTCTAATTTAATCGAGTCAGCCGACATTTTAAGAGAGAAAGGGCTTAAGCGCGTCGGGCCGTATCGAGTCACCCGTACGATGAGTTCGACTGTTTCGGCGTGTTTGGCAACCGCCTTCTCGATCAAAGGCATTAACTACTCGATTACGAGCGCCTGCTCGACCAGCGCGCACTGTATTGGTCATGCGTTAGAACAAATTCAACTCGGCAAGCAGGATATTGTCTTTGCCGGTGGCGGGGAAGAAGAGCATTGGTCAATGAGCGCGTTATTCGATGCGATGGGCGCTTTGTCTACCAAACGCAATCAAACCCCTGAAACCGCGTCTAGAGCATTCGATGCCGACCGCGACGGCTTTGTCATTGCCGGCGGCGCGGGGTTTGTCATTGTCGAGGAACTCGAGCATGCCAAAGCGCGGGGCGCCAAAATTTATGCAGAAGTGAAAGGCTACGCCGCAACGTCCGATGGCTTTGATATGGTTTCACCATCCGGTCAAGGCGGTGAGCGGGCGATGCGCATCGCAATGGACGGCATTGCCGAACCGATTGATTATATCAATGCCCATGGCACCAGTACGCCTGCGGGTGATCCCTCTGAGATTGCCGCGGTGCGGCGCCTATTTGGCGAATCGATGCCTCGAATCAGCTCAACAAAATCACTGAGCGGGCACTCCCTGGGCGCCGCAGGGGCCCATGAGGCCATCTATTCGCTGCTCATGCTGGAACACGACTTCATTTGCGCCTCCGCCAATATCACGGAGCTTGACCCAGAACTCGGGTTGGCGCCGATCGTAACCGAGCGGATTGATCAGGCCGGTCTGGTTACCGTCATGTCCAATAGCTTTGGGTTTGGCGGCACCAATGCCTCTTTGGTCTTCCAAAAACTGCCATAAATTTTAAGCGAACGTTCATTTCCAAAGCAGGGTCTCGATGTCAAAACCGTTAGTTGTTGTTGTCGAAGATGAAGCCGACATCCAAGATGTGATCGCGTACAACCTTAAAAGGGATGGCTATGAGGTCCTCACCGCAAGCCGAGGTGATGAAGGCTTGTCCTTGATCCAAGCCAAAATGCCAGACTTAGTGATTCTAGACTTGATGCTGCCCGGCATCGATGGTCTCAGCATTTGTCAGCAACTGCGCGCGGATCCCAAAACAAAAAGCCTACCGATCATCATCTTGTCGGCAAAGGAAGAAGAAGCCGATGTCGTGATTGGCCTAGGTTTTGGCGCTGATGACTATGTCCCAAAACCTTTCAGTCCCCGCGAACTGCTCGCGCGCGTTAAAGCCGTGCTACGGCGTTCCAGCAGTCAAGAAACGGTGAAGCAAGACCAGATCCGCCGCGGCGAATTGATCATCGATATTGATCGCCACCAGGCGAGCCTTCGAGGCATCGGCATAAAACTCACGGCGACCGAGTTCAAGCTGCTAACCGTGCTCGCGAGCCATCCAGGCCGCGCCTTTTCAAGAGAGCAATTATTAAATCGAGTCGTCGGCGACGCCGTTGTTGTGGTCGATCGCAACATTGATGTCCATATCCGTTCGGTTCGAAAAAAATTAGGGGACCAAACCGGCCTGATCGAAACCGTTCGAGGGGTAGGGTACCGGTTTGCCGACCAGTGATGCGCCCAGGATTTACCAATCAAAGTTGCTTTGGCAAGTCTGGGGATTGCTTTGCGCATTGGTGCTGCTCTCGGCGCTGAGCGTTGGGTACTTTGCCGCGCAACAGGTCGCCGGGGATGCTCGAATTGCGATCGAAGAATCCTTAGGACATCAGGCTCGACTGCTCAAACAACTCTATGATCCTCTGATTCTGGGACGGGCGCCGCTGCCAACCATCGAGTCAGATCAACGGATTACGGTACTTGCCCCCGATGGCACCGTGCTCAGTGACAATCGAGAAGATGTCGCGCTGATGGAGAGCCATTTAAACCGTCCAGAAATCATTGCCGCGAGCACAGCCAACCTTGGCATTGCGGCGCGCTATAGCACAACATTGCAACAAGACATGCTGTATGTCGCCATCGCATTGGGCGCCTCTGATGTGCTGACGGGCTATGTTCGCGTGAGTATGCCACTCACGAGCATCGAACAAAAAGTTAACGCAATGCGAACCCAGGTGAACGTCATTACCGCGGCCCTAACCCTGATCGCAGTCCTCATTGGGTTATATTTTGCCAGCAGAATTGTGCTACCTGTGCTGCGAATGACTCAGGCCTCAGTGCTGATGGCCAGCGGCGAGTTCAGCCTAAGGCTGGATGCGGGGCATGCCAACGAACTCGGCAGCCTCGCGCGCGCGCTGAACGAGTTGGCCGCCGGTACCGAAACCAAAATCAAGGAGGTGACTGCCCGCCAAAATGAACTGACCGCCGTTTTACAGGGCATGACCGAAGGCGTCATTGCACTCAATGCGGATCAAACCGTGATTCAGATTAATCGGTCCGCCGCGGCCATTTTAAATCTCGTGCAAGCCAAGGCGCTCAATCAACCGTTTGCCAGTCAGTTAACCGCCCGAGACCTCATCGAGATGGTTGCTTTGAGCTTCAAGCAACAGCGATCGCAATTTCAGACGATCACCCTGGGCGGCCGACGAATCGAGGTCTCTGCTTTGCGATTGGGTGATGACGTGATCGAAGGCATGATTTTAGTGCTTCGCGACACGACGGAGTTGCACCGTTTGGAACGCGTGCGAACCGATTTTGTCGCCAATGCCTCCCACGAATTAAAAACGCCGATCTCAGCGTTGCGCGGCTTCATCGACACGGTGATCGATGACGCAGAGATGCCGGTTGAAACCCGACAATCTTTTATGATCCGCAGCCAACATCAAATTCTCCGACTGGCATCGGTTGTTCAAGACCTCCTGCAATTGTCTCGGCTGGATACCGACCACCTGCCTGCCGCCGACAAGACCCTGAACTTGAGCGACGTCGTGCAGCGGGTCTACCGCACCAAAACAATCGATGCCGAAATTAAACAGGTCTCGCTAATCTATGAGGCTAGTCCGGATAGCCAACAGCAACACATTCGCGGCAACACCGACGATCTGGTGCTCATGCTGTCAAACCTTATCGATAACGCCATCAAGTATAGCGACCTGGGCGGCACGGTTTCGATGACATTATCTGTCACAACGGCGCAATCAATTACCTTCAAAGTGACCGACCAAGGCATCGGCATTCCCAAAGAGGAACAAGACAAAATCTTTGAACGGTTTTACCGGGTTGATCCAGCGCGTTCTCGCGACAAAGGCGGCACGGGCCTCGGTTTGTCGATTGTCAAACATGTTGTTGAACGCTATCAGGGCAGAATCAACCTCGTGTCGAGACCCGGGCAGGGCGCAAGCTTCTCGGTTACCTTTCCGACGCTTTAAAGCCGCAAGCTCGGCTCGGATGAGCGGGCAAGGCTGAAATTAACCGCTGATTGCCACCCCCAGCCCTTTACCCGTCGTGACCGATCCTGTATCTTCGCTGCCCGTACGACTCACTCCATTATTGATCGATCATCGACGTCTACATTGACCGATCGGACCCCCAACATGTCCATTACGCAACCGCCAAACGCGAGTGAAGCGAGCAAAACAGCGCCCCCGGAAATCCAACTCAAAATCTGGGAACTGGCGTGGCCCGCCATACTTGGGAACTTGTTGTTTGCGATCATTGGCATTATTAGCATCAAAATCGTGGGCAGCCTTGGCTCAGAGGCGGTTGCGGCCGTCACCACCGGTCATCGGCTTTTTTTCGCGATCCAAGCCATTTTAATGGCCATTTCAGCCGGCACCACCGCCATGGTCGCGCGCGCTTGGGGCGCCAAAAACCATGCAGAGGCTGCCCGGGTAACCAGTGCCTCGCTGTGGGTCGGCAATGGCGTGGCGCTGGCCCTGACGGTGCCTTGCATCGTGTTCGCCTATGATATCGCCAGCGTTTTTGGCTTGAATGACGCAACAACCCGCCTGGCGGCAGAGTTCATTCAAATCTTGTCAATTTTCAACGTTAGTTTTGCCGTCAACATGATTTTAGGCGCCGCCCTCAGAGCCGCTGGGGATGCCAAAACCCCGCTCTGGATCGGCGTGCTGATGAACATCGTCAATGTTTTCTTAGTGTATGCGCTGGTGTTCGGCTATTTTGGCTTGCCTAAAATGGGCCCGAGCGGCGCAGCCCTGGCCAGCGGATTATCGTTCACCGTTGCCGCCTTGGTGCTCCTCATCTTGTTCTACGGCAAAAAACTGCGGGTCTTAGCGGGTGGCGCGGGTTCGCTGACGCTTATTCGCGTGAAACAGCTGTATCAAATTGGTTACCCGGCGGCGGTCGAGCAGTTTATCTTTCAGATCGGCTTTATTGGTTTCCTATGGCTCGTGGCATCCTACGGCACAGAACCTTATGCCGCCTACGGGATTGGCGTTCAAATTTTAAGCCTCTCGTTCGTCGTTGGCTTCGGCTTTTCGATTGCGGGCGCAACCCTTGTTGGTCAGTACCTTGGGGCACAACAACCCGAAGCGGCCGCCCGTCAGGGCTGGCGCGCAACGCGCCTGGCCATCATTAGCATGATGTCCTTATCGATAATCATCATGTTCTTCGCGCGAGAGATCTCGAGCTACCTGATCGATGATGCCGAAGTAATTCATTACACCGTGATCTTCATTTACATTCTGGGCTTTGCGCAGCCTCTAATGGGCATCGAATTCACCCTGAGCGGCTGCTTAAGGGGCGCTGGGGACACCCGCTATCCCTTACTGGCCACGATGGTGGGGTTGATCGGGGTTCGTGTGGGTTTGGCGGCCCTGTTTACCTATTTGGGTTTGTCGGTGAATTGGATCTTTGCGGCGATCTTGGGCGACTATCTCATCAAGGCACTGATGCTCTCACATCGTTTTCGGTCAGGCCGTTGGAAAAATAAGATGAAACGCTACGGCTTTGAAAACACGACGTAAAGGGCCTTCAAACTGCCGCGTAAAATTCAACTTCTACTGTACATAAATACAGCTTAAGATGGCGGCATGCAGCCGTTTTCAACCGACCCGAACATCAACCCATTTTATTATCTAGACTACTTAGACTATCTGCTGGCCTTTGTGGCGGCCCGATACACGCCGGTATTGAAGGCGCCAGAGCGCCGCCGAATCAAAGCCTTTCAAGCCTTACCCAAATCGGCACGCGCCTTATATACCCGTCTTTTGCAGCGCAAGGGCGACTACTTTCGCGTTGACAAACTCAACTATCGAGAAATACCGGACCTGCAAGACGCGGTTGAGGCCTTGATCAAGGCGGGTTTTTTAAACGCGCTTGGCGGGGAACGTCAAGATCTCTGCCGGTCCTTGCGGACCATCAAAGAACTCAAACACCTCGGCGTGTTAACGGCATTGGGCCTTGCGAATGCCTCACGAGCGCTCATCGAGCAGGGCATCAAGGAGACGGGCCAAGTGCTACCCGAACTCGCCATCGTCTGCGTTCAGGAACAGACTTTAATGGCGTTGTGCCAGCACCTCTTCTTTGGCAATGAACATCAAGATCTCAGTGAATTTGTTTTAAGGGATTTAGGCCTTCAGCAATTCGAAACGGTCGACCTGAGCGTGCGTCCAGCGTTTACTGAGCGGGCGGACCTCGACCTCTTACGATTAATTGGGACCCTGCGGCGGTGGGCCCAGGCCTTGGACCTTGAGCGCCTAAAACTTAAACGATCCCCGAACCCCGAAAACCGCGCCCACCTGATTGAGACGCTAACAAGCCTTGCCGCAATGGTGCCCGCCGTCTGCGAACACCCTTTGGTGATCCGGGCCTTGAACAAGCTCAACCTCAGCTTGGGCCTCATCTTTGAACGTTGCGGCCACGCGCCTGAAGCCTTGCTGTGTTATCAAAAAAGCGATCAAGCAACCGCTTTGATGCGTCAAGCGAAGTTACAGATCAAAACGGCGCCGAGTCTCGCTTTATCAATCTGCGAAACGATTATCAAGAGCTCTGATGATCCTGAGGCCCGGCATTATGCGACGCGGGTGCTCAGCGCCCATCAAAAACAGGCCCCTGACGAGCAGACTGCAGCCAAACCTGTCGCCACTAAAAAAATCAGTTTGGCGCTGGCGGGTTCGACTCGGGTTGAGCAAAGCGCGATCGAGCATTTCGCCGAGCAAGGGCGCGCCGCCGTGCACATCGAGAATCATCTCTACCCAGCACTCTTCGGGTTACTATTTTGGGAGGTCATCTTTATGCCGATTGCGGGTGCCTTTCACCATCCGTTTCAGCGGGGTCCAGCGGACCTGTTCGAGCCCGACTTTGGTCAACTTCGGTCAACACAATTCGCGCAACGGTTTAAGGACCTGGCGGCGCTTAACCAACGGCAGCAGCAATTGACCGAGCGTTTCAACGAAAAGTTTGGGTTGGCGAACCCGTTCGTGCATTGGCCGGCTATCGAACTGCCCTGGCTCCTCTTTGTCGTGACCCACACCCCCTGGCCGGCGTTGTCGGCCATTTTTCATCGGTTATTACAAAACCCGAGAACGTTTCGCACCGGTTTCCCAGACCTCGTGGTCTTTCATGAGACCGGTTATGAATTGATAGAGGTCAAAGGCCCGGGCGATCGATTACAAACCCATCAGACAGCGTGGCTCACCTTCCTCGCCGAACAAGGGATCCAGGTCTCGGTGCTGCAAATTGCAAAGACCAACACGCAACCGGTGCCCAACCTATGAGTGAGCTTCCTGCTGCGTTGACGAATCTCAAGACGCAAGCGACCTTAGGCCTGCACCTTAAATTTTCAGTGGGTGCCATCGCCGGCTTTACACCCACTGGCGATATTAATGCCCGGGTCACGCATCAAACCTCCGCTATGGAAGGCATGCAAACCCATCAAAGACTGCAACGATCAAGAGGGCCCGCTTACCAAAAAGAGAAAACAGTCCGGACCATCCACGCGTTAGGACCGCATCAGCTCAGCATTAACGGCCGAGCGGATGGCTATCACCCAGGTGATCAAGATCAGCCCGCCTGGGTGGAGGAGATTAAAACCACCCGGACGCCCATTGACAGCATCCCAGACTCGGTCAAATTACAGCATCACAACCAGTTGGTGTTGTATGGCCACTTAATTTGCATCGCTGAGCAACTCAGCGAAATCGAACTGCGCTTGAACTACGTTAACCCAGACAGCGCGCAAGAAACCGTCATCACCACGTTCATCACGGCCCAAGGCTTAGCCGACGCATTTGAGGCGCTATTAGATCCGGTCATCACTTGGTTTAGCGCTCGAGCAGACTGGTTTCAAAAGCGGAATAGGGCGCTTAACGATCTATCCTTTCCGTTTGCCGCGTTTAGAGCAGGCCAACGTCAAATCGCCGAGGCGGTTTATCGCAGTAGCCTGCAAGACGGTCAGCTTCTGTTGCAAGCGCCCACCGGGCTCGGTAAATCGATGTCGAGTTTGTTTCCCGTGCTCAAGTCGTTGCCGACAACACAGGTGGAGAAAATCTTTTATCTGTCAGCGAAAACAGCCGGGCAGGCGAGTGCCGAGGACGCACTCGCGCACATTCACGCGCAACAACTGCCCATCCGATCGCTCACCATTACGGCGAAACGAAAAGCCTGCTTCAACCCTGAGCACCCCTGTGATCCAAATTACTGTGATTACGCCAAAGGCTATTTTGATCGTCTGCCCCAGGCGTTAGAGGTCGTTCGAGGCAATCCAGGCCACTGGAGCCGAGGCCGTCTGGCAGCGCTCGCAAGCGAACACCAGCTGTGTCCCTTTGAACTCAGCTTGGACGCTGCCCGGGAGATGGATATTATCGTTTGTGATTACAATTACCTATTCAGCCCAGCAACGCGCCTGAAACGGTTTTTCGAAGAGCGCAGAGGGCGCTACAGCATTCTGCTCGATGAACTCCACAATTTGGTGGATCGTGGTCGTGACATGTTTTCCGCAGACCTTCAAAAACAGCAATTTCAGGCCGCAAAAAAAGAAATTCGAACGTTGTATCCGAGCTGTCTCAAGGTCCTTGAAAAGGTCAATCGTGCTTTTTTAACCCTCAACAAATCTTGTATGACGGCAGAAGCGGCGGTTGAAGTCAGCGCTCAAGCCTTAAAACCGCTGTGTACGGCCCTTCAGCAATTTCTTACGCACCTTGAGAGCCTTGAGGCCCCTCAAGGACTCCCACAGGAACTCACCCAATGCCTATTTGATGCCCATCGGTTTCTTCAGGTTTTCGAAAAGCTTAATGCCGATTACGCCCTATTACTGCAGGGCGGTCGAACCGATTGCAGCGTTCGACTGGCCTGCCTTCACCCAGCACAGCAACTCCAAGAAGGCTATGCGCTGGCCGATAGTTTGGTAGGCTTTTCAGCGACCTTATCGCCTCGGGCCTACTATGGCGACCTGCTCGGCTTTAAAGCAACCTCACAATGGCTAAAAGTGCCTTCACCTTTTCCTGCTGAAAAGCAGTTAACCCTTATTGCCACGCATATCCCAGTCAGCTTTCATGAACGCACTGCTGCCGTGCCGGCGCTGCTGGCCCTAATCCTTACGTTAATTGAAAGTAAGCCTGGCAATTATCTGGTGTTCTTCCCATCCTACGCTTTTTTAGAACGCGTTCGCTCTGCCTTTGACTCGGCCTACCCCAACATTGCATTGCACTGCCAAACCCGCGACATGTTGGATCAAGCGGTTCAGGCGTTTACCGACACCTTTACCCATGACTCCCAGCGTTTAGGATTTGCCGTCATGGGTGGGCATTTTTCAGAAGGCATCGATTTGATCGGGCCGCGCTTATCGGGCGCGATGATTATCAGCTTAGGCCTTGCGCCCAAAACGCTGGCGCAAGACGCGTTGTTGCGTCGCATTCAATCGCCTGATGCGACGAACGCCGCAGCCGCCACTGAGCGCGAGGCGCATCCAGAATTACTCGATGGTTATGACGTTGCCTACCGCATTCCAGCCCTGCAGCGCGTGATCCAAACCAGTGGCCGAGTGATTCGCAGCGAGCAAGATCAAGGCGTTGTGGTGCTGGTTGACCCAAGGTTTAAAGCACCCGAAAACCGGGCTTACCTGCCTGAGCACTGGCAACCGAACCTCATCAACAGCAACCTCGAACTCAAAAGCAGTCTCTCGGCCTTTTGGCAGGCAAACACGGATCAGATGTAAATTAGAGCGTGGCATGCGGGTTAGACCATGGCCTGCTTTTTTCGATACACTGCGGCTTGATACAACTCAGCGAGATCCAACATGAAACTAGGTGTCGTACTACCACACAATGAAATCGGCAATGACGCTGGCGCGATCCGCGCGTATGCACAGGGCATCGAAGCGCTGGGTGCCCAGCACCTTTTGGTCTATGACCATGTGCTGGGCGCGGACGCCAACCGACCCGGCGGCTGGCGAGGCATGTATGACAGTCAGGTGGCCTTTCATGAGCCCCTAACCTTTTTAAGTTTTGTTGCCGGCGTGACACAGTCTATCGAACTGGTCACAACCGTTATGATTCTGCCGCAACGCCAAACCGCGCTCGTCGCCAAACAAGCGGCAGAGCTGCAAATCCTCTCAGACAATCGCTTTCGACTCGGGGTCGGTACGGGTTGGAACAAAATCGAGTACGAAGCCCTAGGCGTACCGTTTGAAAACCGAGGCAACCGGCAGGCGGAACAAGTCGAGCTCTTGCGCAAACTTTGGCAAGAAGATGTTTTTAGTTATGACGGCGAGTTCCACACGGTTAATGCCGCCGGCATCAACCCGCGTCCCAGTCAACCGATCCCCATTTGGTTTGGCGGCAGCGCTAAACGCCTGCTCACGCGCTGCGCGCGTCAAGGCGACGGCTGGATGCCGCTCATGGGCGCCAACCAAGCCGCTGCCGAGGCCATTGCTTACCTCAAAGACACCCGAGCGAGTCTAGGATTGCCCTGGGAAACCTTTGGTATTCAAGCGCAAGCACAATACGCGGGTGGGTCTCCTGAGCGTTGGGCTGGGCATTACCAAAAGTGGCAGGCCCTGGGCGCCACCCACATGGCGTTTGCAACCCATAACGCGGAGCCCACATCCGTTGACGGTCACCTTAAACGCATCGAGGACTACTTTGCCGTGATTCGCGAGGTGACCGCCACGACGGCGTAAAATAATCGCGTCCGGATTGGTGGCGGCTTGTGCACAACCGGCTGTCATCGACCAGGCGCCACCAGATTAAATCCAATGATTAAA
>TARA_B110000240_G_scaffold28582_1_pt1 | contig 32667 bp, 24 predicted proteins | sample TARA_B110000240 | Tara Oceans TARA_B110000240 (sample SAMEA4397611) | marine metagenome | biome: Polar Biome; feature: [DCM] deep chlorophyll maximum layer (ENVO:01000326); material: water (ENVO:00002006), including particulate matter (ENVO:01000060) such as... | depth 17 m | reverse complement strand
TACTTTAGATTTTGGCGATGCTGCCTTCACTTCCTTTATAAAAGGCTTTATCTTTTTTTCCACGGCAGTTTGTTGCGATTTATAAAATCCATAAGGCACTCTAAAATTATCCCAATGTGTTGGAATAACTATTTCAGGAAATCCAGTAGCTTTCAATAACCGCTCTGTGTACTTATATATTTCGTTTCTAGAGAAGTTTACACCCGCTAAAAGAATATCGGCATGAATCCCTTCAATTTCGCGCTCAACAAAATTCATGGATCCCATCGTCATTATTTTTTTTTCGTTAAATCGCAGTAAAAACATTAGAGAACCACCCTCTATAAAGTCGCCTATTTTGAATGGAGTTTTCGGTTCTTCTGTATACTTTCTAGAATCAAAATAATGCTTATCACCTAATGCAGAGTGAATTGAAGGAATTACTCGGATAGAAAATTTTTCAAATTGATAATCCTCGCCTCCTTTTACCATAATCATTTGCTCATCAGGAATACCATAAGCACTTAATATTTTACAGCTAGTTTCGGTTGCAATCACCTTGGCTCCTGTTTTTTTAGCGATGTAAGGTACATCAGCAAGGTGATCAAAATGTGAGTGGTGCACTAAAATATAATCTGCTTTGTCAATTATTTTATTAATAGTGATTGTATCAGATTTAAAATAATCAGAATCAGCGTGAATTTTCCTAACATCAGCTTTACTTGTTGAAGGTCCGTTACCAAGTTTTAATCTTGTTAAATAAGGATCAATAAGAATGGTGGTTTCTCCATCATTAATTATCCAACCCGCTGCACCTAAGTATTTTAGATTTATTTTTTGAGAGTATACGCCTTGAACAATACCCAAAAAACATAGTAGCATTAAACCTTTTAAAAGAAGCTGCTTTTTCATAATACTATTTTATTTCGAATATTCATTTTAAGCTTCGATTTCAACAATGACCTCAACCTCGACTGCTTGGGCTCTTGGCAATGTAGCTACACCAATTGCAGCTCTTGCATGAATACCTTTTTTACCAAAAACCGCTACCATTAAATCAGAAAAACCATTGATGACTTTTGGCTGTTCTATAAAATTAGGATCTGAATTTACAAACGCCAATACTTTTACAATACGCTTTACCTTTTTTAAATCGCCTAGCATTTCTTTTAATACCGCAATTTGGTTTATGGCTGTTAAACGTGCACCTTCATAACCCTGCTCAATGGATATATCTACACCTAATTTACCAGTCATTTCCGTTCCATCAGCATATCTTGGTCCTTTCCCTGCTAAAAAAATAAGGTTACCCGTTCTTACTCCGTTTACATAATTAGCAACGGGATTTGGAGCTTTTGGTAATTCAATATTTAATTCTTTAAGTCTTAACTCTGGATTGTAATCGTCCATATTTTATTTTGTCTTATCTGTATTTATTTATCTTCTCTTGGAATAAAATCCGCAGCTTTCCATAGCGGACTACTTTTGTAATAATTCCCATTAGTAACAACTGCTGATACTGTTCTTAAATTTCTAATATCTAATAAAGGGTTTTTATCTAAAATAGCTATATCGGCCTCTTTCCCGATCTCTAAAGTGCCTGTTTCAGCATCTAAACCCATCGCTTTAGCAGGTATAATAGTAGCTGTTTTAATTGCCTCTAAAGGTGTTAAACCGCCAATCTTTTGATATGTTTCAATTTCTAAATAAAGGCTGTACACAGGTACAACATTGTCTGTTCCTGCTACAATTGGAATTCCCGCTTTATAAAACTTCCCGAGTATAACCATAGCTTTGGTATAATCTGCCTTTGCCTTTTTAGCAAGTTCAGGAGGTAAACCACTTCTAAATCTTTTACCCTCAAAGAGCTCGTAAGCAATGCGCCATGCATCTGGCTCAACTGTTTCTACAATGGTACCTCTTGGCAAAGTTCTAATAACATCTAAAGCAATAGTAGGATCTAAAACAGTTTTATGTTTTAACAGAAAATCGATAGCATTATCAATTTCTATTTGAGTAATTTCATTTTCTTCTATATAATACCTACCCAAATCTCGTTGTTTCTTTTCAGGAAAAAGAACGGTTAAAATTAAGGAACGATGACTTAATTGGTCCATACCAGCTTTGATGGCAAGTCGTGCATTCCCAATGGATTTGGGAACATGTCCCGTTGCAGTCATACCCCTACTATGGGCTTCTTTTGACAACGCTTCTGTAACATCTGGAGCTACTGAAGAATAAATTTTTATTTGTTTATATCCATTTTCAAAATACATCTGTGCAACTTCACTAGCTTCTTGAGCATTGGTTGCTCTAATAACGCCATTTCCTTGAACACCTTCGCCATCAGTCATACCAGCAAGTAAAATATCCGGGCCTAAAGCTCCTTTTTTAGCTATGGCATCTCTAAAAGAGATGGCAAATTCGACCTCATTTCCATTATCTCGAATAGTTGTTATACCACCAGCTAAATAAGCTGGCGCCCATTGTACTTGATTTGAATGAGCGTGCATATCCCACAACCCAGGCATTAGAGTTTTCCCTGAAACATCAATAACTTCTGCGTTTTCTGGAATTTCAACTTCTGAACTAGGACCAATTTCTGTAATACGTCCATTTTCAATAATCAAAGTCATATTTTTTTTAGCAACAACATTGAGTCCATCAACTAGATCGCCACCAACCAAAGCTTTAATCTCTGCTTGCTTGCCTTTTAAATCTTCTGTAAATTTTGACAATGCAGCCATTTGTTCTTCTACATTTCCTTGAATAAAAAAGGATTTTGCTTCTTCATACCCTTTTTTTATTAATTCTCTTATTTGAGTATTCGCCTTAACAATAGCCACTAAATTTTTAGATTCATCCAGCCAAATTGTCCTACCACCCCAATTAATACCTTCTACAACATACCTTTCTAAAGGCACTAGGTTGCCACTTATTGATACAGTATCTTTTTGTATGAAATTTATTGAAACCTCGCCTCTAGGCAGTGTTGTAATGTTTTGCATGTTGCCCTTTTCAAAATAATAATGATAGAGCATCATTTCCATAGCTGCTGGAATATTACTGTGTAATGGAAAAAAATCTAAAGTTTCTACAATAGCAAATTCCTGATTTCGTTCCCAAACAGAAATACTATCCAAATCTGTTTGCACTTTTAAATTAACTATTGTATCCCTGTTTGTTAAACGTCTATTTTGATAATAGGTGGGTGTTAAATCCATTTTTAAATGCAATTCTGCCTCAACACCAGTGATACGTCCTCTTTCATTTTCGCCTTGTAGTGACTTTATAATTATGGAATCTTTATTTGAAATTATTGAATAGCTTTCTTCACCAATTAGGGATTGCCTTCTATACACCAAAAAGGCACCTTCTTCATTTATATTCTCCCATTTGTTTGAACTTGAAGAACACGCCCCAATTAGCATGAGTATACATAACTTTAAAAAGAAAGTTATTTTACTAGCGGGTTGTTTTAGTTGAAGTCTATATTTCATATACATATATTTAGTTTTACTTTACACCGATGAAACAAGAAATCAAGGAAATTTTGGCTTATATCTATTAAAATAAAACAGATTTATTTCATCTGAATTACTTTCAATAATATCCAATTTCCTATCACCATTTAGATCGAAACTTAAAATATCGTAGGTATTAAAAGCTTTATCACTTAATTTGATTTTCTTCCAAACTTGAGCATTTTCATTATTGATAAAAACGTTATTTGGAGCTCCATAATTTCCTATAATAATATCGGTATCCCCATCTGAATCTAAATCTCCAATAGATAAGGAATATGACCTATCAGAACTAGCGTCAAATACCATGCTACGTTCATATGTTTGTTCTTTATTCCCAAAATATATTACGTTGGCCTCTCCTATGTTTGCTGTAATAATATCCAGATAACCATCTTTATCTAGGTCTGCAATAGCAATAGACCTTGTTATATCTTTACCGGTACCATAAGGTATTCTTTTACTAAACTTTAAATTACCATCATTCAGATAAACATAGTTTGATTGATCATCTCTATTTGCTAAAATCAAATCTAAATTCCCATCACCATTCATATCTGCGACTTCCACATCTATGGTAGAATCTTTTTTGTTTCCAAAACCAATAATTTTTGAAAACACGCCGTTTCCGTCATTTAAGCATATTTCATTTTCACTTCCTCTGTTCGTTATTAATATATCTTTATCACCATCGTTATCGATATCTGCAACAACAATGTTTCTGGTATGTCCATATTTTTCGCCAAAACTTGTTCCTTTCGTAAAGTAACCTTTTCCGTCATTTATAAAAATAAAATTTGGAGCCATATCGTTACCTACGGCAATATCTAAATCACCGTCACCATCAAAATCTGCAAGCTCTGTTGAGTAGCTCGTTTCTTGTTCTATCCCTAAATTTCTAGAGACTGTAAAAATCCCCCTGCCATCATTAATAAAAATACGGTTTTGTCCAGGCCAATGCCTTCCATTCGCTACTAAAATGTCTACGTCTCCATCATTATCAATGTCACCAGCTCCAATGGAAGCAGTTCTTTCTTTGTGTGTACCTAGTATTAATCTTCCGCTAGTAAAAAAATCTAAAGTTTGACTATTGCAGTTAAGGAATAAAAAGGATAGAATAAAAAACAAATTTAATTTCATGTCTATAAATTTTTAATATTGTTAAAAAGGGTCTAGTCGCGGGTACCTAGGCATATAGTAATAAGTCCCTAAATGCCTTCTTATAGACATTTTATTATTCATTTTTAAAACAGTTATACTGATCTTTCAATTTTCAAATCATCCAAAGACCCATTTTATGATGCTATAAGTTGCTCCTAACAACACGAATATAGAAATAATATTTAACCAAACCCCAACGCGCATCATTTGAATAATTTTAATATTTCCGCTAGAAAAAACAATAGCATTTGGAGGGGTAGAAACAGGCATCATAAATGCACAACTTGCCGCTAAAGTTACTGGTATGGCAAGTAAAAGTGGATTTACATTTACTTGTAAAGCAATCGCTATTACAATTGGAATAAAAATAGATGATAAAGCAACATTACTCATTAATTCTGTTAAAAACAAGGTAGATGCTATCAGTATAAGAGAGACAAGTATAATTGGTAATGGGTTTTGCGTAATTGATTCTGCTAAAATATCTACCAAACCACTCGATGCCATGGCCTTTGCTAAAACCATTCCACCTCCAAAAAGCAATAAAATACCCCAAGGTAGCCGCTGGGTTTCTTTCCAATAAAGTAATTTCTTTTTTGCTCTAAAGTCTGTAGGTATAGCAAACATAACAATACCACCTAGTATTGCTGTAAATGTATCCTCTAATAAAGGGAACCCTAATAAACTATTTATAGGAGTTTTAAAAATCCACATAGAGGCTGTTAAGCAGAAAATAAAAGCAACCATTTTTTCTTCTAGTTTCCATTTCCCAAGCTTGTCTAACTCTTTTTGAATTAATACTTCAGCATTATTTATTTTACCTAACTTATTCTTATGAAGCACTTTTGTTATTAGAAAATAAGTTATTGTTAAAAGTACGATACATATCGGTGTTCCAACGAGCATCCAATCTGCAAAACTTATTTCAATATTAAGTAACTCTTGGGCATACCCAACAAAAATAACATTGGGTGGTGTACCTATAATGGTCGCAATACCACCAATATTAGCGGAATAGGCAATGCCTAACATTAATGATATTGAAAAATGTTTAAACCCTTTGGGATCTAAAGAATCATTTTTCACTAACTCGGTTACAGATAATGCAATGGGAAGCATCATTATAGTTGTTGCCGTATTACTTATCCACATACTTAAAAAAGCTGTGGCTATCATAAAGCCGAGTATAATACCGTTAGCGCTTGTGCCAGTTATCTTAATTAAATTTAGAGCTATTCGCTTATGAAGACCATGAGCTTCTAAACCCAAAGCCAATAAAAAACCACCCATAAAGAGAAAAATAATGGGACTAGCATAAGGTGCTGTAACCTCACTTAAACTAAATATCCCTAATGCTGGAAACAAGACGATTGGCAATAAAGAAGTTATTGCCATGGGAGCTGCATCGCTTACCCACCAAACAACCATCCACAAAGCAACACCTAAAACTTTTATTGTTTCTGGGTTCAAATATCCAGAATCAACACAAGTTAATGCAATGCAAAATAACGTAGGCCCTAAAATTAAACTAAAAAGTCTTAAATAATTCTTCATTTAATAAACATAAAAATCACTAAAAAAACTCATTTTATAAATAGAACACTAACTGAATATACTATTCAGTTAGTGTTCTAAAAGTTTTAATTTTACTTTTAATTAGTAACCAGGGTTTTGGGTTATATTACTATTTGCATCCGTTTCAACCTGTGGTATTGGTAGTAATACCGTATCACTTGCATACGGAATTAAACATATAGCTGCTGTACATTGGATTCTAACTACATCCATCTTGTTTCGCATTAAATCCCATAATCTCTGACCTTCAAAGCACAGTTCTAAACGCCTTTCAAGAAAAATAGCTTCTTTAAGCGCTTCACCAGTAACCGAGGTATTTGGTGCAGAAGGCAATGCCCTTTGATGTACCATATCCAAATCTTGTTGTGCACCCTGAATATTGGTGCCCATTTCTGCTCTAGCTTCAGCTCTTATTAAATATATTTCTGCTAAACGTATTACTTTAACATTGTCAAAGCCATTGAAATCAGGATATTTATCAACTCTAAAAGGTGCAAATTCACCAGCTAAAGAGGAATCCTCTTTAAAAGTACTTAAACGGGTATCTGCAGGATCATACAAAGACACTACGTCATTAGATGGCAAATAATCACCATATCCATTCCTTGAATACAAACCAGCGATACCATTACCACCAACATTATCGGCTTCGGTCATAGATATTTCAAATATAGATTCAGAACTGTTATCTGTGGTCCATAAACTAAAATAATTATTATTTGGTACTAAACTGAATCCTGAACCAAGAACTTCAGTAGCCAAAGTCTCCGCATTTGGCCAATCTTCTTTGTATAAATATACCCTAGACAATAATGCTTTTGTAGACGCAGACGAAAGCGTATTAGAGTTTCCGCTTCTAGAGTTACTTTTCATTAGTGATATTGCCACGGTCATATCTGAAATGACTTGATCATAAACAGCTTTCACGGTATTCCTTTCAGGTTTATTAATAGGGTCAAAGTTCAAAATTAATGGAACTCCAAGGTGACTTGCGTCTGATGTATACGTGTAATGCTGTGCAAACATTCTTACCATATCAAAATATATTTGAGCACGCAAAGCGTAGGCTTCTCCAATAATATGATCTTTGTCTGCCACAGCAGTTGCCGCCACTGCAACATCTGAATTAATAATATTGTTCGTTGCGTTAATAGCACGATACATCCCTGTCCAAAGACTAGCAGCATCAGGATCAGACTTCTCTACAATATGTTCTGCATAAGGTACAATTCTATTCGCTTGTGAATTCTGCTTCACATCGTCTGCCATTACATCTGGAATCATTAGCATGTATCTGCCATAGTAATTTGAGCCAGAAATTTCATCATAAACACCTGTAATTGAAGAATTTAAATCTTCTAAATTTTCTAATGCCTCCAAATCTGATACAGATTGTTGAGGAGTAAGTTCTAAAAACGATTCTGAACATGATAAAACGAAACCTATCATGAACAGTATTAATGTTTTATTATATATTTTCATATGTTCTATTTTTAAGTTTATAATTGAATATCTAGTCCTATAGAAAGTGTACTAAGTGCTGGGGTCTGACCAGCATAGAGACCATTAATAGCCTGTTCTGGATCTATATATAAATCTTCCTTTGTAAAGGTTAATAAGTTAGTTCCTCTGAAGTATACTCGCAATGAATTGACGCTTAAGACTGAAGTTACTTGTTCTGGAAATTTATAGGCAACCGTTAAATCTCTCAGTCGGATAAAACTACCATCATAAAGCCATCTAGAATTAGCCCCCTCCCTACTACCTGACTGACCACCCCATCTAAATTGCGGAGCTAAAGCATCTGTTTTACCAGGCACCCATCTATTGTCAAACAACCAAGTTGCTGTACTTCGTGGTGTTAATCTTCCATCTCCAAGCGTACCACGAGCTCTATCATCTAATATATAATTCCCATAAGAGTAATTAAAGTTAGCGCTTAAACTAATCCCTTTATAAGTAAGTAATGTATTGAAACCACCAAAAAACTCTGGTGTTGCAGACTTATCATCTAAAAACCTTTCAGCATCACCAACACTATTTGTAACAGCTGTTTTTGTAGCATCTGTATACCATTGTGGCTGACCATTGGTTTGATCTACACCTGCCCAACTATATAAATAAAAGGACTGAAAATCTTGCCCTTCTTGTCTTCTAAAACGACCAGAAGTAAAATCTTCGGTAAGCTTCGTAATTTCGTTTTTAAGAAATGTAACATTAAAACCAATATTCCAATTAAAATCTTTATTATTTATTAGATCTGCATTCAAAGTTAGTTCAACACCAGAATTTGTCATCTCTCCAAAGTTTTGTGTAAGAGAGTTAAACCCCGATGTACGAGAAATAGGAACATCTAAAATAAGATCTGATGAAACTCTTTTAAAATATTCTACCGTTCCATTTATGCTATTGAATAATCCAAAATCTAATCCAAAATTAAAATTTTCTTGTGTTTCCCAAGTTAAATTAGGATTACCAATTTGACTGGGGCTACCTCCTGGAGATCCATCATAATCCTGACCATATACATATAATCCTTGAGAAGGAAAATTACCAATCGCAGCATTACCAGTTACTCCATAAGATGTTCTAATTTTAATTAAATCAATAAACGAAATATCTTTTATAAAGGACTCTTTACTTGCAATCCAACTGGCTCCAACAGAATAAAAATTCCCCCATCTGTTATCTGCACCAAATCTTGATGACCCATCACGTCTTAAACTAGCTGACAAAAAGTATTTACCATCATAATTATAGTTTGCTCGGGAAAACAATGAGGCAAAAGTGAATTCTGATCGAGAGCCTCCAACAGCAAATTCAGCGGAAGCGCTATTTAGTGTGGTTACTTTGTCATTCGGAAATTGAGTTCCAGATGCAGACTGTGCTTCTCTAGTAGATTTTTGAGCTTCATAGCCTGCTAATAAATTAATGTTATGATTTTCTCTTAAGCTAAAATTATAATCTAAAGTTTGTGTCCCAACCCAAGTTTTATTTGTAGTGCTGGCCTCATATGCTGCGCCTCCAACATCTTTTGCATAACCATAACGTGGGTTTTGGTATTGAGATTCATTTAAGTGGAGCACATCAAAGTTCCATTGCGATCTAAAGGTTAAATTTTTTAGAAAGTTAATAGAAATAGCAAAATTATCTATAATTCGAGTCTGTCTAGTTTCCCTTAAATCATCTCCGCTTAAGCTTCCTAAAGGATTTGCCCCACCAAGAGGAAAATAAGCATCATGCTCTCCATTGTATCTTCCCTGATCATCATAAATAGGAATAAGCGGGGATAATTCTAAAGAATTTTTAAATGGATTATTCCAAGAGCCAGAGTCATCAAAAGTAGATGATACAATATCTGAAACTGTGATATTATTTGATATCGTTAAGTAATCATTCGCTTTGTATTCAATATTAGTTCGCCCACTAAATCTTTTGAAATCTGAACCAATGATATAATTTTCTTGATCAAAATAAGATCCCGACATAAAATATTTCACTTTATCCGTACCTCCCCTAACACTTAAATCATAACTCTGAGTAATACCCGTTCGCGTTATAGCATCTAACCAGTTTGTATCTGTTGGTTGCCCAGTTGAAGGATCTATTAATTGCTGAAACCTGTTATCAAGCCTCGCTTGTGCTTGAGCGGGCGTATCACCCCTATTTACATAACCCTCCAGGAATAGCTCCGTATATTGTGCAGCATTTAAGGGTCTTAGTATATTATTTCCTGCCTGTGAATTAAAGCCTGTAAGTGATTTAAAACTGATCGTTGCCTTACCCGTTTTACCTTGTTTCGTGTTGATTAATATAACTCCATTTGCTCCTCTAGAACCATAAATAGCTGTTGAAGCAGCATCCTTTAATACAGTTATACTTTCAATATCATTTGGGTTAATGGCAGCCATGACATTTGTACTTGTGCCTCCATTATCATTAGTTGCAATACTACCCGCTTGAACAGGAATACCATCAATAACGTACAAAGGTTCGCTAGAAGCTGTAATAGAACCAATACCTCTAATTCTAATTTGGGTATTACTTCCAGGAGCGCCATCTACTGCCGTTGCCTGCAAACCAGCAACGTTACCACGTAATGATTGCTCGAAAGTAGATACGGGTACTTGTTCAAGTTCTGTGCTTTTTACTAAACTTACGGATCCGGTTAGCGACTCTTTGGTTTGAGAACCATACCCAACAATAAGTATCTCGTCTAGAGATGCAGCATTCTCATTTAAGATTACATTTAAAATAGTTCTATTGCCTACTTCAATAATTTTGGTAGTCATACCAAGATAAGAAAATACGAGAACTGCACCTTCTGTTACTTTAATGGAATAATTACCATTAAAATCTGTTTCCGAACCTATTGTTGTGCCTTGAATTAAAATATTCACACCAAACAAAAGTTGCCCTAAATCATCTTTAACAGTTCCCGTTACCGTTTTTTCCTGCTCAAGTGGATCATCATCTGAAGGTAAATTATTCCTTGCTGTTTTTATTATCTTTTTAACAACTATTTGTTTTTCTTTAATTGTATAACTTAAATCTGTATTTAAAAAAACTTGGTCTAAAATGGTTGTAATTTTAACATTATCAAGCTTTAATGAGATTTTTTTATTAGTCTGTAAAACATCGTCCTTATAAAAGAAAATGTATAGACTTTTACTTTGAATTTCGTTAAATAATTCTTGTATAGTTACACTTTTTACGTTAATGTTAATTTTTGATTGACCTATTGCTGTGTTTCCGTAAGCAGATGTAAGTCCTATTCCTATAAACAGTAAAAATATTCTCATAACCGTTATAATTTCGTTACATAATTTTATTTTCATATTTTTGGTTTTGGTTATTAATGTTGCTATTTGTAAACAGCAATGTTGATTTTATTAGCCGGAAGATGCTGTAACATCTTCTGGCTTTTTTTAATTAATTCAAATAGTAAATTGTTTTCACTTCATATGTTCTAGTTTTAATTAATTATTATTTTATTTTCTATAAACTTGTAGCTCATATTAGTACTCTCTTTTATATTCTCAATGACTTTATTAATATCTTCATTTAAATCTAAATAACCTGAAAATGTTTCTCGATCATTTACTAAAAGGTCATTACTAATTTCAATTTCTATGTTATAGTAACGGGAAAGCCTTTTCATAATAAATTGTAAGTCATTATTGTTAAAAACAAGCACACCATCTCTCCATGAAAAATAACTATCTACATTGACCTTCTCTGACACAATCCCTCTACTTTTCTTATTAAAACGGGCAATAGTTCCTGGAGAAATTTTCATTTTATCTGATTCAGATGGAAACAATAAATCATTATGATAACTTATTTGAACACTGCCACTTTTAAGAACTGTATTTATTGTTTTTTCATCAAAGTAACTTGTGACCCCAAAAACGGTTCCTAACACTTCTATTTCTTGATTTTGAGAGATTACAATAAATGGTTTGCTTTTATTATGTGCCACATCAAAAATGGCCTCACCTTCTAAATATATTTCTCTTTTATTTCCCTTAAATACCGCAGGATAGACTAATTTAGAACCAGAATTCAACCAAACTAAACTCCCATCTGAAAGTTTAATTTTTGATCTTCTCCCATAAGGCACTAAAAGGGTATTATATACAATTTTACTGTTTTTATAGGCTTTTTGATTAACTGTCTTTTTATTGCCTATTTTAACTTCCTCTCCAGTTGTAGAATAGTTTATACCTGAATTTTTTTCGTCTATTTTCAAATATTTTCCCTCACTCAAAACAAGCACCACTTTATCTACAGAACTACTGTTAATGGTACTCGAAGAATTTACAAAATCGATTATCGATTCTGTGGATGTTTCATTAAAATAATCACCTGAAACCATCATAAGCATCACCGAAGCAGCTAAGCCAAAACCATATTTTATTCTGATTTTTCTTGATTTATTTTTACGCACAGATTTAAAAATTTTATTTTTTAAATCTGTTTTTTCCAATTTAGTAATTGGTAAAAACTTTACATTCGATGTGTTTTGTTCTTTCATTGTCAATTTAAGAGAGTAAAAAATATTTTATTCTATTTGGTATAATCGTGAAACAGTTATATTATTATAAGCAGAATATATATCTGTTATAGACAAAAATTAGTTGAAATTTTACCAAAAAAGATTAGTTGTTGAGCATATATTTTCTAGAAACTTTTATAGCTCTATAAGTCATTGTTCTTGCAGTTTGAATAGAGACCCGCATAATTTGTGAAATTTCATCGTAGGTCCTTTCTTGATTGTATCTAAGAAATAACACTTTTCTCTGTTTTTCGGTTAAATTACAGAGTACATTTTCCAGCTTCGCATGTTTTTCTGAAGTACGCTCGTTTATAATTATTTGTTCTTCGTGAGATTTAGTATAATTTTTATGATCTTCATTAATTGAATACTTAAATTCTTCAGAAACTGGAATTGTTTTTCTTTTGTACTTTTTATTTATTTTTCTTTTTAATGATTTAAAAAGATAATATTTTACATTGTCAGTGACAGATAAATTTTTTCTGTATTTATAAAGGTCTAAAAATAAATCGTGTATACAATCCATTACGTAACCTCTATCTTGAGAGTTTTGTATACCGAAAGAAAATAAACTATCTATATATAAATTATAAAGATCTCCTAAAGCAGCTTCATCTCCTTTTTTTAAGTTTTTCCAAATTGTTAGTTCAGAATTCTTAACAACAACCAATTTGCTTATGTTTTTTTCTTGTGGAAGTTTTTGCAGATGATCTTCAGAATCATAATTAACTTTCTTTGCTGGTGCTGAATTATAGTTTTTTTGCATACAATATAATGGTAAGATGATTTATAATTACAGGTTGCTCTTATAATGATAAGCAATTTTTAAATACTTTATAGACACCATTACGAAATACCTAACAAAAAATGCTGTTTAATCAAAAAAAAACAATAAATTATGTTAAATTGATAAAGATAATTTACAAAATAACAATTAAGTTAATTTTTACTGTAAATTTTTTACTAGTCGAATGATCTGTCTAATGCTTCAATTCTAGCTGTAATTATCTGACCTTCGGTTAACAAATAACCATCTGAATTGGTACCACCCATTAAACAACTATCGGCACATTCCTTATGACTTAAATTTAGAACATGCCCTATTTCATGAGAAATTGTTCTAGAAAGCGAACCTCTATTAAAAGAGTATTGCACTTCTGTAAGTAAGGTTTTTTCTGGCACACCACCTCCATTATGTTTGTTTGTCCAAGTTCCTAAAACGCTGTGGTAGTTGAAACTAGACATCGCATTGCCTTGAGAAGTGTTCCCTATAAAAGGAAATAAATAGATATGAAATAAATTTTTGCCCAATTGACTTTCTGTGCTCAAATATTTTGGTTGCATTAAAGAAAATAAATGTGGCAAACGCGCTGGGTCCGATCTCCCTTGACTGTCTCTTTTTGTATTTGCAAGAAACACTAAAGATTCATTATAAGTGTCACTTTTGACAACATTCTCCTCAATTATAGATTCGATATTCCAAACGATACCTGCTTGTTCCCATATTTTATTAACTTCGAGTACAATAATTTCAGTGACATTAGCAGGAGTGACCCAGCTCGTCATAATTTGTCCAGTTGGATGCGTCATAATTATATCCTTCATAATATGAACCCGTATGTTTAAGACAATTGTATCCATGGTTTTCACATCTTCAGTGTCATCAATAATTTCAATTTCATCATCTCTATTAGAGCTTTCAGAACTTGAGCAATTATAGAGAAACACTAAAAATATGGTAGCTGCAAGTATCGAACTTAACCTCTTTCTAAATACTCTATTCTTTATTATCATTGAGTTTAAATGTTATTTGGGATTATTGATTATGGTTTTAAAACGTCGTCAAAATATCTTAACCAATTTTTTCCAAGTATTTTCTCAATATCTCCTGTGCTATAACCTCTTTTATCCAATACTTTAGCAACCTGCAAATACCTGTTAGGTTTATCTAATTCTGGGATCCATGGCGGCCAACGAACTTGATATGATGGTTTAAAACGAGTTAAACGCGGAACATACCAATTTTCTCGTGTTGCTCCAGTAGCTTCAAGTCCTTGAATCGCAAAATCTGCTGCAACACCTACATGATCGATTCCTCCAACCTTCACTGCATGGTCTATATGATCTACATACGTTTTTAAAGTAGTTTCACCTCCAGGATCTGGCCCAATCATATAACCAAGACAAATTATACCCATAACTCCACCCTTGTCTGCCATAGCACGAATTTGTGAATCTGTTTTAGCTCGCGGATGATTTTTATACAAGGATTCGCACATTGAATGATTGAAACAAGCTCCTGTTTTACTAAATTCTATGCCGTCGTTTGTTGTTTGACGACCAGAGTGCGATAAATCTACTATAATTCCAAGCTCATTCATGCGATGAACAGCTTCAATTCCAAAATCTGATAATCCAGCATTTGTGCGTTCAGTGCAACCGTCTCCTAATAAATTTCTTTGATTGTATGTTAATTGAATCCAACGGGTACCTGCATCGTATAATGTATCAATATTATCAATTGATTTTTCAATCATTGTTGCATTTTGAAATCCGAATAAAATTGCCGTTTTATTCTCTTTCTTTGCCCGAATAAAATCTGCTGAAGTTTTAGCATGTAGTAATTTATCTTGATGATTACCGATTCGCTTCTGCCAATCTCCTAAAGCTCTTAAAGCCGTCTCTAAATTTTTAGACGCTAAAGAAGCGCCAAATCCAGTATAACCAGATGTAACTAAAGCTTTAAATGAATCTTGGTTCCAGCCTCTTGGAATAACAAGCCCATCAATAATAATTGCCTTTTTATATAGTTCATCAATATTATTTTCACGAAGTTCAAATGCTAGTTGATCATCAAATGGAACCGGTGAAGAAAGTTCACTAGATAAACTATTTAAAACAGCTCCAGGTAAAAGCATACTGAAAGGTAATTTTTTTAAAAAATCTCTACGTTTTTTATCCATTTTATATTTTTAAACTTAAGTAAGAGGTATTTATTTGAAATGCTTTATGCCCATTGAAGCGTATAGCTCTTTTGCATAGTAAATGTTTCCACCCTTCATGGTCCATTCTACTTTTCTTATATCACTAATATTTTCTATTGGATTGCCATCAATTAAAATAAGATCTGCTTGTTTACCAACTTCAATAGAACCATATAATTCAGATACACCTGTAATTTCTGCAGATTTTATAGTGGCTAGTTTTAATAACTCAACTGCAGGAATTCCAGCTTTTGCATAAAGTTCTAATTCTCTATGAAATAAAAAACCGGGCAATCCGTCTGTTCCTGGCACTATTTGCACTCCTTTTTGGTATAAATCGAAAACAACCTCTAACATTTTATCAAAAGATTGTTTGTACCGTTTTTCCATTCCTTTCGCTTTGGGCAATCCACCTGAATAATACTTTCTTTGATTTATTAATGGCAACCTGTCTATAATTTTACTATAAGTTGGACTGGGCTCTCCTTTTTTGGATACAAACTTATCTTCAAAAATTGATACTGTTGGATCAACAAGAATACGATTCGATTTTAACAACTCAACAAAATTCAAATATTCATCAGATTTTAAATCAAGATCTGCACTGTGCTCGGCAACCATAGTAAAACGCAAGGGCGTTCTCGTATCTATGGTATCTGATAAAAAATTAAGCAATAACATATTTATATGTTGAATTTCATTATACCCTTTACTTATAGCTTGTGAAGCCGTCATAAACGCTGGAATATGACCACAAACTCGCATTCCGAGACTGTGCGCTTTTTTAATCATTGGTTCAACCCACTCTGGTCTTATGGAACTGTATAACTTTATTTGTTGATACCCTAAATCTTTATAAACTTGAATTTCATTTAACCCTTCTTCTAGCGAGTCCACAACATTACGTTGATTGGCAAAGGGCCCTGAACCGTCAATTATGCCACAATAAGTAACAATACGTGGTCCAATAATTTCATTAATATGAAACTGATGGCTTAAACTTTTTAATTGCTTATTGTTCGCTAGGTCTCTAACAGAGGTGATGCCACCTGCGATATGCAATGCCCCTCTAAATTTATCATTATGTGTATGAGAATCAAACAACCCAGGCATCAATGTTTTTCCTGTTGCATCTATCACAATATCGGCATCTGATGGCGCTACTTTACCAGTTTGAGTAATTGCTTTAATGGTATTACCTATAATTAATACATCTTTATTTAAAAGTAACGCTCCTTCTGCAGTAAATACATTGGCATTTTTAATTAAGGCTTTATCAAACTTATGACTCAGGTCTTTAGCTGTTTTAAATAGATACTCATTTTCAATACTATCTTGAATTTCTTTCATTTCAAGACGTAAAAATTTCAAATCATCTCTAACAACATGAAGGTTTCCAGATATTTTGGCCATCATTTGACCATTTTCATCCATCCACAGGTACCAAGGCTTTATATCCAAGCCCTTTATAACACATAGGTTTGCAATTATTGTATCCTGAAGTGCAAAGGTTAATTCTTCAATTAGCTGCACTTCTCCTTGCGGATATAAACTAACTTTTTTGCTATTAGATGCTAATAAAAGTTGACCAAGAACTTCATAAGTTGCAGGAGACCCGTCATAGCGGAAATAAAGTTCATCCCCATGAAAACTACCTTCATTTTCTCCTCTTACATTAACCCATGATGCAGTTGAGCCCTCGCTTAAAAAAATTTCACTAATAGAATCTTTTAGGTAATTTACCCCTTTAATGGATTGTTCTATGATGAAGTTATTCTCATTCAAAGTAATTTCTTCAACATAATTTGGTCCGCGTCCTCTATCTTTATATTTATAAGAAAAGCCAAAACTATTTTCACCTGTATTCCATTTTTTATAAATGCCTGCCAAACTTTCTCGAAACACAACATCATAAGTAGCTATTTCATAAATCTTTTGATCTACCTTCAAAGGCTTTTCGCAAGCCGTTATCAAGAAAAAAATTAAAATAATCGAAATTAATAAGTATCTCATATTTAATAAATTATAATGCTTTTAGAAAATTATTAATACGTTTTTAAAAGTAACTTTTAAAGTGTTATTTAGAGCCCCAATTATTAATTGTTTTTATTTACAAAGACAGCATGCTATTTTAGTAAGTAATAAAACTTAAGTTTATAGACATTTCTTATGAGAAATAATTGGTTGTATCTTATTTCAAATCAAGTCTAAAAGTTGTTTTTGAATTAAAATTAAGTTTGGCATTATAGAAGCCTTTGAAATGACCTATGCTATTGCTAAAAGTAAGAAAGGTGCAAATAGTATTTGGTTGGTAAAAAGCTTTGAGTAAGCTTGTTTCCAGCTTGGTTTTCTGGTTGTTTGGTTGCTAGAATAAAAACACAAAAAGCACTGAAAAGTAGTGAGAAAAATCCTTTAGAACAAAAAGTTCATATTCCCGTATTTGAGATAGAAATACCAAAGAAAAGGGGGGAGCAAGGACATCGTAAATCAGCGAGCAAAATTAGGGTCATAATTGCCCTTGAAAATAGAGATGGGAAACCCGGTAGAGGACCTGCAAAAGTAATAGAAGATTATTTTAGGAGTACTATTAGGTAATTTATTAATAAGGATATGTACAGAAAAATCAATTGGCTATAAATCAATTAAATCTAGTGGAAGTTATGCAGATAACCCTTTTTAAAATTTAGCATTCGCAATAGGTAAAGAATCTCAAAATTTATTTTTATTATTTGCTGCTACTACTGCTAAAGATACAGGAATATTAACCCGTTGAATTTCTCTAGAATTGGCAAATGATTGCGGTTATAATGGTGGCGGCCAAAATTTCTTTGCAACGGCTGGTGGTAAAAATCCAGACGGAATTTCTAAAGCTTTAGAAAGAGCTCAAGATTATTTGGTGTAAGAGATTAAACCATTTTAAAAAATAAAGGTCTAAAAATTAGATATTAACAAAATTATATTTTTTAATTTCATATATTTAACCATGCTTTATTTAGATACTTTTTCTGGAAACTGGACTGCAAAAGAAGCAAGACATTTATTAAATAGAACTTCTTTCGGAGTTACAGAAACTATGGTTTCTGAAGCTGTGAACCTTGGTTTAGCGGCAACTATAAATCAACTTTTTGAATTTAAAAATTTACCAGAACCTCCACTTAAATATCAATTAGATGGCACAGAAAATGGCGAAATAAATGACCCTGAAGCAAATTATGGAGAAACTTGGGTGTATGCCAAACCATTACCAGAAGTACCTGCAAACCAAAATCGTAACAAAGTTATAAACGCAAGAAAAAAATCTTTATATGCTTGGTCTTATTTACAAATGCAAAATACAGGAATTTCTATAAGAGAAAAGCTTACCTTATTTTGGCACAATCATTTTGTAGCAGAAAACAATAATCCACATAGAGAGTTTATTTACATAAATACTTTAAGAAGTAATGCCCTTGGAAACTTTAAAGAGCTTGTAAAACTAATTACAATAGATTCAAATATGTTGCTCTATTTAAGTGGATCTCAAAATACAAAGAAGGCTCCCAACGAAAATTACTCTCGAGAACTTTTAGAGCTTTTTACGATTGGAAAAGGCAATGCTGCTGGCAATGGAGACTACACAAATTACACAGAAGATGATGTGGTGCAAATGGCAAAAATTTTAACAGGTTGGCGGGTTAAAGGGTTAGCTAACGAAGATGCACTCACACCTTTTTTCTCTAGCTCCAATCACTCTAAAGACTCTAAAACATTATCTCATCGATTTAATAATGATATTATTTCTGAAAACGGAGAAAATGAATATAAAGATTTAATTGATAGAATTTTTCAAGAAGATGAATGTTCTCGCTTTATTATCAGACAATTATATATTTGGTTTATAAATTCTGAAATTACATCAGAAATAGAAGCAAATATTATTGAACCTCTTGCAAAAATAACAAGAGATCATAACTATGATATTTCGCCAGCATTGCAAAAATTATTTTTATCAGAACATTTTTTCGAAAGTGTTTTTTGTGTCATTAAAAGCCCGTTAGATTTAATTCTTTCTGCTACAAATTCGCTAATGGTAAGCGCACCAACTGCTTCCATAAAAGAAGAATATGAATTCGCCTATATTATGTATTTAGCGTGTTCAGATTTGGGTCAGTCTATCTTTCATCATCCAGATGTTGCTGGTTGGAAAGCCCATTATCAGCAACCCCTATTTGACAAAACTTGGGTCAATAATTTTTTTCTTCCTAAAAGACTAGCATACTGTAAGGTGCTAGTTTCTGGAGGAGAATTATTCATTAATAAGAGAAAATATACAGTACCTGCATTGGTTCCCGTATTACAAATTGCTGCTAGCATAGAAAATTCGCAAGACCCCAACCTTTTAATACAAGGGTTAGTAGATCGTTTGTTTAATTCCGAAATTACTCAAGGACAAAAAGATAGTTTAAAAGCTGTTTTAATTGATGGCTTGCCAGATTTTGAATGGACTGTTGAATATTCTGAATATTTAGGAGATAACACAAATATCAGTTTGGCAATATCTGTTGATAAAAAACTACGAAATTTGATTGCGGTTATGGTACAAATGTCTGAATTTCAAATAATGTAAAGATGAAGAAGAATCAAAAATTAAATAGAAGAGATTTTATAAAGTTGAGTTCAATTGCTTCTGCTTCGTTGCCATTTGCCTTAAGTGGGTTTCCAATATTTGCAAACGAAAAACCAAAAAACTATCAATTTTTAGAAGACAACGAGAATATATTAGTACTGGTGCAATTACAGGGTGGTAATGATGGTTTAAATACTGTTTTTAATATGAACCAGTATGATAATTTACAAAGTGTACGTTCTAATATTATTATTCCGGAAACAGAATTACTTGCTGTAAATGATGTTACTCGCTTTCATCCCTCTATGGTGGGTTTAAAACAAGTTTGGGATAAAGAAAAACTATCTATTGTTCAAAATGTTGGGTATCCTGATCAGAATAGATCTCATTTTCGTTCTTCGGATATCTGGAATTCTGCATCAAGTGCAAACGATTTTGTTTCTAGTGGTTGGATTGGTCGTTATTTTGAAGAAAATCATAGTTCTTTTCCTGACAATTATCCCAACGAAAACAATCCTGATCCTTTTGCAATTACTATTGGTAGAATTATTTCTGAAACTTGCCAAGGAAACGTTACCAATTTTTCTATGGCTTTAACTGACCCTGATAACCCAGGCACTGCTTTAGCTTCGAATATGGGTAATATTCCTGATAATTGTTATGGAAATGCTTTAAGTTTTGTAAATGAAACAATTAAACAAACAAATGCCTATGGTGATGTCATAAAAAAAGCATCTGATTTAGGAAATAATTTATCTTCCAAATATGATACATCTGATTTATCAGAAAAATTGAAAAATGTTGCAAAACTAATTTCTGGTGGATTAAAAACGAAAGTTTATATCGTACAAATTGGTGGTTTTGATAATCATGATAATCAAGTTGAAGCAGAAGAAACCAAAACGGGAAAACACGCAGATTTACTACAAGAGTTATCTAAAGCTATACAAGCATTTCAAGAAGATTTAGAGTTATTAAATATTGATGAAAAAGTAATAGGAATGACCTATTCTGAATTTGGAAGAAGAATTCGTTCTAATGCAGGTTTAGGAACAGATCATGGCACTGCAGCGCCTTTATTTGTATTTGGCACCTGTGCAAATAATATTATTTTAGGTGACACTCCAGAAATTGACACGCAAGTTGATGATAAAGAAGGTGTACAAATGCAGTATGATTTTAGAAATGTTTACAGCACAATTTTAACAGATTGGTTAGGTGCCACAAAACAAGAATCTACTTCCGTTTTATTTGATGAGTTTGATGCACTTCCTCTTTTTAAAGAAGGATGTTCTACTGCTCTTTCTGCAGATAATTTCTCACTAGATTTAAACGCGTTAAAGGTATATCCCAACCCAGTAATCGACAAACTAAATATTAAATTTGTTGGAAACAATGAACTTCTAAAAATTACTTTATACAATAATATTGGCGCAGTTGTAAAACAAATAACTCATAAAAAATATAGCGCGATTGAACATACTATTCATATTGATGTTCAAAACTTACCAAAAGGAAACTATTTTGTTCATTATCAATCTATAGGAATTTCTAAAACTAAAAAATTGTTGAAGTACTAAAATTAGTCTAATTTTACATTAGAAATTTAAAACTTTAATGAAATTACAAACTCAAATTCCACTAAATAAAGAAGCTAGAAATCCTATTAATTACAATTCAAAATTGTTGCTCTTGGGTTCTTGTTTTTCTGAAAATATAGGAAATAAATTAGTATACTTTAAATTTAAAGCTAGTCAAAATCCTTTTGGAATCCTTTTTCATCCGAAAGCAATAGAAACCTTTATTACAAATACTGTCAATGAAAAAGTGTTTTCAGAAAAAGATATTATTTTCCAAAACGAATGTTGGCATTGTTTTGACGCACATTCTAGTATAAGTTCTACTAATAAAAATGAACTTTTAAACAATTTAAATACCGTAATTTCATCAACGAATAAAAAACTAAAAGAAGCTACTCATATTATTATTACACTCGGAACTTCTTGGATTTACAGGTTTGTAGAAACAGATACAATTGTTGCCAACTGTCATAAAGTTCCACAGAAAAAATTCTTAAAAGAGTTAATGTCTATTGATCAAGTATCAGAGAGTTTAGATGCGATTGTTGTACTTTTAAAATCTATAAATACAGCTATAAATGTTGTTTTTACTGTTTCTCCTGTAAGACATTTAAAAGATGGATTTATAGAAAATACACAAAGTAAGGCGCATTTAATTGCTGGAATACATCAAATACTTAACGAAAAAAATGTGTCCTATTTTCCTTCTTATGAAATTATGATGGACGAATTACGAGATTACCGTTTTTATGCAGAAGACATGATTCACCCAAATACAACTGCAATTAAGTATATTTGGGAAAAATTTGTTTTTGCTTGGTTTTCTGAAGAAACAGCAGCAACCATGAAAGAGGTTGATACCATTCAAAGAGGAATACTGCACAGACCTTTCAATGAAAAATCTCACGAACATCAATATTTTTTAGAAAAGTTAGAAATCAGAAAAAACCAAGTTGAACAACAATTTCCTTTAATCAACTTTTAAAAAAATAAAACTATTTTTCTAAATACTGATCAACGTTTTGCCAAGGGCCACCATTAATGACATCAACTCCGTGTTGTTTCAAAAACTGCGCAGCTTGCCCACTTCTACCTCCACTTTTACAAACTGCAATCACAGGTTTTTTCCAGGCTTTTATCTGATCAATTTCTACTGGAATTAAGTTTAAAACAATATGCTTTGCACCTTCCGTATGACCATCATTCCATTCCATTAATGTTCTAACATCTAAAACAACTGCATCTTTTTCTAAATACTCTTTAATCTCAACACTCATATCTTTTCTTTTAAACATGTCAAATAAACCCATGTATTTTTTTTAATATTAGTGCAAATTTAAACCATTTTCAATAAGCTTTGTGTAACTTTCATTACTTTTTAAGTCTTTTAAAATACTTAAAATGGCAGATTTTACTGAAAAATTATTTTCCAAGGCTAATTCGTATAGCTCTAAAAATAATAACCAATCCTTTGAAAAATTCATTTTTAACTGATTAAATATTTGCATTATCTTTTCTTCAGTCACAGAATTTTCTTCGCGCATTTCTCTAACTTTACTATATAAAATATACAACTCTTTAGCGCTTTCAGTATAGCTTATTTTATGGGTTTTTACATCAGAAACTTTACTCGCATCTCCAAAAGAAGCGTTATCTGCAGCACCTGAATAGGCAGAAATTACTGCTTTACCAATTGCCATATCAAAAACACCCCATTCTGGTTTAAATAAAATTGCTTTTTTATAGGTAACTGTGCAATCATCAAAAGTAATAATTAATATTTTACCTCTTAAATCTCTTGTTCCCGTAATTGCTTTTCCTTTCACGACAACCCCACTTTCGAACTCCAAAGTCATGAATTCGCCTTCGTAAATTCCGTATGCCTTTAAATCTCTGGGACTCATATCTTCAATGGGCAAATTAATTCCTTTTAGTTTACCAATCGGACTTCCAAAACCAGCTGCATGACTTGTAATACCGTGACCAATCAACTCTTTATCTCTATTCGCCAAAGCTGTTTCTCCTTTTGTTTGGAAATAAGCCACTTTATTATTTTTATAATGAATAACGTTTGTGAAAATACCAGAAATTTGAATTCCAGTTGTTAGTTCTATAGTTCCTAAACTTTCAGAATTTATTAGTTTCTGAATGCCTTTTAAACCTCCATTTCTCAATGCCATTGTATTTGCAAATTCATCTAAAACCAAGCTTAAGTATGCAAAATCTGGAGTAACAAATAATTGTGGTTGCGGTTTTGTAATATCAAAATTAATCGTTGCAGCAGCAATTGAATAGTCCTTTTTTTTCACATCGCTTTGCATGCACCAGGCACTTTCCCCAATTGAAGAAAGCAAACCTGCTCCATATATTTTAGGATTTTCTAAAGTACCAATCAAACCATATTCTACAGTCCACCAATGGAGGTTTCTAATTTGTGCCATTTCAGATAATTCACCCATGTTATTTTGCAACCATTCTACTTTTTCCTGCGCCTTATCAATCTGTTTTATATCCGAATTCGGATTCTCTTTCAATATTGATAAAAGGCGAATTGCTTCATACATTTCATAATCTTTAGCAGACGAAATTGCTTTACTACCAATTTCCCCAAAACGTCTTAAATATTCAGAATATTCAGGATTTGCAATAATGGGTGCATGCCCGGCAGCTTCATGAATAATATCGGGTGCGGGCGTATATTCTATATGATTTATGGTTCTCATATCTGAAGCAATCACCAAAACATTATACGCTTGAAATTCCATAAAAGCATCTGGCGGAATAAAACCATCTACAGAAACTGCAGCCCAACCAATTTCTTTTAAAATTCGATTCATTCCTTCCATATGTGGAATATTTTCAAAAGAAATTCCTGTTTTTTCTAATCCAGGTATATAAGATTTATGTGCAACTTTACTCAAATAATCAACATTTATGCGCATTACATAGCGCCAAACTGCCTGGTTTTGAGGAGTATATTCTTCATATGGCTGTTTTACAACAAATTTATATAAATGTTCGGGTAACCTTCTGGTCACCTCATTCAGTTCAAAATGAATTTTCATTATAGATTTAATAGTAATTACGGTGTAAAATTACGAATTTTGTAATAAATCTATTCCTCTTTTCTTGTTAAAAATTGATTTCATAATAAATTTAACTTCTAAAAAGGAAATGATGCTTTATAACAATTATTGATCCGCTACTATTCAGCATTTAAAGATTACTGCTATACGTTTTACATCAAATATGATTTTTAGTTTAACATACAATAAAAGATTTCGATTTCTATTTTCAAAAAAATAAAACATCTAAAAAAGGTAAAATACCTTGGTTCATTTTTATAAAAACGCGAGACTTCATCAACCTAAAAAATATGAAGAAAAACTTCAGTCAGAAAACAGAAAGAAGCTAAAAAAAACCGCCCTTTCAGACAGTTTTTATATTTCCTACAAAATAATTATACTTATAAAGCTTCCTTGATAACTTTTAAAGCATCAACTGCTTTAGATCTTTTAGCCATTTGAAGCGCCGTCATCTTGCCTGTATCAGATTTAGTTTTTAATTTTGCTCCGCTTTTTATTAAAAGCTTCGCTATTTTTGCTTTATTATGTCTTGCAGCAAACATTAAAGGGGTTAAACCATTCGATTTTTTGTTTACATTTTCCCCAGATTCGATAAGCGCCTTAACAGCCTCATAGTTTCCCATTTGTATTAATTTACAAAAAGCATTTACTTCATATACACCAACGACTTTAAAAGTTAGTTGTGTGCCTTCTACTTTTTTTGATGTAGCATTTAAAGTTGTTGAAAATGCTAAAAGGCATGCTAACATTGGTAAGATTAATTTTTTCATGATGGATTGAATTTAATTTAATTTATAAAATTGTTTGTTATATAGAATAGACAGCATAAAAAGTATTTCGTTTCACGAAAAACCCTATTTAACAGGCTTTTAACATTAAGTATTTGTATTCCAAATCTTTAGTGTCCGATTAAAAATAATGCAGGCTCATAAATTAAAATTTACGTTAAAATTATATCTTATTTCAGAAAGATTAGCAAACCCAATTTACGTTATCGGTTTCGTGAAATTTTAAAAATGTCTTTAAAATATTTCTTACTTTTACGGTACAAAATACAAGAATGAACAAGAAAGTTATCTTAATGATTTTAGATGGTTGGGGCATTACGCAAGACCCAAAAGTATCTGCCATTTACAATGCTAAAACTCCTTTTATCAACTCCTTATATGATAAATATCCGAATGCACAATTAAGAACTGACGGAGAACATGTTGGTTTACCAGAAGGGCAAATGGGGAATTCTGAAGTTGGCCATATGAATTTAGGTGCTGGCAGGATTGTGTATCAAAATTTAGCAAGAATTAACAAAGCGGTTAAAGAAAAAACGTTAGGACAAGAAAAAGTATTGTTAGATACTTTTAAATATGCCAAAGAAAACAACAAAAATGTTCATTTACTAGGTTTAGTTTCTAATGGCGGTATTCACGCGCACATCAATCATATAAAAGGATTGTTAGACGTTGCCAAAAAGCAAGAAATTGATAATCTGTTTTTACATGCCTTTACCGATGGGCGTGATTGTGACCCTAAATCAGGTGCTTTTTTTATTAATGATATTCAAGAATACATGAAAGAAAGTACCGGTGAATTAGCCACAGTTACTGGGCGTTACTATGCGATGGATAGAGATAACAGATGGGAACGGGTTCAAGAAGCTTATGATGGTATCGTAAACAGTGTAGGAAGAAAAACTACAAATATTATTGCTACCATCAATAAAAATTATGAAAATGGTATAACAGATGAATTTCAGAAACCAATCATTATTACCAATGAAGATGGATCTCCAAAAGCACAAATAAAAGAGGGTGATGCTGTAATCTTCTTCAACTACAGAACAGATAGAGGAAGAGAATTAACAAACGCATTAAGTCAAAATGATTTTCCTGAATTTAAGATGAAAAAATTAGAATTGTATTTTACAACCATGACGCTGTATGACGCTTCTTTTAAAGGAATCAATGTTATTTATAACAGCGATAACATTAAAAACACACTTGGTGAAGTTTTATCAAAAGCAGGTAAAAAACAAATTAGAATTGCGGAAACAGAAAAGTATCCTCACGTTACTTTCTTCTTTTCTGGAGGACAAGAAGCTCCTTTTGAAGGCGAATCTCGAATTTTAAGAAACTCACCAAAAGTAGCGACCTACGATTTAAAACCAGAAATGTCTGCCTACGAATTAACGGATGCTTTATGTGAAGATTTAAAAAAAGGAGAAGCCAATTTTGTTTGTTTAAATTTTGCAAACGGAGATATGGTTGGTCATACAGGAATGCTAGATGCAGCAATTAAAGCTTGTGAAGCTGTTGATAACTGTGCAAAATCAGTTGTAGAAACTGGTTTAGCAAATGGATATTCAATTTTGTTAATTGCGGATCACGGTAACTGTGAAACGATGATGAATCCTGATGGATCTCCTCACACAGCGCACACAACAAACCCTGTTCCTTTTATTTTAATTGATAATCAAATAAAATCAATAAAAAGTGGTATTTTAGGGGATATAGCTCCAACAATACTAGAACTTATCGGGGTCGAACAACCAAAAGAAATGACACAAAAATCACTTTTGTAACTATGAAAAATATTATAATTCTTTTCTCAATTGTATTTTTTATTGCTTGTAGCTCAAAAAAAGTAGCATTAGAAAGTAAGGCATCAGAAACAAAACAAGAAATAAAACAAGAAATAAAGAAAGAAGTTAAACAAGTTCCCAGAAAAATTACAGCTAAAAAAAATGAAGACGGATATTTAATTGGTGTTGCCAACAAAGAATCTTTTACAGACGACTCTTTTAAAAATTGGTTTAATAGTAGGTATTCAGAATACAATACCGACAAAGAAACTGTTGCTAAACTTACCGATGTGCTTAAAGGCTATACCATTAAAGGCTTTATGGCGACTTGGTGCGGAGATAGTAGAAGAGAAACACCTCGTTTTTTTAAAATTTTAGATGAAACTGGTTTTAATCAAAATAATTTTGAACTCATTGCTGTAAATAAGAATAAAAAAACACCAGATAACTTACAAGAAGGCTTTACTATAATTAGAGTTCCTACTTTTATCTTTTATAAAGATAGTGAAGAAGTTGGCCGTTATGTAGAATACCCCAGAGAGACGCTAGAAAAGGATATTCTTAAAATTGTTACCGGAGCACCTTACAAACATTCTTATGATAAAAGTATGTAAAAAGACACCCATTTCACTAATTAGGGTGAAAAATTGGGTGCTTTTCATTTGAGTTTAGTAAAATCTGTGAAATTTATTCATTAAATTTTTTCATTATTTCGTCCTTTATTTCGATTTTCTTTATTTTTAGTCAAAGAACTAAATCCTAATAAATATGGTAACTTTGCAGCTCAATTCTTGAAAATGATTAAAATTAAAACCAAAGAAGAAATAGAAATCATGCGCGAAAGTGCATTGATCGTTTCTAAAACATTAGGGATGCTTGCCAAAGAAGTAAAACCGGGTGTAACTACTTTATATTTAGATAAACTTGCTGAAGATTTTATTAGAGCTGAAGGCGCAATTCCTGGGTTTTTAGGCTTATACGATTTCCCTAACACACTTTGTATGAGTCCAAACTCGCAAGTTGTTCATGGCTTTCCTACCAAAGAACCTTTAAAAGAAGGCGATATTATTTCTATAGATTGTGGTGCTTTAAAAAATGGTTTTTATGGTGATCATGCCTATACTTTTGCTGTTGGCGAAATTGATGCTGAAACTAAAACATTATTAGAAATTACCAAACAAAGTTTATATGTTGGCATCCGTGAATTTAAAGCGGGCAATAGAGTTGGTGATGTAGGTTTTGCCATTCAGGATTTTACAGAAAAACATGGGTATGGTGTGGTAAGAGAGCTTGTAGGTCACGGTTTAGGACGTAAAATGCATGAAGATCCAGAAATGCCAAATTATGGAAAAAGAGGAAGAGGAAAAAAGTTTGCTGAAGGGATGGTTGTAGCCATTGAACCTATGATAAATATGGGAACTCACAAAATAAGACAACATTCTGATGGTTGGACGATTACAACGTTAGATAATAAGCCTTCTGCCCATTTTGAGCACGATGTTGCGATTGTTAACGGAAAACCAGAGCTCCTTTCTACTTTTAAATATGTTAATGAGGCTTTAGGAATTGTTACGGATGAAGAGGATGAGTTTAGACAGTAGGTTGATTATTATTCAGAGATTCGCAGAGGTGTGCTATAAGAATTAACAGACAAAAGAGTTTCAAAAAGAGTTTTGCGTGATAATTATGCTTTTTGTTAGTGAATTATAACGCAGAGATTCGCAGGGTTTATTATTTAAAATGCGTGATCAGTGTTTCACAAAGATATTTTTTATTTCTCAAAATAATTTAATTTTATGATTCACTATTGAAACTGAATGGTAAATTATGGAAGCTAACAAAATCACAGAAAAAATAATTGGTGTTGCTTTATAAGTTCACCGCGCTTTAGGCACTGGTTTGTTAGAATCTGCTTATCAAGAATGTTTACTGAATTAAAATCTATTGGCTTAAAAGTAGCAAAAGAAATAGATTCCCCAATCGTTTACAAAGAAATAAAATTAAATCAAGGTTATAGAATTATTTTACTAGTAGAAAATAAAATTGTTTTAGAATTGAAAACTGTTAAAAAATTTACGTGGTTCATTCAGCACAGATTTTAACCCATATAAAATTAGGTAATTACCCTTTAGGCTTGCAAATTAATTTTAATACAAAATTATTAAAAAATGGAATTAAAAGATTTATAAAAACCTATTAAACTTACTACTTCTTCTCTGCGAATAAAAAACTCATTGAAGTATTTAAAAAGTCTCTAAAAATCTCTGTGAAAAAACTCTGTGCAACTCCACGAAACGACAATGTCTATATTTAAATCCATCCTAAACACCATACCAAGAACTTTATTAATAAGAGTAAGCTATTTTGTGCGTCCAATAATCGCACTATCTTTAAAAGGCAATAAATTCACAGATCCAATAGACGGCAAATCTTTTCGTAAATTTTTACCTTATGGGTATGGAAAACAACGTGAAAATGCACTTTCTCCATCAACGTTATCATTAGAAAGACACCGCCTAATGTGGTTGTTTTTAAGAGATGAAACCGATTTTTTTACAGCAACGAAAAAACTAAAAACATTGCATATTGCGCCTGAACAATGTTTTTTAGACATCTTTAAAAAACAGCAAAATTTAGAATATATTACTTCAGATTTAGAGTCTCCAATTGCAGATGTAAAAGCAGATATTTGTGATTTGCCTTTTGATGATAATTCTTTTGATGTAGTTTTTTGCAACCATGTTTTAGAGCATATTACGGATGATACAAAAGCAATGCAAGAGTTGTTTAGAGTACTAAAAAAAGGCGGGTTTGGTATTTTCCAAATTCCACAGGATATCTCAAGAAAAACAACTTTTGAAGACAATGCTATCACAGATAGAAAAGAACGCGCAAAAATATTTGGACAATATGATCATGTGAGAGTATATGGTTTAGATTATTTTGATAAGTTGCGTTCCGTGGGTTTTAAAGTTGATGAGATTGACTTTACAAAAAAAATCGCTCCAGAAAAACTAGAACGATTTTGTTTGATGAAAGGAGAAATACTTCCTGTTTGTTATAAAAAGTAATCCTTAATTTTTTGAGAATTTTCTTAAGAAAATTGGCATTTTTTCTAATTTTTCTTTCCCTAAAACAATCATGTCACCTCTTATTATTCTGTAAAATCCGTTTTCTAATTTCACTATTCTAGATTTTCCTAAATAGTTATCAGCTTCATCTTTTGCTTTGCTAACTTCTGCTCCGTTTCTATTAATCCAAAAAGTCTTACCACGTTTAATGGCTTCAAATTTACCCTTATAAAATGTGCCAATAAATTGATAATCTGAATTTGTATTTAAAAAATTACCAACGACAGAACATAAAAATCCTTTTAACACAGAAGACTCCTCACTATAAATTGGGTGCATACCACCGCCTAAATGTCCTCCAAAATTATACCAAACTTTATTAATTTTAACGTTTCCTTTTTTGTTATACCTATCTATAATATCTGATTTCTTTAATTTTTTTAACAATTCTATTTGATTTGCAACTCTAACATATTTCCTTACATTCAAATCATATACAAGAGGCATCGCAGAATGATTAGGATATGTTACAATTCGTCCATTACCTCTTGGTAACATTACGTTTCCAAAATGAGTAGAGCGTACATTGAAGTCTGAAATTTTAGGGAGCTGAAAACCTGTTTTGTCTTTTGAATTGTAAGCATAAATTTTAGAAGGATTCACTTTTTGATTTTTAAGAATTATAAATCCATCAAAACTTAAAAAATTTCTGTATTTATCAGCTTGTAAAAGTACTTCTCCGATATCTGTCATAATTCCAAAAAACCCATTATTCTCATAAACAGCAATTCCATATTTATTAAATTTATAAAGGTTATCCGCCTTTATCGCTAAAAGGAGAGCTTTACTTTTCCAAATAGTTTTTAAAGAATCTATTCTTTTAAGCTCTTTTTCTCTAATTATTTTACTTTTTAAATACCCCATGTTATAGGATATTAGCTCACAAATTTCTTTATTATTCGAATATTCAACGGAAGATTTGTTTTTAGCCAAATCAAAATATCTTAAAGAATAATATTTAGCCTTTTCTAAAAACCTCAATTGTTCTGCTAATGTGGGTCTTTTATGATGCACCTCAAAGTAAATCGACGCACCCAGCGTAGCCATTTCTCTACTTACCCTCACACCCTGTAACTTGACTGCTTTCTCGAACAAAAAAAGAGCTTGTTCAAAATCTATGCTTTTTTCTATTACCTTATAAGCCTTTGTTATATAGCGATTCACAAGAGCTCTATTAGATTGCGCTTGAACTATTGAATACGTCAGAATGAAAATAATTGTAATTAAAAATTTTTTCATAGTTGTATTTACTACTATTTAATTTTTAAGCACAAATGTAAGAAAAATTAAGACTCAACCTTTTGGTAAAAAACACTAAAATATGTAAAAACGTTATTTTTTTGATCCTTCTAAAAACGCGAAATTTCAGAGGAAAAATGTTGTTTACTGGATACAGATTGTAAGCTAAATAGGGATTAAAACCAAGCAAAACTAAATTTATTTTGATTCCTGAAACGTAACTATTCCTTATTTTAAATTTGAGAACGACCGTTCTCAAATTTAAAATTACATGAGTAATCTTTTACTTCATTTAGTTGCGCTCCTTTTTGATTTATCTAGAATAATTTAGAATCTTTTATTGCTTGAAAAGTATTCTTATAGAAATTCCAAATAGTTTGATCACCCGAACCTCTAAACAACAAGCTACCGTTTAGCAAAAATGAAAAATAGTTAATATTCAACTTCAGACGAAGGATAAACACCTCTACCTCAATAACTCCAAACAGGATAGCATTTTTACACCAATTTATATTTGATTATATATTTATTGTTTCAGATAATCTTGCAAAATCAAATAAGATGACTATTTCTTTGCAATCGCCTAAAAATTTCTATTTGTATCTGTAGTTCGTATACTCTTTAATATCTCCATCAGCATCCGAAAACAAAAGGATTACCTCTAATTCAGAGTTTTTCTCTAAAAATTCTTTCGTTTTCTCTAAACCCATAGCCATAAATGCTGTTGCATACGCGTCTACATCTGCACAATCTATGCTTGCAATTACAGAAACACTCAATAAGTTACTTTCTGTTGCGAAACCTGTTTTTGGATTGATGGTATGTACATACTTTGTACCATTATCAAGAATCCTGTATTTTCTGTAGTTACCTGAAGTTGCCATAGATTTATCTGAAAGATTAATTACCTTAAAACCTTCATTTTCTTCAGCTTTTATGGGATCCACTAGTTTAACAATCCATGGTTTATCATTGGATTTTGTTCCTTTCGCACGTATTTCTCCGCCAATTTCAATCAAGTAATTCTCGATGTTTTTTTCATTAAAAAAACGAGCAACAACATCAATTGCGAAACCTTTCGCAATAGAATTAAAATCTAAATATACTTTAGGGTGGGTTTTCATAAGCTGACCTCCTATCAACCTTACTTTATCTAAACCAACAAA
>TARA_B110000240_G_scaffold79762_1_pt1 | contig 37792 bp, 36 predicted proteins | sample TARA_B110000240 | Tara Oceans TARA_B110000240 (sample SAMEA4397611) | marine metagenome | biome: Polar Biome; feature: [DCM] deep chlorophyll maximum layer (ENVO:01000326); material: water (ENVO:00002006), including particulate matter (ENVO:01000060) such as... | depth 17 m | reverse complement strand
TGTTGGCAGCTACGATGAAGTGTCTAAGAAGGTTTATTTTACCCATGAGAGCCACTTACGGGCGTCGGAAAAAATGGCATCTAACTCTGATGGAATTTGGGGCTGGTTCAAAGGATTGCACAGTGCCAAGCCTAGGGACCCTGGTATAAAAGTTAAACTGTCCCCGTTGGGCGGTAATGAGTCTGCAGACCAAGCAAACGATCGGCCTATTTATTCATCTGATCCAAAGTTATCGGAAAAGAAAACTAGTTTGGCTGATAAGAAGGGTTATAAAATTTGGTTAGGTGGAAAAATAATTTACGTATTCGAAGATGATGATCAGGGTGACATAAGTGAGACTGGAGAATATACCTATACTGGGCAGTTCCAGTTAAATTTTGAAGAAACATTAACTAGTGTGTACTTGCAAATATTGAATAACGAAGGTCAGCCAGCTGCTAAAGTTTATGCAGAAGAGATCCTTTGGCGCTTAAAACAACAATTGGCTCAATAGGATACTTGCTACAGGAGATCTAAGGCATGCAGGCAGTCATGTTGGATGCGGCAACACTAGGGCCTGAAGATCTGGATTTTAGTCACTTACAGGCAGCAGTTGATGGCTTACGGTGTTATCAACACACTCAGCCCGATGAAGTGGTCGAGCGCCTCGCAAATGCCCATATTGCCTTAGTCAATAAGGTTGTCTTAGACGCAGCGCGCCTTTCCCAATTGCCCCAACTTAAACATATTATAGTGCTTGCAACAGGGGTTAATAACATTGACTTACAAGCTGCTTCAAAGCTAGGCATTAGCGTACAAAATTGTCGAGCATATGGGGTAGACTCAGTGGCACAGCATTGTTTAATGATGATGCTTAGCCTCAGTACTAAAATGCTTAACTATCGGAGTGCAATCAATAATGGTGACTGGAGCCGTAGTGCGCAATTCTGTATGTTAGATTACCCCATAGAGAGTTTGGCGGGGAAAACCCTTGGCATCGTTGGGTATGGAGATCTTGGCAAGGGTGTTGCTAACCTAGCGGGTGCTTTTGGTATGACCATATTGATTGCCGCTAGGCAAGGGCAAGAGCCGAGTCATGGACGTATGGCCTTATCAAATATGTTGCCTCAAGTGGATATACTATCTATACATTGTCCCCTCACTCAAACCACAACTAATTTAATTGATTGGCCTCAACTTTGTGCTTTGCCAAACACTGCGTTATTAATTAATTGTGCCCGTGGCGGAATCGTAAATGAACCAGCCCTAATTAGGGCTTTGGATGAAGGACAAATAGCTGGAGCGGGTGTTGATGTCTTGACAAAAGAACCTCCGCCGAAAGATCACCCATTGTTAGCAGTACAAAGAGATAATCTTATCATTACTCCTCATACGGCGTGGGCATCGCGTCAAGCTCGCCAAGCCATCTTAAATCAAGCTGTAGAAAACCTAATGAGTTTAATACCTGGTCAAGCCGTTGTGCGCCAGCTGTAAGTGATTGATTTTTAAAAGTGTCTATAGATGGTGCTCAAAAAGACCTTAGTTTTTGTTGTTTTTATGGGTATTTGTTCTTGACATCCCTAACTCATTGAAATTTATGGTGGGTGTTGTACACATTTTTTTAAACACTGTCATGAATCAAATTAATGACTTAAAATAATCTCATATAAACGAATTGACATTCATAACATACTGATTTAAAACAATAAAATACATGTGGTTGTTTTTTAACCAGTTTGTTAATAAGGCCCATACAATAGGCTTTGAAGCATTTTTACAATATTTGTTAACATACTTATCCACAGCTTGTGTGCATAAAGTATAGAAGCTCCTGAGGCTTACTATTTGCAGTTACATTAGGCTTATCGCAATTAAATAATACACTCGTTTGTATATAGTTAAATAAGTTTTTTGTTAGTATAATTTGCGACTTAATGTTGGGATTTTAAATAATACAATGGAGAATAAATTGCAATTCATACGGTTGTTTCTAATAGTGATAGCAGTACTGTCTGCCAATGTGGCTGCTAGTCAATCAGCAACAGACCAAGTTCGATTTTCTAATGGATGGGTCAAAATGCCGATGCCTGGGATGCATATGACAGCGGCTTTCGTTGATATAGAAAACCTAATCACTTCTGATCTTCGATTAATTGCAGTAAGGACTTCATTCAGTGCAATGTCAGAATTGCACGAGATGGTCATGGTTAATAATGTGATGCAGATGCGTCATGCAGGTGATGGCTGGATCATCGCACCAGGGGCTACCCTAAATTTAGCGCCTGGTGGCAAACATGCCATGTTAATGGGCCTTAAGTCCCTATTACAAAATCATTCAGCAACCTCGTTAGAATTTAATATAGAAGGAATGGGTTGGATCTCGGTGCCGGCAGTTGTGAAAACATCCCTGCCTTGATTGTTAATGTTTTACTGTGAAAAATAAGTAACACCCAGTTCGGTCACTATTCCATCGAGGGGTTGGTCATACGGCCCCTTAATGACTTGATCTATTTCTTGTGCAGCGTAAGCAACGCCATAAGCTAATACGGATTTTTTTTGTCGTAGTTTTTCTAACGTCCGATCATAAAAACCACCACCGTATCCAAGGCGAAAGCCGCTACTATCAAATGCTAATAAGGGCGCCAAAATAACATCGGGTTCTAATACGTGTTTATCTTCACTCGGTTCACGAGTCCCAAAGTCAGCGCCCTGTAATTCGTCCTTTGGGCGCCATGCGCGAAAAATAAGTGGTTTTCCTGCCCCAAGCATGACAGGTAAAGCCATTTGATGACCTAGGGAGTGTAGCGTATTTAGTAATGGCATGGGGTCAAGCTCATCGCCTAAAGGCCAATACACCGCTACGATTTGATGATTATGTAGCATATTTGAAGCTAATAACTGATGGCATACTTGCTCACCCACGTTTGGGTTTAGAGCAAATGCTGTAGCTCTTTGTTGTTTGGCTTGAATACGTAGTAACCGTTTTTTTTCATCTATCGATGGCATCGCTAATACTCTTAAGTAGGCTCAAGAAAGGCTTGTTTTGATTTACTGGCTAGTACACACTAGATCTCGCTTAAAGCATAGTTTTTTATCACTATTTTAGGCAACAAGATTAAATTTATTTAAGTCATTAGGGTGATTTTATGGCGATTGAAGAACTGCTAGACAAGAATAAAGTGTGGGCTAAAAAAGTGGCTCTAGAACAGCCTGAACTATTTGCTACTTTGGCGCAACAACAAGCACCTAAGTACTTGTGGATTGGTTGTTCTGACAGCCGCGTGCCAGCTAATGAAATTTGTGGAATGCTGCCTGGAGAGCTGTTTGTTCATAGAAATGTAGCTAATTTAGTAAAGCATGTCGATTTCAACTGCCAATCGGTTATTCAATATGCCGTTGATGTTTTAAAAGTTGAGCATATCATCGTTTGTGGTCACTATGGATGTGGTGGTATCAAGGTGGCTATGGAAAATACCAACGCGGGTATAAGCGATTATTGGTTACGGTCAGTTAAAGATATTTTTTTACGTAACCGTGATGAATTACAAAATTTGCACAATAAGGAAGCGTGTTTGAGCCGTATGTGTGAAATTAACGTGGCTGAGCAAGTGGCTAACTTAGCCCATACAAAAATTGTGCAAACGGCATGGAAAAAAAACCAACCTCTAGAAATACACGGTTGGATCTATGGTATTAATGACGGCGTAATAAAGGACCTAAATGTTAGTCGAAAAGGCTTGGAAGATGTCGATGACATCTATCAAGTGGAGATATGATTATTTTATTAGTTAAAATAAACACCCCTTGAAAATAATTATGAGGACTTGGAATAAACACAATTGCCACCAAATTGTGTTGCAGTTATGTTGGCCAAAGCCTTGGCTGTGCCAATGACATTTATACCCTGTAAAAACCCACAACCGCCATACATAATTTAATAACCTTAGGTCTGTTGGGTGATCTCTTAGTAAATGAATAACATAAAGACTTAACCGAACCTCAGTTGTACATAAAACAAGCGCTTTTTTTGGCCTAAAATTGTGGTAAATTTGACTTTTAGTCCTGTCCCAAATTGACGATCACAGTGTAAAAGTTAATTAAGGAGTGGAAGAGTGGAAGAGCGGAAGAGAATGTTATGCCCAGAACCATAGAATTTGATACGCCAGTGCAATTGTTGACTGAACGGCTTAAGTTGCGCCAGTGGCGACCCCGTGATTTGCCTGTATTTGCTGCCATGAATGCAGACCCAGAGGTGATGAAATTTTTCCCAGCGCCTTTAAGTCGACAAGAAAGTGATGCAATGGCTAATCAAATTGGGTCTTTAATTACCGCCAATGGCTGGGGTTTATGGGCCATAGAACGATTAGAAGATGAGCGCTTTATTGGATTTGTTGGTTTACACGAGCCCATGTATGTATTCCCCTTTAGCCCTTGTGTTGAGATTGGCTGGCGTTTGTCGCGCGACACTTGGGGCCAAGGTATGGCAACAGAAGGCGCTAATGAGGCATTAAAATTTGCCTTTGAAGGCCTAGGTCTAGATCAAGTAGTATCCTTTACACCTACGGTAAATGCTCGTTCACGTGCGGTAATGGAGCGTTTAGGCATGGTTAATAGCCAAGCCGACTTTGACCACCCAGCCCTAGAGGACGATGACTCTTTGCTGCGACATGCGCTTTACCACATCAACAGAGATCATTGGCAGCAGCGATAATCTGTTTTAATGAGTTCCTGGTTGCCCCATTGCTGGCGCTAGCTTTTGGTGGTGATTAAAGCTAAATTTTAGCCTTTTCCTAGTATTAAGCTTTAGACCTTATCACTCAGCTCTTACACCTCAGCTTTTACACTATGGTGTTAGCGTGATCGTTATAGACTTGACTATCCATTATTAAGTGCAAACGTTTTCCAGTGTAAGGTGAATTGGCTTTCACCACGTCCATGTTTAACTCTATACCTAAACCAGGTTTAGTATTAGGAATAATATAACCTTTTTGCCAGTCAATTTTTTCCTCAACCACTTCTCCATGAAAACCATCCCAAATACCGATACTTTCTTGAATTAAAAAGTTAGGTGTAGCCGTTGCCAGTTGAATACTAGCTGCTGCGCCTACGGGTCCATTATACAAATGAGGGGCTATCTGGCAGTAATATACTTCGGCTAAGGCAGCGATTTTTTTAGCTTCCAAAATGCCGCCTACCCGGCCTAAGTTCATTTGCAAAATAGACGCAGCCTTGTGCTTCAATACGTCGTGGAATTCATATTTAGTGGTTAACCGCTCGCCGGTTGCAATAGGAATACTGGTTTTGGCTGCAACTCTAGCCATAGCTTCAGGTTGGCCAGGTGGCACTGGTTCTTCAAACCACAAAGGGTCATAGGGTTCTATACGTTGGGCTAAACGAATGGCTGAGGCTGGGGTCATTTGGCCATGGGTACCAAATAATAAGTCACAGTTATTGCCCACAGCATCACGAATTTTGCGGCAGAAAGTTTCACTGCGCTGTAAGGCAGCGAGTGAAATTTGGTGGCCAGAATAGACGCTATAAGGTCCAGCTGGGTCAAACTTAAGAGCGGTAAAGCCTTGCTCCATGTTCTTCAGGGCACATTCAACGGCTAAGTCTGGGCAATCGTAATCATGCTCGCCTTTGCTGTTGGTAGGATAGAGGTAGGTATACGAACGTAATTTATCATGAACTTTGCCGCCTATCAGCTCATACACAGGTTTGCCGGCAGCTTTGCCTATAATGTCCCAGCAGGCCATTTCTAGGCCGCTAAAGGCCCCCATCATGGTGAGGTCTGGGCGTTGGGTAAAACCACTAGAATAGCATTCGCGATAAAAACGTTCGATATGATGGGGGTCGTGTCCTTTTAGGTAACGGTCAAATACGTCATCTAACGCTTTCGCCATCACCTCCGGATGAAAGGTAGAGGCATAGACCTCCCCCACACCTTGTATGCCACAACTGGTTTGTAGGGTGACAAAAATCCAATACATGCCACCAATATGAGGTGGGGGTACGGCCACAATGTGGCTTTGCATAGTGGCTATTTTCATAACATGTCTCTTATTGTTCTTAATCTAAAGGACTGGCCGCAATATTGCTCTTTTGGGGAATCTTATGCTAGCTATTTTGATATTGATACATGTGCAAAGAGACAACTGGTTATTAATAGTGCGATTGTGGTGTTAGCTTTAACTCAGGCCCATGGCAATAAAGTGCGGATTTAAAATATCTGCCTTGCCATAAACCATGGACTGTCCAGAGGCTTGTTTAACACTTCCTCCAGCACCTTCTAACACCGCCTGCGCTGCTGCAGTATCCCACTCGCATGTGGGCGCTAGGCGGGGGTAATAGTCTGCTAACCCTTCGGCAATACGAATAAACTTAAGTGAGCTTCCAGCCTGAATGAGAGTGCTTGAGCCTAGCTGGTCTATGAGTTGCTTGGTAGCATCATTTAAATGGCTTTTACTGGCTAATACACGGATAGGAATTTGTGTTTTAACACACTGAATGTAAGAGGCATCTTCCAATTGGTTTTGTAGTTGCCTAAAGGCGCCGAGCCGATTGCCTCCCCAATAAACATGGTTAGCCACAGGTACACCTACCAATCCAAAACTAGGCTTATTGGCCTCAATTAGAGCTAAATTAACGGTAAATTCACCGTTTTTGTTAATAAATTCTTTAGTGCCATCTAATGGGTCTATGAGCCAATAACAGGTGTTGTTATGGGCAACGCTTAAGGAGTTTGCATCTTCTTCTGAGACTACAGGAATGCTAGGTGTAAGCCGTTTGAGGCCTGCCATAATATAATGATGAGCCGCCAAATCAGCTGCTGTTACTGGCGATTCATCCAACTTGTTTTGCACATTAAAGTTGTCACTATGGTAAATTTTCAAAATGACGTCGCCAGCATCACTGGTGAGTTGGACTAACTCTGACAACAATTTTGGGTTAGACATTATAGTTTCAGCTTGACTCATGGTTATAGCTCCAATTCTGTAATTACTTGCGCAACAAGTTGTTCAGCAATGTGTTCGGCAGTCAATACACTGGTATCTACTTCAAAGTCAGGGGTTTTTGGTGCCTCGTAAGGGCTGTTGATACCAGTAAAATTAGGAATCTCTCCGCGCCGCGCCTTTTTGTATAATCCTTTTGTGTCGCGCTGCTCAGCTACGTCTAAAGGGGTATTAACAAATATTTCTACAAACTCGCCGTCTTCAAAACGTGCTTTAGCCGCATGGCGTTCAGCTTCGTAAGGCGAAATAAATGCGGTGAGTACCACTAAACCCGCATCCACCATTAATTGAGCTACCTCGGTAACGCGGCGAATGTTTTCCACTCGGTCGGCTTCGGTAAAACCCAGGTCTTTATTAAGGCCATGGCGCACGTTGTCGCCATCTAGCAGGTAGGTACGAATACCTTTTTGGTGTAACTTTTTTTCTACCAAGTTGGCAATGGTAGATTTTCCAGAGCCACTTAAACCAGTAAACCATAATACTTTACCAGGGTGACCATTGAGCTGATAACGATCTTGCTTAGCGACTGTTAAGGCTTGCATATGAACATTGCTGGAGCGGCGTAGGGCGTGTTTAATCATGCCAGCGGCTACTGTTGCGTTACTAAAACGATCGACTAAAATAAGGCTACCTAAAGGTTGGCAATCTGCGAAGGTTTCGAAGGCCACGGCTTTGTCTAGGCTTAGTTTTACCACCGCAATGTCGTTTAAGCCTAAGGCTCTTGCGGCGTTGCGCGCTAACGTATTAACGTTAATGGTATGTTTAATGTCTGTTATCTGTGCGTTGACCCAGTTGCTGCCAATTTGTAAACCATAAGAGCGGCCTATAAATCCCTGTTCTTGGTCCATCCAGATCAGGTCCACTTCAAATTGATCAGACACTTGGCAAGGCGTTTGGGCTGCTACGAGCATGTCTCCACGAGAGACATCGACCTCTCTGTCTAGGGTGATGGTGACGGCCTGGCCGGTAAAGGCTTTAGGTAACTGGTGTTCAAATAAAATGATGTCTTTTATTTTGGCAATGGAGCCAGAAGGCAGAATGCGGATTTCATTACCTAGTTCAACCGCACCAGCTGCCACAGTGCCAGAAAAACCATGAAAATCTAGGTGAGGGTGGTTAACCCATTGCACCGGCATTCTAAAGGCATGTTCATCTAATTTTTGAATAGTGGGCACCGTTTCTAAAAACGCAAGTAAGGTTGGGCCTTTAAACCAAGTCATTTGGCTTGAACGGGTAACCACGTTATCACCTTTTAAGGCGGATACAGGGATGGTGGTTAGTTTTTTGAAATCCAGCTGCTTGGCGAACTCTGCAAAATTTTGTTCAATGGTTTCGAAGATGGATTGTTGGTAGTCCACTAAATCCATCTTATTGATGGCTAACATCACGTGCTTAATGCCCAACAATGAACAGATCAAAGCATGACGCCGAGTTTGTTCTAATACGCCTTTACGGGCATCAATGAGTATAACGGCAAGGTCTGTAGTGGAGGCCCCAGTGACCATGTTGCGAGTGTATTGTTCGTACCCAGGGGTGTCTGCCACTATAAATTTACGTTTATCGGTGTTAAAAAATCGGTAGGCTACGTCGATGGTAATACCCTGTTCTCGTTCAGCAGCTAGGCCGTCTACCAATAAAGCGTAATTTATGTCACCACCTTGGGTGTCGTAAGTAATTGATGCTTTTTGTAACGACGAGACTTGATCATCAAAAATGCATTTGGCTTCGTAAAGCAGGCGTCCAATTAATGTTGACTTGCCATCATCCACGCTACCGCAGGTAATAAAACGTAATAGATCTAATTGGTTTTGTTGTTGCAAGAAATGATCAACAGGATTGGCTGGTGAATTGGTAGTAGTCATTAAAAATACCCCTCTTGCTTCTTTTTTTCCATGGATCCTGTACTGTCAGAATCGATAGCCCTGCCTTGGCGTTCGCTGGTGTGGGCTTTTAATAGCTCTAGGATTATTTCTTCTAGGTTTTGCGCTTGCGACTCAATAGCGCCCGTAAGGGGGTAGCAGCCTAAGGCTCTAAAACGAATCGTTTTTATGGCTACGGATTCATTAGGCATGAGTTTTAGGCGCTCATCATCTACCATTATGAGCATGCCATCACGTTCGATTACGGGCCTAGGAGCAGCAAAGTATAAAGGCACAATGGGGATGTTTTCTCGGTAGATGTATTGCCAGATATCCAATTCGGTCCAGTTAGATATGGGGAATACACGAATGCTCTCGTCGGACTTTTTGTGGCCGTTGTATAGGTTCCACAATTCTGGCCTTTGATTCTTTGGGTCCCACCGTTGGGTAGTATTGCGGAAAGAAAAAACACGTTCTTTAGCTCGGCTCTTTTCTTCATCCCTTCGCGCACCACCAAAAGCCACATCAAAACTGTATTTTTCCAAGGCTTGTTTTAAACCCTCGGTTTTCATAATGTTTGTATGAAGAGCACTACCATGAGCTAATGGACTAATGTTGCGCTCAATACCATCTGGGTTAGTATGTACAAGTAACTCCATGCCCGCTTGTCGACTTATATAGTCACGGAACTGATACATTTCCTGAAACTTCCAACGGGTATCTATGTGTAATAGTGGGAACGGTGGTGGACTAGGGTAAAAAGCTTTGCGGGCTAAATGCAGCATAACTGCGCTGTCTTTGCCAACGGAGTAGAGCATCACAGGGTTGCTAGCATTGGCCATAACTTCACGCATAATGTGAATACTTTCGGCTTCTAATCTATCAAGCTGGCTGTAACCATCGGAAACAGGGATTTTAGCCTTGGCCCCTGTGTTTATGTAGAGGGTGCTAGGGTAAGCTGCTAATCCTAAAGTTCCTTGCCCACATGATGTGTGCAATTGTTCTTGAGGTTGGTTACGTTGCACTTCACGGGCTATGGTTGTGCAGTGGCCATGGGGTAGGTACAAAGTATCTTTGCCCTTGTAAAAGGTGAGAGCATTTAAGGCCAGTACTAAGGTTACACAAGTAAAAGGGTGCTCAGTAGAAGTGTCCAACCAAATCCAGCAGCGGCCAAGGCGAGCGTCGTTTGCGAATAGCCCTTGTTGACCATTTGTGTTATTGAACAACTGCACCGCTAGCACACTATGGCGACGTTTTTTAGCCTGTGTCAATAGATGATCACGTATTTGGGGTTTTAGGTTGCGTCCACTCTCGTCTACGATGGATGTGATGTCTAAGCTGGATGGCAAAAATTGATTCTTCTCTATCCAGCGATCTGCGGCACGGCGGTGCTCTGCTAAACCTAATTCTTGTAAGTAGGTGGCTAATCTTTCGGTATCCCACACTAAGGGTTGGCCTTGTAAGTGGGTTTGATAAAGAGAGTCTAGTTGCATGATGAATTGTCTTAAAATGTAATTTAGTTAAAAAATTAAGTAAAATTATTATTATTATAATAATACTCTATTTTTATTCTTAATCAATACATTTTAAGACATTTTTAAGTTAATGAAGCCAGATGGGTAGAAAGGTTTAGGTAACGGCCTTCTTATTCAAAAATTGAGGTTGGTTCCAGTGCTCGTTTGACATGATATCCACTAACGCATCTACTGTATCCCAGAGGTCTACGTACTTCAAATACAGTGGCGTGAAGCCAAAACGTAGATTATCTGGAGCCCTAAAATCACCCACAATATTGCGCTCTATTAAGGCCTGAATAATGGCGTAGCCTTGGGTGTGTATTAACGACACTTGACTGCCTCGTTGTTCATCGTTTATGGGAGAACCTAATTCAAACCATGGACAGCGTTGTTGGATTAACTGAATAAACAGCTTGCCCATGTGCTGCGATTTACGTCGTACCTGCTCCATGTCCGCTTTTAGCATCAGGTCTAAAGCCACTTCTAATGCAGCATTGGCTAACACGGAAGGGGTGCCACACATGGCCTGCTCAATGCCCTCTGCACCTTGGTAGTCGTCATTAAACGCAAACGGTTTGGCGTGGCCTAACCAGCCTGTGAGGGGCTGTTCAAACTGGGCTAAATGGCGTTTGGCTACATATACAAAAGCTGGCGAACCTGGGCCGCCATTAAGATACTTATAGGTACAGCCTACAGCTAGGTCGGCATTAACACTATCCAAAGAAATGGGCATGGCGCCTGCTGAGTGAGATAGGTCCCACATCATTAACGCGCCTTTCTCTTGTGCAAGCTGAGTGACGGTAGCCATGTCCCACATGGCGCCTGTCTTAAAGTGGACATGAGTTAATAATACTAATGCAGTGTCGTCATCAATGGCATGTAATACTTGGTCCCGGGGCAGGGCAACGACTTGAACTTGATCACCTAGTAGTTTGGCTAAACCCTGCAATAAATAAAGGTCTGTTGCAAAATTGCCAGTTTCGGTAATGAGTTTGGTGCGGTCTGGGCGCATTTTTACGGCGGCGGCCGCTAATTTAAAAATGTTAATAGAGGTGGTGTCGCAAACTAACGTTTGACCAGCTTCTGCACCTACTAAGCGGCCAACTTTATCGCCCAATTCTATGGGCTTTTGCATCCAATAATGACAGTTCCAACTGCGGATTAAATCCACCCCCCATTGCTGTTGTATCACCTCATTAACACGGTTTGCAGTGTCTTTGGGTAATACCCCAAGGGAATTACCATCGAGGTAAATGAGGCCTTCTTGTAGGATAAACTCGTCCCTCATAGGCGCTAGGGAATCATTTTGGTCCAATAGCTCAAAGTTTTTTCTGATTAACTTCGTCATGTTATGCCCTTATAAATGGTCTGTGGTTTAAAGACTTGTACGTACAGACCAAAGCTCGGGAAAAAACTGCAAAGACAGGGCTTTTTGTAGGTAATCCACACCAGATGTTCCACCAGTACCGTGTTTGTGGCCAATGATACGTTCTACGGTTTTCATGTGATTAAAGCGCCACTGTTGAAAATGGTATTCCAAGTCTACCAATTTTTCGGCTAATTCGTACAAATCCCAATAGGTGTCAGTGTCTTGATAGACTTTTCGCCATGCAGCTTCAACCTGTGCATTAGGTGAATAAGGTTGTTGCCAGTCTCTTTTAGTATGGGCTACTGGAATATCAAAACCACGCTGCAGGAGCAGTTGCAGGCATACATCGTACAAGCTGGGAGCGTTGAGTACAGTGGTTAAATGTTGGTAATTGTGTGGATGATTTTTATGGGCTTGAATTAATGCAGCATTTTTATTGCCCAACAAAAATTCAAGCTCGCGGTATTGGAATGATTGAAAGCCTGAACTTTGTCCTAGGCTGTCTCTAAAACTGGCGTAGTCTGCGGGTGTCATGGTCACTAACACTTCCCATGCATTCACCATTTGTTGTTGTATACGGGCTACGCGGGTAAGCATTTTAAAGGCAGGGCGTAAATCGTCTTGGGCGATCAATTTAGTAGCGCCATGGGCTTCATGCAGGCACAGCTTCATCCACAATTCAGAGGCTTGGTGGATGACGATAAATAACATTTCGTCATGAGCGTCACTGCGAGGATTTTGTTGTTCTAAAAGACTTTCCAAACCAAGGTATTGGCCGTAACTGATATCTTGCTGCCAATGAATATGTTCATCGCTGATGTCGATGGCACTAGATGCGTATGGGCATTTGTAGGTCATAGGTTGTCCTTGTTAACATTTTTTATAGTTTAGGGTGTGTAATTGTTGAAGTAAATGTCATAATTTGGGGGTTAAGTATGAATTAAATGCATATATATGAGTGATCAATGGCGATTAAATTAAGTGTGAGACAGTTACAAATGATTCGGGCTTTGGAGGTGGCAGGCAGTGTGTCTGCTGCTGCTGTCGCCTTGCAGGTGAGCCAGTCGGCCCTGAGCCACCGTATACGCGAGGCAGAACGGTTGTTAGATACGGCTTTGTATAGCCGGCAAAATAAAAAACTGTTGGCCACACCGGCAGGTTTAAGGGTGCAATTTGCTGCGAAAAGGGTGTTAGCAGAATTAGAGCGCGCTGAGCAAGATGTGGCGCACATGAGTGGAGGCGTGACAACAACTGTGCGCTTGGGTTTAGAGGCTTATGCATCGCACCATTGGTTGCCTGAGTTGTATCAGCAGTTATCCATTAAGTGCCCATACATTGGCCTTGAAATTGCCGCTGACGTGGGTTTACATCCTGAGTCAGCGTTACGCCAACAAGCCATTGATATTGCATTGATTTCTGGGCTGCCACCTGCAAGCGACTTTAATTGTATTCATTTGGGTGAAGACCCATTGTTAGCACTAATGGCCAGCACTCATCCCTTAGCACATCACCCAAGTGTGCTACCGGAGATGTTCGCTGATTTTCCTTATGTGGCTTACCATACAAATCCGGAACAGGGCCGTGAATATGACTTAGTGTTTCGGCGTCACCATGTTCTTCCCAGTAATGTAATAAGTGCGGGAGTCACTGAAGCAGTTTTGACTATTGTAGGTGACGGCCAAGGCATCACTATTCTTCCTGCTTGGACTGCTCTGTCGCAAGGGCCGAAATACGGCTTAGTGGCCCGTCCTATCGGTGACGGGGAGTTAACAACTCAATGGTACCTTGCCGGCTTACACCAAGTGGCTAATAGAGAAGCTATTTCAGAGGTGATGCGGATGATAAAAAATATAACCAGCTTTAATGACTAATAGCTGCGCCTTGCCATTAATTTAGGTAATATGTTCGCTCGATTTGTCTTAGAAAACACTCTACATGTCTGCTTTTTATAACGTACTTGCTACCAATGATGATCTGCCCATTGCCACAAATCTACCTGTGCACAGTGGCAAAGTACGAAGTGTTTATTGGTTAAGCGCCAAGCAAAGCAAACGCTTAATTGCTAGCAAAGGTTATAATGTGGCTGCTGATGCGCCTTTGGCTGTGATGGTGATTAGCGATCGTATTTCTGCCTTCGACTGCATATGGCACGGTGAAGGTGGGTTACAAGGTGTGCCAGGCAAAGGCGCAGCGCTTAATGCTGTAGCTAACCATTGGTTTACTCGCTTTCGTGAAGCAGGGTTGGCAGACAGCCATATTGTAGATACCCCTCACCCATTAGTTTGGATTGTACAAAAGGCTAAACCGGTGATGGTGGAAGCTATAGCGCGTCAGTTCATTACCGGTTCTATGTGGCGTGCTTATGCGGGTGGTGAACGAGAATTCTGTGGCATAACATTACCAGAAGGTTTGCAGCAGAATCAGTGTTTGCCCGAATTGCTCATTACTCCCTCTACTAAAGGCATTCTTAAGGGTATACCTAATGTGCCAGAAGCTGATGATGTCAATGTTACTCGAGCAGATTTAGAAGCTAACTATCGAGCATTTAACTTTGCCACCCCCACTGATATAAACCGTTATGAAAACTTGTTACGTGATGGCTTTTCTATAATTAGTCAAGATTTAGCAGCCCAAGATCAAGTGTTTGTCGATACAAAATTTGAATTTGGCTATGTGACGGATGCTAATGGTGACGATCAACTCATTTATATGGATGAAATAGGCACACCAGATTCATCTCGAATTTGGGATGGTGCAGAGTTAAGAGCAGGTAAAGTGGTGGAGAACTCTAAAGAGGGTTTTAGACAGTTCTTGCTTAACTATGTTGATGATGCAAATATCTTACTTAATAAAAAACGCATGGTAGAGCGCGCGGCTTTGGCAAGAGACAATGCGTTGCCCTTGGAGGCTATGCAAGATATTTCTGATACTTATATCGGTATTGCCGAGAAAATTATAGGCTGCAAGCTGGCTGTGAGCCAGCAGCCTAAGGAAGAAATTATTGACGTGTTAGACCGAGAATATGGTTTGATCCGTTAGATAACGGCAACCCACCAGTTAACCCATCAAATGCTGCAAGCTATCTAGTGTAGTCTTACTTTCTGTACTCAGTGGCATTACCGGCAAGCGGGTTTCTTCGCTACATAATCCTAATAACGAAGCGGCGTACTTCACACCCGCTGGACTAGGTTCGTTAAACATGGCTGCATGCAGTGGCGTAAGCTCGTCGTGAATGCGCTTTGCTTCCTTATAATCACCCTTAAGGCAGGCTGTTTGCATCGCTGAACAACGGCTAGGCGCAACGTTTGCTGTTACAGAAATACACCCATTACCACCGACTGAATTATATGCAACAGCCGCTAAATCGTCACCAGACAGGTAAGAGAAGTCATTGCCTAGTGCCATGCGTTCTAAACTAATACGTGAAATATCACCAGTGGCATCTTTTACGCCCACAACGTTAGGTAGCGCCGCAAGTTTGGCCATGGTCTGTGGCTCTATATCAACAATTGCACGTGGTGGAATATTATAAATCACCATTGGAATGTCTACGCCTTGGGCGATGTACTCAAAGTGAGCATAAAGGCCCTCTTGGTTAGGGCGGTTGTAATATCCGGCGACACATAATACGGCGTCTGCGCCTAAATCTTTGGCGTGGCGTGCATAAGCTAAAGCTTCTACTGGGTTGTTAGAACCGGCTCCTGCGATGATAGGTACCCGGCCATTATTTTCCTCAACAACGATCTCTACCACTCGTTTGTGTTCTATTTCAGACAGGGTAGGTGATTCACCGGTAGTGCCTACAGGGACTAAACCATGGGTGCCTTTATCTAGCTGCCAGTTAACGATGCGGCGTAGAGCGGCCTCATCTAACTTGCCGTTAATAAAAGGGGTAACTAAAGCGACGTATGAACCACTAAACATTGAGATGCTTCCTAGGACTATATAGAACTGATTTTAAACCTATGTAAGGGTATCAACAAGCCTGCAATACAGGTTATTTTGCAAGGCCTAGACATTAATGAAAAAAAATGACAACATGTTGTTAACAATCTGCTGTAACAAGGTCAGGTTGACTAAGTTACCTATAATAATAATTAGAGATCTAATCATCTCAAAAACAGCGAGAATAATATGTCAAAAGTAAATCCCTCCGTCTACAGCGATGCAAACCTAACCCCCCCAATGCATGAAGCGCTGCCGTTGGGGCTGCAACATGTCCTTGCAATGTTTGCCTCTAACGTAACACCTGCAATTATCGTTGCTGGTGCCGCCGGTTTGGCCTTTGGAGGCGCCGAACAGGTGTATCTAATTCAGATGGCAATGTTATTTGCAGGAATCGCAACTCTTTTTCAAACCATTGGGATTGGCCCCATCGGAGCTCGGTTGCCAATCATGCAAGGTACAAGTTTTGCCTTTGTAGGAGTGCTCGCTGGGATTGCAGCAACGCAGGGGCTTGGGGTCGCCTTGACCTCATGCATCATTGCAGGCGCTATTCACTTCGCTTTGGGCGCAGTGATCGTCAGTATTCGGAGCTGGTTCCCTCCGTTGGTTACAGGTTTGGTTATTTTGGCGATTGGTCTTTATCTCATTCCCGTTGGCATCAAATATGCCGCAGGTGGTGCGGCTGACTTTCAAATGGCTGCGGACAGTTTTGGATCTTTAAAGCATTGGTCTGTCGCTTTGACCGTTATTTTGGTGGCTCTGGTGGTTAAATTCAAAACCAATGGCATTTTATCTAATGCGGCGATTTTAATGGGTCTTGTCGCTGGTTATGTTTTGGCCTACATACTTGGGATGGTATCCTTTGGCGCGGTTGAAAAGGCCAGCTGGATTACCGGTCTGCAAGTCATGCCCTTTGGCTTTGAATTCAACTTAGGCGCTGTCATCGGGGTAACTTTGATATCGATCGTGTCGGCGGTTGAAACGGTGGGCGATGCCTCAGCAACCACAAAAGCAGGCGCTGGTCGCGAAGCAACGGACGACGAAATTTCTGGAGCGACTTATGCAGATGGCTTGGGCACAGCCGTTGCCGGTGTGTTTGGCGGTTTGCCAAATACTTCGTTCAGTCAAAATGTGGGCATCGTCGGTATGACCGGTGTCATGAGCCGCCACGTTGTGACCATTGCTGGTGTCATAATGCTAATTTGTGGCCTGTTGCCAAAGGTGGGCGCGACTATCGCCTCAATGCCTTTTCCTGTGCTGGGCGGTGGTGTGATTGTGATGTTTGGCATGGTTGCAGCGGCAGGGATGAATGTTCTGACAGAGGTGTCAATGACCCGGCGCAACATGATTATTATTGCAATATCACTAACGGTTGGTTTGGGTCTCAATTTGGTACCAACTGCTGTGCAATATTTGCCAGGTATCTGGAACACCCTTGCCACATCAGCGGTTGCTCCAACAGCATTTCTAGCAATTGTATTGAACCAGATTTTGCCAGACGATGCTTAAATCACATCCACATACTTAGTTAAGTATATGAAGGGCAACTAAGGTTGCCCTTTTTTTGGTTCTAATATAGGGAATTGGGCATTTTATGTATAAACAGGAAGTTACTGTTATTGATGAGACCATTGTTGGTGCTATTGTTAATGATGTCATGGAACAACGTATAGGGCCTGGTGCACGTTTAAGTGAAAAGTTTCTGTGTGACCGTTTTGGTGCCAGTAGAATGTACGTGAGAAGGGCTTTACTAACCTTGGCTAATAAAGGCATTGTAGAGTTACAGGCCAACAAAGGTGCCAGCATTCGTAGGCCAACTTTGCAGCAAGCTGTCACCTTATTTAAAACTCGAAAGTCAATTGAATCTATTATTATTAAAGACGTTGTGCTGCAAAGAAGTGACGCTGATATTGTTACACTCAACGCTCATATGGCATTGGAAGAACAAGCATTTATTAACAATGACCGTCATGAATTGATTCGGTTATCTTGTGAATTTCACTTACTCATTGCCAGTTTCCAAAATAATTATTTGCTAACTGGTTTTATGCAAACCTTAGTTACAGAATCTAGCTTAATTATTGCTATGTATGGTCAGCACAGTTTTTCTAATTGTCCTCCTAGTGAGCATCGCCACTTAGTAGATGCAATAAAAAATCAAGATCAACACATAGCATTAGACTTGATGCTCGAGCATTTAGAGCATATTGAAGCGGATTTGACACTTATTAACGGCAGAGGGTTAGATAGTTCTGCAACATTTGGAGTTTGAATAATGCAACTTGAATACACCTACATGGAGACCCCCGTAGGGCAGCTGATGTTAGCTGGTGAGGGCGAAGTATTGCATCACTTGAGTTTCCCCAGTGGCAAAATGTGCCTCAAACCAAAGCCAGATTGGGATTATCATGCAGCTGCCTTTAAACAAACTCGGCATCAAATAGACGACTACTTTGCTGGCCAACTAAAACGATTTGATCTGGCGCTAGCACCCAGTGGCACTGAATTTCAAATGCAGGTGTTAGGTGCGCTACAAAAAATTCCTTTTGGCCAAATGCGTAGCTACAAAGATATTGCAGAGGCCATAGGTCGCCCTAATTCAATGCGTGCCGTAGGGGCTGCTAATGGACGCAACCCCATCCCATTGATTATCCCATGCCACCGAGTGGTAGGCGCTGATGGCAGTCTTACGGGCTTTGGTGGTGGTTTAGATGCCAAGGCATTTCTGCTGCGCCTAGAAGGCGCAATAAGTTAGCTGTTGCTTAAACCCATGGGTTAGCGTGCAGTTTGATTGAATAGTACTTTACGTGATTCTTCGTTGATAATGCTCGTTCGACGCTCATCACCTAAACGTTCGCCCTTGGCTGCGGCAGTCCTTGCTTGTATTGTATCTAGCCAGTGCTTGAGGTGCGGGAACTGCGCCAGATCTTGGCCCTGGCGTTGATACAATAAAACCCATGGCCAACTGGCCATGTCAGCAATACTGTAGTCTCCAGCGATGAACTCCCGATCAGCTAATCTATGATTTAACACACCATATAGGCGGTTACACTCGTTGGTGTAACGTTCTATTCCGTAGGGCACTTGTTCTGGTGCGTAATGACGAAAGTGATGGGCCTGGCCTGCCATTGGGCCTAAGCCTCCCATCTGCCAAAACAACCATTGGTTGATTTCTTGCTGCTGTCGCAAATCATTACTGTAAAATCGGCCATACTTTTGAGCCAGATAGAGCAGTATCGCACCCGATTCGAAAATGCTGACCGGCGCACCACCGTCAGCTGGCGCATGATCAACAATAGCGGGTATGCGGTTGTTAGGCGAAATGATTAGAAATTCAGCCTTAAACTGTTCTCCTTTGCTCATATCGACCCACTGGGTTTGATAGGGCACACCTAGTTCTTCCAATAATATAGATATTTTTTTACCGTTGGGTGTAGGCCAATAATATAGGTCAATCATGCAATGATGCTCCGCTTATATTTCCTGATGCCTTAAATTATAGCGTGCCAACAAGTTCTTGTACGCGTACTTAGCCTTTATCTATAGCAGAATCCACTGTTCGACATTTGGCATAAATTATTCAGTGATACTGTTAGCTAACGGTTTAGTAGGTTTGCTTTGTTGATAATAGATATATACACCTGAAAGGGTGACTGAACTTCCTACCAACTGCCAAAGGGTAAGGGTTTCACCCAAGATTAGGTAGCCAAAAGTGAGGGTGAAAAATGGTTGAAGTAATATAAAACCCGCCAAACGACTCATGCCATGGCGATGAATTAGCCCATACCAAAGGCTGTAAGACAAGATGGACGAACACAGCACTACGTAAGTTAAGGATAGCATAGTGCTGGTGGTGAACTGTGGCAGCATAGGTGCAGCGTCTGCCTGTAACAGGTAGGCTACAAAACACAAAGGCGCAGTAATAATGGCAATCCAGAACTGAATAGAAAGTACTGGCAGTTGTTTTAGTTTGCGGATTTGGATGTTACCAACGGCCCACATAAATGTGCTTAGTATGACGATTAATATACCCCACTGAAGGTCACTTTGGCCTAATAGTAACGTTGGTAACATAGCCCCCAAGGTGGCTAAAATGATGGCTATAGTTTGCAGTGGCGTAATTCGTTCGTTAAGAAATAAGTAACTCAATAAGGCTGAGAAGGGCGCGCCTAATAAAAAACAAACACTAGCAATTACTCCTGGCACCATAGAGATACCTATTGCTAATAGGTAAAAGTGGCCAAGCCCCATAACTAGAGCAATAGGTAGCAATGGCTGTAACTGAGCTGTGGATATTTTCACAAAGGGTAGCAGCACTATGGCAAGTAATAGAAAGCGTGCCGAGGTGAATAATAAGGGGTCCATGTCATTGAGGGCGACTTTCATGCAAACAATGTTAACGCCCCATATAGCAGCCACTAAGGTTGCTCCTAGGGCAGGTTTTCCTAACCAATCAATTTCTTTCATGCCTGTGTCCACTGCAACATTCTAGGCGCCATTATGCGTTAAATAACAGGCACAAAAAAGCCCTGATAAACAGGGCTTTTTTAGCTTGGTTCTGCTTACAAAGTAAGGTTTATGACCAAGGGAATGGGCTGCTCGATACAGGGTGTAGTTTACCCTGCTCGTAGCGGCTCAAGCGGAACGGCTCAAGCAAACTGTGGCTTTGGCCAGTTGCAATTTCATTCGCTACCAATTTGCCTACGCCCAACATTTTGTAGCCGTGGTTTGAGTCAGCAATGAAGTACGCATTGTTGTGGAATACGTCAAAGATCGGGAAAGAGTCTGGTGTGAAACAACCAATACCACCACTTGGCTCATCCTTGAATTTAGCCATTGTGCCTTCAAAACGCTTTTGACAATGAGCCAAAGCAGAAACCCACATATGTGCGAATTCTTGGCCAACCACAAACTCTGGAGAGTCTGGGCCGTATGGGTCAACAGCTACTTCGTCTGGGTTGGTCTTTACCGGGAATGGTGCAGCACCACCTTGAACTCCACCAAAGTGGAAGTCTGGCTTGTAGTAAATGCCCCACATTTCGTCGGTTACTAAGCTGCCGTCTTCACATGAGTAAAGTGGGGCGTTAGAGTCTACGTGGATAACTGGAGGCATGTTGCCCTCATTGTCCACTTGTAGCTTGGGATCAACACCCAAGGTACCTTCCTGGAGAGACCAGTATATCCACATTGGAATGTCCGTGTGAATAAGGTCGTCCGCTCCTTTAATGCTAACTGTCTTAGGCAATTCTAGCATTTCCCACAAGCTTTTAGCCCATGGGCCAGCACCGATGACAACGTAATCACAGGCGATGTTGCCTTGGTCTGTCTCAACGTGAGTGACACAACCTTCGTTACGAGTGAAACCAGTAACGGTTACGCCACTGATAATGCGAATGTTTTCGTTCTCTACTTTGGCCGCTAAACCATACATGGCTTTAGTGTTGTTGGCATAACCACCTTTAGCTTCATGTAATACAGAGGTGATGCCCTGTGCTTGCCAATCGTGGAAGATGCCTTTCATGTATTTAGTGCAGTCGGCTTCGCCTTCAATAAAAGTAGAAGGGTAATCAATGGCTTTTTGCTGCTGGTAGATTGTAGCTACGTCTGCGTGCATTGACTCAGGGCTAATTTGCATGTAACCCACAGGGTGGTATGAATAGGCTTGCATATCTGATTCCCAAACTTCTACAGAATGAGCCATCAGTTCACGCATAGCAGGTTGGAAGTAATTGTTGCGAACTACACCACAAGCAATGCCAGTTGCGCCAGCAGCAATGCCGTTCTTATCAAGGATGATAATGTCACGACCATCGCCTTTACCATTTGCTTTAAGTTCTAAAGCGAGGTGATAAGCTGTACTTAAACCATGAATACCTGCACCTACAATGACGTAGGGAGAAGAAGAAGGAAAGGCCATCAAGGACTCCAATTGGATTATGTTTATTTATCAAGTGGTAGTCATAATGCGCTTTCATGTTTAAATAAAAACCACTTAAGACGACTTTTAATGAGACAAAACCGACAATAAGGGCTAATCTAGTAAGAAAATGGCCTAGCGGTCTATGTTTTCAATGGATCTACGATGCAACGATTTGGCTTTTTTTTAGTACCAGGGTTTTCCATGCTGTCATTAGCGGCGGCTTTGGAACCCTTGCGTATGGCGAATGCGCAGGCAAAGGACGGACTTTATCAATGGGAGTTTTTAAGTTGGGATGGCTTACCTGTAAGTGCCAGTAATCAAATGGTCACTGCACCGACCATTAATTTAGACCAAGTAAAAACCCTTGATGTGTTGTTGATTGTAGCCGGAATTAATGTTGCCTCTTATGGTAATGATAAGTTTTTCGCTTGGTTGCGCCAAGCCGCCCGTCAAGTAGACCTTGTGGGTTCCACATCCACAGGATCTTTGTTATTAGCCAAGGCAAAACTGTTACGTCATAAAACCTGTACCATTCACTGGGAATATGTGGATAGTTTTCGTGAGCAATTTCCAGACGTGTGGATGAGCGGTGAACTGTATGAATTTGATGGTAGCTTATTCACCTGTTCTGGTGGTTCTGCTGGGTTAGATATGATGTTGCAAATCATCGCTGATCAACATGGTTATGAGCTGGCCTTATTGGTAGCAGAGCAGTACATGCATCCCCATATCCGCCCACCTCACCAAGACCAACGGATGCGTTTACAGTCTCGCTTAAATATCAATAATCCACGTTTGATTAAAGCCATTGATATTATGCGCCAAAATTTAGAGGTGCCCCTAACTTGTCAAGAGTTAGCAGATGCTTCTAATATGTCTGCGCGGCAAATGGAGCGCTTGTTTAAGCAGCATTTGCAACAAAGTCCAGGACAGTATTACTTGCACTTACGGTTAGAAAAAACTCAGCAATTGTTGCGTCAGTCCAGTTTGTCAGTTCTACAAATAGCTACGGCCTGTGGATTTAGTTCAACGTCTTATCTGGCACGGTGTTACCAAAAGAAGTATAGCTGTTCGCCACGGCAGGAAAGGGCGCGCAACAGTAACCGCTAATGGCTTTTAATACGCCTAATTATATGGCGTTTTCTGGCTAGTTTTAAGGCTGTGAAAGCCGTATAATTGTTTCCGTTAAAAACACCTAGTCTTTGTATTTAATCGTTTTAGTTTATCCCATAGGAGTTCTATTGCTCATGTTTGAGTCGCTGCGCGCTGTGCCTGCTGATCCCATCCTTCATTTGTCAGTACTGTATCGCCAAGATACTAACCCTAAGAAAGTTGATTTAGGTGTAGGTGTGTACAAAGATGAGACGGGACACACGGCCATTATGGAAGCAGTGTCGCGAGCAGAAGAACGGCTTTTAGTAGAAGAAGACACCAAGGCATACGTCGGCATGGCAGGGTCAAAACGGTTTTGTGATTTATTGGCTCAAGTGACTTTAGGTGCTGATCACAAGGTGTTAGCAGGCAAACGTGTTGCCGTGGCACAAACCCCGGGTGGCAGTGGTGCTTTACGAGTGTTAGCTGAGTTTATTAATGTTGCTAAACCTGGTGCGACAGTTTGGGTAGGTAACCCAACATGGGCTAACCACATCCCGGTCATGCAAAGTGCGGGTCTTACGATTAAGCAGTACCCATATTATAACAGCAGAACACGAACTGTAGATTTTGAGGCGATGTTGGCTTCTTTAGAAACAGACACAAAAGCAGGTGACGTAGTGTTGCTGCACGGTTGTTGCCACAACCCGTCAGGTGCTGATTTGAACCTAGAACAATGGCAAGCTACGGCAGATTTAATTAAAGCCAAAGGCCTATTGCCTTATGTTGATATTGCATACCAAGGCCTTGGTGAAGGCATGGATGAAGACGCAGCTGGTTTACGTTTAATGGCTAATAGTGTGCCAGAGATGGTCATCGCTAGCTCTTGTTCAAAAAACTTTGGTTTATACCGCGAACGGACGGGTACAGCCATTATTATTACCTCTACTTCAATAAATGCAAGCTTAGCCCAAAGCCAAATGAACAGCCTAATTCGCGCCAACTACTCTATGCCACCTTCCCATGGTGCTTTGGTTGTCGAAACTATTTTAGCAGACCCAAAGCTTAAGCAGATGTGGCGTGATGAATTAAAAATCATGCGCAAACGCATTACAGACCTCCGCAGCCAATTGGTTGATGCCATTAAAGCCGAGGGAGTAGAGCAAGACTTTAGCTTTATTGAACGTCAAAGAGGCATGTTCTCTTTTTTGGGCGTTAATGCAGAGCAAGTTGATAAGCTGGTAAACGAGCACAGTGTGTATTTGGTAGGTTCTAGCCGTATTAATTTAGCGGGCCTTAATCAGCACAATATTGCTTATGTGGCCAAGTCTATCGCTGCCGTGCTTTAGATCTCTCAGCCTTGCTATTGCGAGGAGCGAAGCGACATAATAATCCAAAGGTTGCAGTATTATTTTGCTTAACTGTATTCGCAATAGTGTGGGAAGGTCGCAAAGGCACGAGCTATTAACTGCTGGAAAAATTGTACCGATGGAATACGCCAGTTATGATTAAACCTTATCAAGAGTTCGGTAAACAACAAGGTAAGGCCCTATTATTTGCCCACGCTAACGGTTTTCCACCCAGTACCTACACCGCTTTATTGGCTAAACTAGGCCAGCATTACCGTATCCTAGCACCTCATCTTCGGCCTTTATGGCAAGACTTAACTGAATTTCAAACCAGCGCTAGTAATCGTGCAGTATGGCAACAAATGGCACAGGATCAAAATGACTTTATCGAACAACATCAATTGGCCCCAGTTACCTACATAGGTCATTCCATGGGCGCTAACGTTGGTGTTTTGGCGGCTCAGTTAAAACCACATTTATATCGCCAACTGATTCTCATAGAACCGGTATTTTTACGACAAACTATTGCTCGTATTATGCGCTTTGGCCCCCAAATGTTGATTAATAAAGTGCCTATCGTTGCTAAGGCTTTAGGGCGGCCAGATCACTGGCATAATCTCCAGCAAGCATTTGATTTCCACCGGCCTAAGCGGGTATTTGCTGGCATTAGCGATGAAGTTTTGTGGCATTACATAAATGCCGCCGTGGTGCCTGAGGAAGATGGTGTAAAACTATTGTATAGCAAGTATTGGGAAGCTTTAATGTATGGAAGCGTCCCCAATATCTGGCCTCACTTAAAACGAAGTCAGGTACCAATATCAGTTTTGCGTGGGGAATCTTCGGACACGGTGGATGACCTTGCTTGGAAACGCTGGCAAGCCCTGCGCCCTGCCGTTGGCTTGCCAGAACACATTCGGGCTGTTAACTTTGTTGGTTATGGGCACCTCTTGCCTCTAGAACAACCAGAACAAGTCACTGATCAAGTTAAGCGGTGCATGCTTTAATTAGCCTATTGAGAACCTATCAACTGAGGGAATTAACATGGCCGGAGTAAGTTTACTGGCTCTACTTGATGACATAGCTACCTTGCTAGATGATATTGCAGTGCTATCTAAAGTGGCTGCTAAAAAGACCGCTGGCGTATTAGCAGATGACCTAGCGGTAAACGCTGAACAGGTTTCTGGTGTTAGGGCTGAGCGAGAACTGCCAGTGGTTTGGGCAGTGGCGAAAGGGTCATTGTTAAATAAGCTAATTCTTGTACCTGCGGCATTACTCATGAGCTTGTATGCACCCTGGTTAATTACCCCTGTATTGATGCTTGGTGGTACTTACTTGTGCTACGAGGGGGCTGAAAAACTACATGAATGGATCGTCCATAAGCCCAAAGAGTCTTCGGCCCAAGAACGATTGGATCACCTTAGTTTGCCTAAGATAGATTTACTGACTTTAGAAAAAGATAAAATCAAAGGTGCTATTCGCACAGATTTTGTCCTTTCGGCAGAAATTGTAGTGATTATTTTGGGTTCTGTTGCTGATACCAGCTTTACTAATCAAGTGATCGTTGTTGCTGGCCTAGCCTTGTTTTTTACCATAGCGGTGTACGGCCTTGTGGCTGCCATTGTTAAGATGGACGATGTAGGTCTCTATTTAGTTGAAGCAGAAAAAGCGGGGCGTAATGGCCGTGTTAGTGGTTTGCTGGGCCGCGGCTTAGTTAATGCTGCAGGTCCATTAATGCACGCCTTATCAGTGTTGGGTACTATTGCTATGTTTTTAGTGGGTGGTGGAATTTTGGTTCATGGTTGGCCCTGGCTCCACCACTGGTTTGAACCGCTCACAAGCCTATGGGCTATGCTCGCCAATTCGGGTGTAGGTGTTATTACAGGACTAGCGGTGCTAGGACTGATTACACTGATAACAAGATTGCGCGCTCTAGGCTAACGAGAGCCTTTAAGGCCCTGGCTTGTCGTTCAACTCCCTCAGTACATATGACCATTGCTGCGGCAAAGTATGCCTCTAATAAGGCGTATATAGCTTCATCTACAGGGCCGTAATGGTTCACATAGGATTGTCTTAAACAGCTGTGCCAGTTGATTTCTGTATAGGCTTGCATGTCTTTGTTATGCCAGTCAATAGTAAAGCCAAGGTCTTGGGCATAACCCCCACCCATTCCTGATATTTGTACATGCCCACGACGCATGGCTGGTAACTCGCCAGAACCATAGGATTCATATTTGGCTAAATCAAATAGTGGGTGGCCTGTGCTAATGCCGGCAACAGATACAGGGTCAATTAATACCAACTGTGTGGGCCATTGTTTTAGCGAAGAAAACTTAGGTAGTAATATGTTTTCTAGAAATAAGTCACCATGGAGCCTAACTTGGGGTTGGCTATCGATGGCCTGCAATAAATGGGTTTGAGTTGTAAGACGGGTGATGTTAGTAGCAAGTGGGAAGCAATCTAGGCTGTTGATGCTGAGTTTGTTTTCTAATAAGCAAGTTAAGTCAGCCGATGCATTTATAGTATATGCGGCTTTTTTTAAGGTATCTAAAACATTAGCGGACAGCTTGCATGTGGCGTTGGACGGTGTGTGCAACTGCCCGAACACTCGTTTGCCTAAATGGGTTTGAAACTGATTCGCCTGTTGCTGATTAAATGCCTTAGCTCGTGCGAGTTGACCTAGGTCCACACATTCTTTTTTATAGGACATGTCGTAACCGGGTGCGGGTTGTTCCCATGAGGCAATGAGCCGAGGGAATAAGTCGAGCAAATGAGGCTCCAAATCTTGCAAATATTGAGCCTCAGCCCGCAGGTTATCCATGCCCCAAGGGCCTGCAGATTGATGTCCTTTAGATTGCTTCCGCACCCTTTGTGACCCATCTACCATGCGGATAATTTCTGTGCGATCCCAGTAGCCATCTCGTAAAAGAGCATCGACGGCGGCAAGATTAGGACGTGTACTGGTGACCATGGTTTACCTCAGTGGTTGAACTGCAATTCACTTAAACGTTTGTATAGTGATGACGTAGCGATTAAGTCTTCATGTTTGCCTTCAGCCTCTAGTTTACCTTCGTTAAACACCATAATACGATCTGCATGCATTACCGTGGCTAATCGGTGGGCAATAATGAGGGTGGTACGGCCGTGCATTAATTCTTTTAGTGCTGCTTGAACCTTGTGTTCGCTGTTTGCATCTAAGGCACTGGTGGCCTCATCTAATAGCAATATAGAAGGGTTCTTGAGCATGGCGCGAGCTATGGCAATACGCTGCCTTTGGCCACCCGACAGGCGCACCCCTTGTTCACCTAAATAGCTGCTGTAAGCTTCTGGTAAACGGTCAATAAATTCATCAGCATAGGCTTTTTGAGCGGCTTGTTGTACTTGCGCTTGGGTGGCACTTGGATCGCCATAACGGATGTTATGGGTAACGTCTGCACTGAACAACGTGGGCTGCTGTGGGACTAAACCTAAATGGCTACGTAAGTCTTGTGGTTTGAGCTGTTTAATATCGTGACCAGACACTTTAATGTTGCCGTTTTTGGGGTCATAAAAACGTTGCAACAACTCAAATAAGGTGCTTTTTCCAGCGCCAGAAGGCCCAACAATAGCCACTGTCTCGCCCGCGGACACGTTAAACGAAATATTTTCTAAGGCGGCTTGATCTGGTCGAGATGGGTAGCTAAAACTTACCCTATCAAAGGACAGTGCTAAGGGGCCATTGGCTAATGGTACAGCGTCTTCTGGCGCACTGATGTCGGCTTGTTCAGCCAGCAATTCTAGCAGGCGCTCGGTGGCACCAGCGGCCCGCTGTAACTCTCCGTACACTTCCGATATGGTTGCCACTGCCATAGCAACCATGAGGGCATAAAAAATAAATGCGGCAAGTTCACCAGAACTGATATGACCGCTCGCAACATCTTGAGCGCCAACCCAGATCATGCTGGAAAGGCCTGTAAATACCAACGTCATGGCCACTACGATTAGGATAGATCGCTGCAATATGCGTTTTTTGGCGACGTTAAAGGCTTTTTCTACCTCCAGACCAAAGGCTTTGGTTTCTTCAGCTTCATGAGTAAAGCTTTGGACAATTTTGATGTTCTGTACAATTTCGCCAGCATAGGTGCCTATATCGGCCACTCTATCTTGGCTTTGACGAGATAGCTTACGTACCCGGCGACCATAAATTATCATTGGAAATATAATGAGCGGCACACTAGCCAGTACGATTAAGGCCAATTTGGGGTTGGTAATGAGCATCATCACCAAGCCACCAACAAAGGTTAGGCTACTGCGTAAGGCCATGGAAATGGAGGAACCAATAATCGACTGCAATAGAGTGGTGTCAGTGGTGAGTCGAGCATTGATTTCACCGCTACGATTCATCTCAAAATAATAGGGGTCTAGGGTTAATAAGTGATTAAATACTGCTAAGCGCACGTCGTTGCTTACTCGCTCTCCGAGCCAAGACACCAGATAAAAGCGAGTAAAAGTACCAGCTGCCATAAGCAAGGTAATTACCGCTAACACCAGCATAGCTTGGTTTAATCTGCTTGGGTCCGTGGAGTCGAAGCCTTGGTCTACGAGAAGACGAATTCCTTGCCCTAAGGCAAGAGATACGCAGGCGGTAATGATCAAGGCTAGAGCGGCACCCATCACCATTTTTTTGTACGGCCTAATGAAGGGTAATAGTCGCATCAACAAACGTAAGTCCTGCTTGTTAGCGGGTGTTTTGTTGCTGTTGTCAGTGGTCATATAGCACTCATAAAAGTTAGGCCTAAGTGTCTATGTGTGGGCAGACTAGCTGTTTACAATTGTGTTGGGCAAATGGTTAGGTAAACCGATGGTTAAATGAATGGGCTATAAGCTATACTCGCCCCTACTTACCTCTAGTTAGTTATAGATAATGAACATCTCAATGTTAAGTTTAGGCAGGGCGCGAAATCCAGTTGGCCTACTTAAGCTTATGACTTTTGCCATGCCCTTTAGTTTTGGAGTGTGGATGGCTCTCTTCAATAATTTTGCCATAGAGCAAGTTGCCTTGAATGGTGCCCATATTGGCGTACTTCAATCTTGGCGTGAAGTGCCTGGGTTTCTGGCCTTTGGTGTGGTGTTTTTACTTATCGTTATTGCTGAACAACGCTTAGCAATCTTGTCTTTAGTTATGCTTGGAGTAGGCACTGCATTAACAGGCTGGTTGCCGAGTTTTAGTGGGCTGTTAGTCACTACCATGTTGATGTCTGTGGGTTTTCATTATTATGAGACTGTTAAGCAATCGCTAGCCCTGCAATGGTTCAGTAAACAAGAAGCCCCCGTGCAACTAGGGCGCTTAATTTCAATTGGTGCAGCATCTTCTTTACTGGCTTATGGTTGGGTGTGGGCTGCGTTGCAAGTGTTTCACCTGCCTGTGGCATGGGTATACGCGTTTGGTGGGGGCGTAACTGTTGTTGTTGCACTTATTGCTTTAGTTATGTTTCCTAACTATGAGTCTAAGGTTCCACAAACAAAAAAATTGGTGCTGCGAAAACGTTATAGCCTTTATTATGCTTTGGTGTTTATGGCTGGTGGCCGCCGTCAAATTTTTGTAGTATTTGCCGCACTGATGATGGTGGAACGTTTTGGTTTTGGTGCCGATGAAGTGGCGTTAATGTTTTTGGCGAATGGCCTTTTGAGCATGTGGTTAGCACCAAAGATAGGTGCTTTAGTAGCTCGGTGGGGCGAGAAGCGGACACTCACCCTAGAGTATATTGGTTTAATATTTGTGTTCTTGGCCTACAGTGTTGTGGAATGGGCGCCTCTGGCAGTGGTTTTGTATATGTTAGACCATGTGTTATTTGCTATGGCTATTGCCCATAAAACCTATTTTCAAAAAATCGCAGATCCTGCTGACATGGCCTCTACGGCAGGAGTTTCGTTTACTATTAACCACATTGCCGCTGTGGTGTTGCCTGCGTTAATGGGGCTCTTGTGGTTAGTGTCGCCCTCATGGGTATTTATATTGGGTGCTGTTATGGCTGCTATTTCGCTGATGTTAGCCCGTTGGGTGCCCTCTAGCCCTTCTAACGGCCAGGAATGGCAAAACCCTTTTAGCCCCACAACCTAATTAAGTGAGACCTTTATCAGGGTGAGCTTGCTTAAATGCAGCTTGTTGGTTACACCAATCAACGCGTTGATTAATGTTGGGGTAAGGCGTCATATCAAGGTTAAAACGATTGGCGTTAAATGCTTGTGGCACCAGTAAAACGTCTAGCACGTTGGCTTGGTTAATTTGCACCGTGGCACAGAGGTAAGTCTCTATAGCAGCGAAGGCAAGTTTGATCCAGTGGTGATACCACACCATTTTTTCGTCCTCATCGTGGCCCATGTCATTAATGAGGTAGTTGAGTACCCTAAGGTTGTTTAGGGGGTGGGTATCACAGGCGATTGTATAGGCTTGTGCTCGCAGTTGGGCCTTTTCCATTGGGTCGCAAGGTAGTAGGGGTTGCAGGGGGTAGGTTTCGTCTAGCCATTCAATTATAGCCATGGATTGGGTGATGATTTGGTCTCCTATGGTTAAACTAGGCACGAGGCCTTGCGGATTTGTCGCTAAATAAAAGTCACTGTTGTGATCTTTATTAATTAGGTCAACGTGCACTTGTTGGTAGTGAATGCCTTTTAAATTTAGTGCAATTCGCACTCGATAAGCCGCTGAAGATCGTGGATAGTCATATAAAATAATTTCTTTAGTCATGTCATTGGACCCCATAGATGGAGAAAAAAACGGATATCCTCTATGCTAGCAGACATTGTTACTTATGCAACTATATGGCGTACTACTTATGGCTACAAAGCCCTCTAATGCTAGCCTTAATTTAGACCGTTTTTTGCCTTACCGTTTAAATCGATTGGCCCACAACGTGAGTGTTTCACTCGCAACCATCTATACCGATGCCTTTGGTATTAGTCGCTCCCAATGGCGTGTGATGGCCTTATTAGGACAACACCAATGGCTTACGGCGAAACAAATTTGTGCCATGACCTACATGGACAAAGTAAAAGTTTCTCGCGCTGTAAATGGTTTGGTGGCATTAAATTATTTGCAAACCACTCAGGATGCAACCGATAAAAGGGCGGTGTTGTTAACCCAGTCGATGGAGGGTAAAAAGCTCTTTGAGGCCATGGTGCCGAAAGTCCAAGCATGGGAGGAAAGTTTTTTGGAAAAACTTTCAGCGCAAGAGATTATTCACTTAGCCACTATCATCGACAAGCTGGATCCATCTAATGACAATTAACTTTGACGCTGATGAAAAGGCCGATTTAATGGGGCGTTTGCAGCATTATTGTGCCATTGAATTAAACCGAGAGTTAGGCAGTTTTTAAGCGCAGTTCCTGCTGGATTTTATTAGTGAAACCATGGGTCCGTTTTATTACAACCGTGGCATTGATGACGCACGAGCTTTGCTACAAGCACAACTGGAGCATTTAGGTGAGTCAATCTATCAGCTGGAAAAAATACCACCAAAAAGAAAGCCTTAATGAGCCCAATGCGCACTAATACTGCTAAATAATGGGTCATGGATGTTGAGTTTCTGCAGGTGCGTAGAAGTATTGTTGAAGTAATCCATATTACTGCCTCTGCCACCGTGAGCTTGGTCTATCATACTGGCACATTGAGCGGCGTCAAAATCGACGTATTGTTCGTGCTGTTGATCTGCAACAAAGGTAATAGCATTGATTATGCCAATGTCGGTTGTAACCTGGCATATATGGGGCTGGTAAAACATAGTCACCATTTCTCGTAGCCACAAGTTTTTAAAATCTTCCTGCTTAGATGCTTGTGCAATGCGAAATGCCAAGCCTTCACAATAGCCTCCATCTCTTAAAGATAAAACTAGCCCAGGCTGCTCTTGAGTGCCTCGGTGCACCGTAGACAATAAATTGAAGCCTCGCTGTAAACCGTGGACTTTTCCTTGCTGGCTCTCTATGACCTGCATTTCTGGATTCCACATTAACGAACCATAGGCAAAAATCCATAACTCGTCAGGTAAAGGGGATTCTGCTAGGTAGCTATTAAGGGCATCTAGGATTTGCGTTTGTGGGTAGACTGACATAATTGATCCTGTACATAAAAAAGCCTGCTTCAATTAAGAGGCAGGCCTTATGCTGTCATACCAAAGGTATTTTGGCCAGCAAAAGCTAACCCTACAATACAGCGCAGTAATACACCACGTTTTATAGAATTTATGATGAGAGTTTTGGTTCTATTGATTAGAATTATGTTCGTTAAAAAGCCATAAAAGACCATGGGTTATGAGAAATATTACAAGGCATAAAAAATACAATAAATAGGTGCTGATCGACTCGATTAAGGCTGACACGAATTTGGTCATAATATCCCTTGTAAAAAAACCTCAGCGTGTGACAAGATAGGCGGCCAAATTGCCAGCCTAATGATTGTTATGTCTATAACCTTAAACCGCACCTTCGTTCGCCTAATGCCATGGATTTTTGTATGGGTATGGAGTACGGGTTTTTTGGCTGCTAAATTAGGCAAATCCTATGCTGAGCCCTTTACTTTACTAAGCTATCGTTTTGCCCTTGCCCTTGCGGTGCTGTGGGTAATCACCAAGTTATTTAATAGCCGCTGGCCCTCAACATGGCGTTTAGCTGCTCATTGTATGGTGGTTGGGTTGTTGCTGCACGGGGTATATTTGGGTGGTATTTTTAAAGCCATATCCTTAGGTATGCCAGCTGGCTTAAGTGCAATGGTCATTGGTTTGCAGCCCTTAACTATGGCTTTGTTCGCAGGAGTTATGTTGGGCGAGCGTGTATCAAAGCGCCAGTGGCTGGGTTTGTTCATGGGTTTGGCTGGGCTCTACTTGGTGTTAGGTGAACAGTTTTCTGTTGACGCAAGTACTATTTTTTACGGCTTTTCTGGCTGGTCCCCGGTGCTGGTAGGAGCAGCGTTGTTGGCAATCTCTTTTGGTACGCTATATCAAAAGAAATATTGCCATGGAGCAGATCACCTAACCTCTATTTGGTTGCAGTATGCTGCAGCGCTAGGTTTTAGTTTGATTATTGCGTTTACCTTTGAAACACGCGTTGTAGATTGGCAGTGGCAGTTTATTGTGAGTTTGTCTTGGCAAGTATTAGCCCTATCTATTGGAGCGGTGTTATTGCTCATGATTATGATGCGCCAAGGTGCTGCGACCAAGGTGGGTAGTCTGTTTTATTTGGTGCCACCAGCAGTAGCAATACAGGCCTGGTTTTTATTTGGTGAAGCCATGGGCCTGCAGGGTTTGGCGGGTATCGCTTTAATTGCAGCTGGTGTGGCACAGGCCATGTGGCCAAGCCGCAACTAGTTATTTAATTGAATACTTTTTTGGAGTTGTTTATATGACATCATCAACTGCCGTTTTACCGGGTCGGTTAGATTTTTTTCACAATCCTAAAGCTGATACTAAGTTAGTTTATGGCCCCCAGCGCCAAGCTATGCTTAGCGTGGCTAAAGGCAAGCAAGCTTTAAAAATGATTTCTACTTGGCCCAATTACCAAGTTACCGACTTGCACCAGCTGGTTGGCATGGCTGAGCAGGCTAATATAGGCCAAATTTATTATAAAGATGAAAGTAGCCGGTTCGGTTTAAAGAGCTTTAAAGCCTTAGGTGGTGCATACGCTGTGACCCAATTCCTACAGCAGCATTTAGGCCAATTGAACGGCGAACAACCGACTATGGCGCAGCTATTATCGGGGCAATACAAAGAGCAATTAAAAGACGTGGTAGTTAGCTGTGCGACCGACGGTAACCATGGTCGATCTGTGGCTTGGGGTGCACAAATGTTTGGTTGCCAGTGCATTATTTATATCCATCGTGATGTCTCTACTGGCCGTCAAGCGGCTATGGAAGCCTACGCTGCTCAGGTGATTCGTATTAAGGGCAATTATGATGAGTCTGTCCGTCAAGCCGCAATAGATGCAAAACAGTATGGCCGTTCGATTATTTCTGATACTAGCTACGAAGGTTACACAGAAGTGCCAGCCAATGTAGCTTTAGGCTATACGGTGATGTTGTCTGAAGCCGTTGAACAACTTAATGGCGTAATACCCACTCACGTTTTTATCCAAGCTGGGGTCGGTGGCTTAGCTGCGGCAGTATGTGGCTACTTTTGGGACCTATGGGCAGAGCAACGCCCTCGGTTTGTTGTGGTAGAGCCAGAGGCTGCAAATTGTTTACAAGAAAGCGCTAAGGCTGGAGAGTTAAAAGTAGTAGAAGGCGACTTAGATACGTTAATGGCAGGCTTGGCTTGTGGTGAAGTCTCTCATATTGCTTGGGATATATTAGACCAAGGGGCGGATGACTTTATCACTTTAAGTGAGGATGCCGTAGCTCCATGTATGCAAGCCTTGGAGCAAAATAGCCCAAGTATTGAAGCTGGAGAATCGGCTGTTGCAGGTTTAGCTGCTTGCATTATTGGTGCGCAACACCCTCAATGGCGGGCGACTTTAGGGCTTAATGAACAAAGCACAGTATTAGTCTTAGGCACAGAGGGTGCTACTGATCCTGAGCTTTATCAGCAATTAGTGTTTGGCACTTAAAAATGTCTAACTAAACTGAGGTAAATATAATGACTCAATACCCATTAACAGGCGCACCGCAGCGGCAGTTTTCTTTAGTTGAGTTTGAGCATCGCATGGCGCGTGCACAAGCCATGATGCGAGAGCTTAATTTAGATGGTGTTTTATTAACCACCGAAACCAATGTGCGTTATTTCTCTGGCTATTTTACCCAGTTTTGGCAAAGTCCTACGCGGCCTTGGTTTTTGATCTTGCCGGCAATTGGTAAACCTATTGCTGTGATTCCCACAATTGGTGTAGTAGGCATGAGTAGTACATGGGTGGATGATGTGCGTGCCTGGCCCTCACCATTTCCAGAAGATGATGGGGTAAGCTTGTTGAGCCAAACCCTGGCCGAATTACCTAAGCGGTTTGGTCGTTTAGGTATGACCCTTGGCCGAGAAACACACTTACGCATGCCTCAGCAGCAAGTGCAGTCTTTGTATACATCAAGCAATCTTGAGTTGGTCAATGTAAGTCGTGAAGTCTTACACTTGCGCAGTATCAAATCTGCAGCAGAAATTAATCGTGTTGCCCACGTGTGTGGGATTACTTCTAAAGCATTTGCTCAACTTCCAGGGTTTGCTAGTACTGCCATGACTGAGCGTGACGTGGTGGCTGAATTTAGAATGGAGCTGTTACGCCAGGGGGCAGATCATTCACCCTTTATTGTGTCGTCTTCAGGCCCAGACGGCTACGACGATATTATTATGGGGCCAACGGACAGGGTGATTGAAGAAGGCGACTTATTAATCATTGATACGGGTACTGTGTGGCAAGGCTACTTTTGTGATTTCGACCGTAACTGGTGCTTCGGGGATTGCTCTCAAGAAACAAAAGCAGCCTATGAAACAGTCTATGCTGCTACGGATGCGGGGTTTGCTGTCGCCAAACCTGGCAATACAACCAGTGACTTATATCGTGCCATGTGGCCTATCATGCAAGCAGGTGGTGCCTTGGGAAATGACGTAGGACGATTAGGCCACGGTCTTGGCTCAGATCTTACAGAATGGCCATCTAACACGGCAACCGATGACACTGTGCTAGAAGTGGGTATGATTATGACTCTGGAACCTGGTATGTCTTATCTAAATGGTGACGGTAAAGTGAAGCAGATGGTTCATGAGGAGAATATTGTTATCACTGAACAGGGGGCCCAGTGGTTATCCACTAGGGCTGCGGCGCAACTACCACATTTGGGTTAAGTCTTTATTAGCTCCTTGAACCATGCGTCCACGAGGTAATTCATTGGCGCATTTTTTTTATGAATTACAGCATAATCAGTGGTGTAGTGGAAATGGCTCTCACACAGGGGTTTCATTTTACCTTGTTGTATCCATTGGGCAGCGTAATGGGTAGGTAAATAACCGATAAAACAGCCTGTCATAATAAGAAAGGCAACGCCTTCTCTATCGTTGGCAGTGGAGCTGGTTTTTAGCTTTTGATATTGAGTTTTTGTGGCCGCTGTTTGAGCGTAGGCTGGAGCCACAGCGGCATAATTTGGCACCAAGGGAATCACATCTTGTTGTTCGGCAATGTCAAATAATGGGTGGTGGTGACTGCAATACAGATTAGATTTCTCTTCATAAAGCGGCATGTACTCTAGTTCGGCAATTTTTCTTAGACGGGGAATAGCGCCCACATGTAAACGACCATCTAATACTGCCTTTTCAATCTCATTAGGCGGCATCATGCTAATGTTTATGCCAATGTCGGATGCCTGTAACTTTAATTGGCGTAGCGCATTAGTGATTTTCATGTGTGGTAGGGTGACAAGGGTGCCAGCAATTCCTATATTCAAGTCACCTTTGAGTTGGTCATGTAAGGCATTAACCCGAGTGCGAAAGCCTTCTATAGAGGTGAATAATTGTAAAATGGCTTCATATACCTGTTGTCCTGCATCGGTTACAGAGAAACCCGCTCGCCCACGTTGACAGAGGCGTAACCCTAAGCGAGTTTCTAAATCCCCCATGGCCATACTAATAGCTGCCCGACTGATGTTAAGCTCAACTTCAGCTGCGGCAAAACCGCCTGCCTCAACAACTGTTCTGTAGATGCGTAATAGGCGCAAATCTATATCGGACAAGCGGCTTAAACCAAGGTGTCTTGACATCGTAATTAGTTAACCATTTAGTTAAGTTAGTGTAAATAACTTAATATTTAACTGTTTTAAATGCAAGCCTAAACTATATTTAATATTAACGATGGAGTTTCACCCATGAGTTTTGAATCATTGACTGGGGATTTGAGCCGCGAACAGCTCGAAGCCTATTGGATGCCGTTTACCGCTAACCGTCAGTTTAAAGAAAAGCCACGTATGATCGTGTCGGCTGAACAAAGCCATTATATTACTGCGGATGGCCGTCGTATTTATGATGGCCTTTCAGGCTTATGGTGTTGTGGTTTTGGTCATAATCGACCAGAAATTACAGAAGCTGTGCATCAACAAATGAAAACCATGGACTATGCTCCAGCCTTTCAGTACGGTCATCCAAAGGCCTTTGAATTGGCAGACCGATTAGCCAAAATGACACCAGAAGGTTTAGATTACGTGTTCTTTACTAATTCTGGTTCAGAATCTGCTGACACCTCATTAAAAATGGCCCGCGCTTATTGGCGTCAATGTGGTCAGCCCAGCAAAACTAAACTAATTGGGCGCAGTAAGGGTTATCATGGAGTAAACTATGGTGGCATAAGTGTTGGAGGCATAGCTGCTAATCGTAAGATGTATGGCACTGGCATAGAAGCTGGTCATTTACCCCATACTTTGTTACCTCAAAATGCTTTCAGTAAAGGCTTGCCAGAACACGGCGTTGAACTCGCTGACCATTTGTTAGAACAAATTGCGTTGCATGACGCATCAAATATTGCCGCTGTTATTGTTGAGCCTTTTGCAGGTTCAGCTGGTGTTGTTGTGCCACCTCAGGGTTATTTACAGCGCTTACGTAAAATCTGTGATGACCACAATATATTGTTGATTTTTGATGAAGTAATTACTGGCTTTGGTCGTGCAGGTGCAGCTTTTGGTGCCGATGCATTTGGTGTGATCCCTGACATAATGAACCTTGCTAAAGCATTAACTAACGGCACAATTCCAATGGGTGCTGTGGTTGCAAAAAGTGAGATATACCAAACATTTATGGATGCCGGGGGGCCGGAGTA
>TARA_B110000240_G_scaffold43539_1_pt1 | contig 87025 bp, 84 predicted proteins | sample TARA_B110000240 | Tara Oceans TARA_B110000240 (sample SAMEA4397611) | marine metagenome | biome: Polar Biome; feature: [DCM] deep chlorophyll maximum layer (ENVO:01000326); material: water (ENVO:00002006), including particulate matter (ENVO:01000060) such as... | depth 17 m | reverse complement strand
ATAATCACTTGGGTATCACTAAAATCCGAAAAATCGGCTTGATGATCGGTAAAGACGTACAGCGCGCCGCCACGGGCGGCAACTTCTTGCAAATTGGACTTCACTTTTTCCAGCAGCTCATCGGTTGGCGCCACACAAACCACCGGCATCTGCTCGTCTACCAACGCTAAAGGCCCGTGCTTGAGTTCACCCGCCGGATACCCTTCCGCGTGGATATAGGAAATCTCTTTGAGCTTTAAAGCCCCTTCCATTGCAATGGGGTAATGCAGGCCCCGACCCAAAAACAAGGCGTGGTCTTTGTCGATGAATTGTTCCGCCCAAGCCTTGACCTGTTCATTAATTTCTAGCGTCTCTTCCAGTCGCATTGGCAGGTCATGCAGCGCCTGAACGAGCTCGCTTTCGAGTTCGGGTGTTAAACCATGGTATTTTCCGAGCGCCATCGCGAACATCAACAGATCCGCAAGTTGCGTGGTAAACGCTTTCGTGGACGCCACCCCGATTTCCGTGCCCGCTTCGGTCATGAGGCTTAGATCCGACTCCCGGACCAGCGAACTATTGGGCACATTGCAAATACAAAGGCTGCCTAAATACCCGAGGGATTTTGATTGCCGCAAGGCTGCTAAGGTGTCTGCTGTCTCACCCGATTGAGACAGGGTCATAAATAATGTGTTCGGCGCAACCGCGACAGTTCGGTATCGCCATTCACTTGCGATCTCGACCTGACAGGTCAGCCCGGTTAAGGCCTCAACCCAGTATCTCGCCACCAAACCACTGTAATAGCTGGTCCCACATGCAACGATCTGAACCGATTCAGCTTGTTCAAATAATAAGCCCGCTTCAACGCCGAAGGCTTGACTTAAAATAGTCGTTTTCCCAATGCGACCTTGGAGCGTATTGCGGATGGCTTTGGGCTGCTCGTAAATTTCCTTGAGCATAAAATGCCGGAAAGTCCCTTTGTCGGCCGCATCATCGCGCGAATCCAGCGTCACCGCCCGACTCGCGACCGACGTTTCACGACCGCCGAAGATCGACACCTCGCTTCGGGTCAATTCAACCAGCTCGCCCTCTTCTAAATAAATGAACCGATCGGTGACCGGGCGCAAAGCCTGAGGATCCGAGGCAATAAAATTCTCACCAATCCCGAGACCCACCACCAATGGACTACCCTGACGGGCACCAATGAGTCGATCTGGAAAGTCACGATGCTGAACCGCGATGGCATAGGCACCCTCTAAACGAGTCAACGCCTCGCTGACCCCTTGCCGAAAATCACCACAAGCCGCAACCAAATGATGAATCAAATGCGCCATCACTTCGGTATCGGTTTCAGACTCGAAATGATAACCCTGTTCGGTGAGTTCCTGACGAAGCGCCTCGTGGTTTTCGATGATCCCGTTATGCACTAAAGATACCGCCTCGCAAGACAAGTGCGGGTGGGCGTTGTTTTGAGTGGGCTTGCCGTGGGTTGCCCACCGAGTATGCGCAATCCCAATGGTCCCGACAGGCGCCGCCGCATGGCAAGTGTCTTTCAGCGCCTGAACTTTGCCAACCGCCCGATAACGCTTAATGTGTTGATCGGCATTCATCACCGTCAGCCCAGCGGAATCGTAACCTCGGTATTCCAGTCGCTGCAGCCCTTCTAACAAGATGCCCACAACATTACGTTCGGCAGCCGCGCCCACAATCCCACACATCGTTTAGTCTCCAGCCTTAGGTTGTTTTACTTTTTTCACCAGACCCGGCGCATCAAGCATTTTTTCTGGACGCGGCCAGTCTTCAATATTGCGCTGGCGACCCCGAGCCACGCCGAGCGCGGCATCCGGAATCGCGCCCGTGATGGTCGACCCAGCGCCGATCGTCGCGCCGCGCCCGACCGTGATCGGCGCCACTAAGGCCGTGTTCGAGCCGACAAACACCTCATCTTCTAAAATGGTCTGCCATTTATTCACCCCATCGTAATTACAGGTGATGGTGCCCGCGCCGATGTTGACCCGGGAGCCGATGGTGGCGTCGCCCAAATAACTTAGATGACTGGCCTTGCTGCCTGGCCCCATCGTGGTTTGCTTTACTTCCACAAAATTACCAATGGCGACGCCAGCACCCAAAACCGCGCCCGGCCGCAACCGCGCATAGGGCCCAACCTGGCAATCTTGGGCAAGGCTTGCACCCTCTAGCGATGAATGGGATTTAATCAGACAGTTGTCCCCAACCTCGCTGTTTTTAATAACACTCCCGGCTTCAACGACAACCCCATCACCAATATGGCACGGGCCTTCAAGGACGGTATTCACATCCAGCACCACGTCACGGCCAAAGGTCACAGCGCCTCGAATATCGACTCGAGCCGGATCGAGCATCCGAACGCCCGCGCGCATTAATTGCTGCGCTTGCCGGCGTTGAAAAAACCGTTCCGCTGCGGCGAGCTGAACCAGGTCATTCACGCCGCTGACGGCTTCGACCTGGTCGGTCGTAATGGACGCCACGTTTAAGCCCCTTGCCACGGCAATCGAGACGATATCGGTCAGGTAGTACTCACCTTGCTCATTGTGGTTGGTCAATTGCGCTAACAGGTCTGGCAACAAGCCTTGGCCGATCTTAAAGATGCCGGAATTGATCTCAGTAATGGCGCGCTCCGCGGGGCTTGTGTCCTTGTCCTCGACAATGCCGATGACGCAGCCCGCAGCATCACGCTGAATTCGACCATAGCCTGCTGGATTCGGTAGATGAACCGTAAGCACGGCAACATCCGCAGGATCCTCCAGCAAAGCCTGCAGGGTTTCTGGCTGCAGAAGCGGCACATCCCCCAAAAGCACCAGAACCGCGGAATCCGCCATAAAAAAGGGTGCCGCCTGTTGCACGGCGTGACCCGTGCCGAGCTGTTCTTTTTGGACCACCCAATTGAGATCGCCCTGATCTTCGATCGCAGCTTTCAGGGCGGCGTGATCTTCAGAGACGATGAGATGGGTTTTCACCGACTTCAACGCCCGCGCCGTTGAGACCACGTGGGCGATCATCGGCGTGCCCGCGATCGGCTGCAGCATTTTCGGGATCATCGTCTTCATACGGGTGCCTTTACCCGCAGCCAAGACACAAATTTCGAGTGGAGGATTCATCATGAGAGTTTACCGCGCACGCACCCCCTGAACCACTGCTGTCTGGGCTCTAAATTGCGTGTTTTAATTAAATGTTGGCGCGGGTGAATTCAGCGTGGTTTTCATTTCGCCCTTTGGGATTTGCTAGGATCAGATTCTATTTTTCTGTTCTCGCATTTTGCGAACGGTTCGCAGCATCGCCGCTTGCTCCTGAAGGTCCGCCGTCACCCGGGCAAAATCCACCTCTGAGCGTTGATCCTTGAGTTCTGCTTGAGCCTTGCCCTCGGCTTCAGCAGCGGCCGCTTCATCAATGTTATCTGCTCGGATAGCGGTATCGGCTAAAACCGTAATCGAGGTTGGCTGCACTTCAATAAAGCCGCCGGATGCGAAGAAGATTTCATCTACGCCACCTTCAAGTACCAATCTAATCGGGCCGGGTTTGATGCCGCTCAACAAGGGCGCGTGACCTGGCAGGATCCCCAACTCGCCCATGGTGCCGGTCGCCACAACCATCTCAACCAGACCGGAGAAAATTTCCTGCTCTGCGCTAACAATACTGCAATGTACGGAGGTGGCCATATCTTATCCTTTCTAATCCCGTTACCGGCTTAGAGTGTTTTTGCTTTCTCGATGGCTTGCTCAATACTACCAACCATGCTGAAAGCAGACTCCGGCAAATCATCGTAATCGCCTTCCAAGATCCCTTTGAAGCTGCGGATCGTGTCTGACAAAGGCACGTAAACGCCAGGCGTGCCGGTAAAGACCTCGGCGACGTGCATGGGCTGAGAGAAAAATTGGCTAATCTTTCGCGCGCGATAAACCGTCAACTTGTCTTCTTCTGAGAGCTCATCCATACCCAGAATCGCAATGATGTCTTTCAGCTCTTTGTATTTCTGCAAGACGCTTTGTACGCCTTGCGCCACGTCATAATGCTCTTGCCCAACGACCAATGGGTCAAGCTGCCTGGAGGTTGAATCCAGTGGATCAACCGCAGGATAAATCCCAAGGGATGCAATATCACGGGACAAGGTCACGGTTGAATCCAAATGCGCAAAGGTGGTTGCTGGAGAGGGATCAGTCAAATCATCCGCTGGCACATAAACGGCCTGGATTGAGGTAATCGAACCGGATTTCGTCGTCGTAATCCGCTCCTGCAAGACGCCCATTTCTTCAGCAAGCGTTGGCTGATAACCCACCGCCGATGGCATTCGGCCCAGCAGTGCAGACACTTCGGTTCCCGCTAAGGTATAACGATAGATGTTGTCGACAAAGAATAAAACGTCTTTGCCGTCATCCCGGAATTTCTCAGCCATGGTGAGGCCAGACAAGGCAACCCTTAGCCGGTTCCCGGGGGGCTCATTCATCTGGCCAAAGACCATGGAAATCTTATCCAAAACGCCCGCATCGCCCATTTCATGATAGAAATCGTTCCCTTCTCGGGTTCGCTCGCCAACGCCTGCAAAAACGGAAAGCCCACTGTGTTCTTTCGCGATGTTATTAATCAGCTCGAGCATGGTGACGGTCTTACCAACGCCGGCACCACCGAAGAGGCCAACCTTACCGCCCTTTGCAAAGGGGCAAATTAGGTCAATAACCTTAACGCCGGTTTCTAGAAGATCGCGGCCACCGGCTTGTTCTTCATAGGTGGGCGGGTCTCGGTGAATTGCCATCCGCTGCTGCTCGCCAATCGGACCCTTTTCATCAATCGGGTTCCCCAAGACATCCATGATTCGACCCAGGGTTTCTTGGCCAACCGGCACCATAATGGGCTCGTTGGTATTGGTCACTTCAAGCCCTCGGCTAATGCCCTCTGAGCTACCCATCGCAATGGTTCGAACCACGCCATCACCCAACTGCTGCTGAACCTCGAGGGTCAGATTACTGCTCGGAACAATCAGGGCATCGTACACACCCGGCACGTCTTCCCTTGGGAACTCCACATCGATTACCGCACCAATGACTTGAACAATTCGTCCACTACCCATGATCTATCCTCTCTTTTTTTCCTGCGGGGCTGTCTTAAACTGCGGCAGCGCCACTTACAATTTCTGAAATTTCCTGCGTAATTGCTGACTGTCGCGCATTGTTCATAATCAGCTCGAGTTCATCAATTAGATCGCCTGCATTATCGGTAGCGCTTTTCATTGCCACCATTTTTGCCGCTTGCTCGCAGGCCACGTTTTCGACCACTGCCTGATAAACCTGCGCTTCCAAATAACGCTTTAACAAACCATCAATCAACTCACGTGCGTCCGGTTCATACAGGTAATCCCAACGGTGCTGAAGGCTTACGTCTTCAGTTGGATCCAGCGGCACCAATTGCGACACCGTTGGCTGTTGCACCATGGTATTCACAAACACGTTGTTCGACAGAAAGATCTTATCGACCTTGCCATCTTCGAAGGCGTCCAACATCACCTTAATGCTACCAATCAAATCATCAACCGCTGGGGTTTCGCTTAAATGTTGGCTCGCGGCCAACACTCGGCCGCCATAAGTTCTAAAAAACTGGATCCCTTTGTTACCAATCAAACACAGGTCCGCTTCCACGCCTTGTTCAGCCCACTGCTTCATATGCGCAATCGTGGCTTTCAAAAGGTTCACGTTCAAACCACCGCAAAGGCCTTTGTCCGTGGTCACAACAATGTAACCCACCCTTGAGACCGCCCGCTCGCGCATGAACTGATGCGGATACTCACTGGCGGCGTTCGCCATATGGCTGATCACCGATCGAATCTGATCGGAGTAAGGACGCCCTCTCGCCATGCGCTCTTGGGCTTTCCGCATTTTACTGGCGGCAACCATTTGCATCGCGCGCGTAATCTTCTGCGTGTTTTTAACACTGCCAATTTGTTTTCTGAGCTCTTTTGCATTCGCCATAGCGTTCTCTGCTTCGCTGATCGAGGACGATCAGTAGGTTTGAGTCTTCTTAAACGTTTCAATTGCTGACCGCATGGTCGCAACGACCTCATCGGTATAGGCGCCTTCGCGATCGACTTGCGCCATAAAGTCGCCGTGCTCTGCGTGCATATAGCTCAGCAACGCCGCTTCGAAATCTAGGACTTTATCGACGGCCACGTCTTGTAAAAATCGTTCGTTCGCCGCAAACAACACCACACCCATTTCTGATACGGTCATCGGGGCGTATTGCTTTTGCTTCATCAACTCGTTAATTCGCTCACCGTGTTCCAGCTGCCGACGAGTCGCTTCATCTAAATCGGATGCAAACTGGGAAAACGCGGCCAATTCCCGATATTGCGCCAGCGCAAGCTTAATCCCGCCAGAAATCTTCGACATGAACTTCATCTGGGCGTCACCGCCAACACGGGAAACCGAAATACCTGGGTTCATCGCAGGCCGTTCGCCCGAATTAAACTTGTCACTTTCCAAAAAGATCTGACCATCGGTAATCGAGATCACGTTGGTTGGCACGAATGCCGAAACGTCACCCGCTTGGGTTTCAATGATCGGCAGCGCCGTTAAAGACCCTGTTTTACCTTTTACTGCGCCACCGGTGGCTTGTTCAACGTAATCGGCATTGACCCGCGCCGCACGCTCTAGCAATCGCGAGTGCAAGTAGAAGACATCACCAGGATACGCTTCTCGACCCGGCGGACGACGAAGCAGCAAAGAAATTTGGCGATAGGCCCAGGCTTGCTTGGTTAAATCATCATAAATGATGAGCGCATCTTCCCCGATGTCTCGGAAGTATTCGCCCATCGTGCAACCTGAGTAGGGCGCGATGTACTGCATGGTTGCAGGATCCGATGCTCCCGCCGCCACCACAATGGTGTTTTCCATCGCGCCGTGCTCTTCTAACGTCCGCACGACATTGGCAATGGACGAGACCTTCTGGCCAATGGCCACATAAACGCACTTAATGCCAGACTTTTGCTGGTTAATGATGGCATCAATGGCAATAGCCGTTTTACCGGTCTGCCGATCACCAATAATGAGTTCGCGCTGACCCCGACCCACAGGAATCATCGAGTCGATACATTTCAGTCCGGTCTGAACGGGCTGATCAACGTGCTGACGAGCAATCACGCCCGGCGCAACCTTTTCAACGGGCGCAGTTTGCTTGGTGTTAATCGGACCCTTACCATCGATTGGGTTACCGAGCGCGTCAACAACCCGACCGAGCAATTCCGGCCCCGTTGGCACCTCAAGGATTCGGCCCGTACAGCGTGCTGTTTGGCCTTCCTTAAGCACTTTGTAGTCGCCCAAAACAACCGCGCCCACTGAGTCGCGTTCTAGGTTCAGTGCGAACCCAAACAAGTTGCCCGGAAATTCGATCATTTCCCCATTTTGGACATCCGCTAAGCCGTGAATTCGAACGATCCCATCAGACACACTAACGATCGTGCCTTCGTTTCGGGCTTCAGAGGTCACATCGAGCCGTGCAATTCTCTGTTTTATAATGTCGCTAATTTCTGAAGGATTCAGTTGTTGCATGTTTCGCACCTCAAGAGTTCTAGTTTACTGTAGCGTTCCAGCCAGTTTTTGCAGTTTTCCGCGGACCGAGTCATCAATGACAGTATCTTCGGTTCGGATTACAACACCACCCAGCAGTGAGCTGTCAGTTTCAGTTTCTAATTCAACGGTTCTTTGCAATCGGCGATTTAACGCTTCTTTGAGTGTTGCTTGTTCGTCATCAGACAACTCATAGGCACTGACAATGGCGACCTCAACCGTTTTTTCATGATTTGCTTTCAGCACTTCATATTGTTGGGCAATGGTTGCAATCAGCGATAACCGATCGAAATCTGCCAATACTTTGACAAAGTTCGACCCAGACACTGACAGGTCATCGCCCATTAAATCCGTGAGCCATTGCGCTGTCGCCAACCCGGAATGAGCGGGATTATCGAGCATTCGCTCAACGGCCGGCTCAACCACGGCAGCGCTCAACAGCGCTAACATTTTGGACCAGCTCGCCAAACCATCGGTTTCGTCAAGCGCCGTTGAAAAAGCGGCGCGTGCATAGGGCCTAGCGACCGTTGCTAATTCTGCTTCAGCCATTGGGTCTCCTAAAGCGCTTGTGAGAGCTTCGTTAACATCGCCTCATGCGCCGCCCGATCGATCGACTGCGACAAGATTTTCTCGGCGCCTTCAACGGCCAAGTCGCTCACACGAGCCCGTAGCGCTTCACGGGCCCGACTGATCTCTTGATCAATCGATTCCTGAGCCCCATCGATGATTCGCTTGGCTTCTTCTTTCGCCTGATCTTTGGCTTCATCAATGATCTGATTCGCCCGTCCTCGCGCCTGGGTAATCAATTCACCCGCTTCGCGCTTCGCGGCTTCAAGCTCATTGGCAGCCGACTCATTGGCTTGCAGAAGCTGTTGCTCGGCTTTCGAAGCATTTTCTAAGCCATCCGCGATCAATTTCTGGCGGGTTCGCATCATTTCCGTGAGCGGAGGCCAAACGTAGCGCATGCAAAAAACCACAAACATCACAAAGGCAATGAGCTGACCCAACATAGTAAGATTAATATTCAAGCGTCACCTCTTCGATGATCAGTTCTTCGGATAGGATCTAAAGTGCAAAAATCATATAAAGCGAAATACCAACGCCGATAATCGGTACCGCATCAACCAGTGCCAACACGATAAAGAGTTGGGTTAACAACATGGGTTGCAGTTCTGGCTGACGCGCAACGCCTTCCAAATACTTACCACCCAACATGCCGATACCCACACCACTGCCGATTGCAGCCAAACCCATTAAAATACCGCCCGCTATAAAAATAAGCGCCTGTGCTTCGTTCATTGTTAGCTCCTCATTTACTTTAAACCGTTCGTTTAGTGTTCACCCGTATCATGAGCTTGCGTCAGATAGACGATGGTCAAGATCATGAAAACGAATGCCTGTAATCCTATAATTAGAATATGAAAGATCGCCCAGGGTAGCGATAAAGCCCACTGCGCGTAAAACGGCAGCAGCGCAATTAGGATAAAAATCATTTCCCCAGCATATAAATTGCCGAACAATCGTAGACCATGGGACAGGGGCTTGGCGATCATGTCGACGGTTTCGAGAATCAAGTTAAACCAATACATCGACCAATGGGGGATGGGATGGGTCACGAGGCTAGCGCCAAATTTTTTGGCCCCTTTGATTTTGAAATTATAATACAGCACTAAAATAAACACCCCGATGGACATGCCAAGGGTGGCATTGGGGTCGGTCGTTGCAACGACCTTAAAGTAGGGCACACCGGCGAGCGCTGCGGCATGAGGAATAAAATCGACCGGAATCAGGTCCATCATATTCATCAGAAATACCCAAACTAAGATCGTCAGCGACAAGGGTCCGATCAATGCATTGGGACGATTGCCAAAGACCTGTGCAATGTTGGTTTCAACGAAATCAACGGTCATTTCGCAGAGATTTTGCAGCGTTCCGGGCACGCCAGCGGTTGCCTGGCGCGCGGCTGTGATAAATAACGCGAGGAAAACAAAGCCCAACCCAACGGACCAAATCATGGTGTCGAGATTAATGGCATAAAAGCCCATTTGTTTAATTTCTTCGGGGCTGTGTGCGATTGCCCACGAACCATCTGGCAATTGACCATAGGTCAAATTGGTCAAATGGTGCTGAATATACTCTTGTGATGTTGGCGCGTTGCTTGACATTGCGTCCCTAACCCTTAATTCGTTCTTTAGCCACTAGCGGTTTCACCGTCAAACCTGCTCTTGGCGCCTCTGTATCATGCTCAAGGCGTTCAGTGCTCGAAGCATTGACAACCCGTCGGGCTTTACCGGTCACGTGAATCTGTGATGCTGCGTTTGGACCGATGCCCATTGGGCCCTAAATTCTTTAAACGTCGATTCCCTGACCTTCTAATCGTGTTCGGCGCTGCATTTCAACACCCTATTTGCCGGCTCTAAGACCCTGGGCTCGCGTTAATCCAATTCGAGCCCAAATCAATTGGCTCATGACCACGCCAACCAAAAATCCTGGTAACGGCAGCTCAGGCCAGATTTTCACTAAGGCAATCACGCCCAATCCAAGCAACACCCACTTTACAACCTGCGACCACCAGAGCGCGCCAAACCCCCGGGCGTTTAACACCATGCCTTGAGCGGTTGCGGCCGAACCCGCGAGCACTATGCCCGCAACACCAGCCCAAACCGGACGCCACTGGGTGATCACAGCCACCAAAACCATAGCCGATAGCAGAACCAAATGCATCGCTAAGGCCGATTTGGCCAAGGCTTGCCACTTAAACACAGCAACCCATCGTCATGCTTTTGGTGCCGCATGACCCACCGACCGCCTCAGTTTTCGGCGAGCAGAGTATAGAGAGATTAAGGTCGGCCTTCAACTTTATCCTTGAAGAAATTGCGTTTTTACCGGTATTCGTCAATTACGGTCCTGCTGAGAAAAACCCGCTCGGGTTAAGACCCCTTCGAGCTCATCAAAGGAATTGTAGTCGATAATCAATTGACCTTTGCGCGCCCCTTTCTTTTTGAGTTTCACGGCTTGCCCAAAATAGTCAGACAATCGGTGCTCCAAGCGCGCCACATCTGCGTCTTTTCGGACGATGACCGCGTCGGGTGTTGGTGAAAGTAGCCGTTTTACCAGGTTTTCGGTCTGCCTGACGGTGAGCTGCTTGGCCACAATGTGCCGGGCAGCCTGGCCTTGGGCTTCTGGCTCAAGGGTAAGCAATGCTCTCGCGTGGCCCATTTCCAACTGTCCGCCCGACAGCAGCTCAGCAGCAACGCCGCCCAACTTCGATAGCCGTATGGCATTACTGACAGCCGCTCGACTTTTACCCACTGCCTCGCCAACTTCCTGATGGGTCAGTGAAAACTCTTCAACCAGGCGGCTTAACGCCAACGCTTCTTCAAGAGGATTGAGGTTTTCACGCTGAATATTCTCAATCAAGGCCAGTGCCAGCTGGTTTTTCGGCTCGACGGATTTAATCAAACAGGGCACCTGATCAAGGCCTGCAAGCTGGCTTGCGCGCCAACGCCGCTCGCCCGCAATCAATTCAAAGCGCTGCGCCTCAAGCTTTCGAACCAGAATCGGCTGCATCACCCCGTGGGTACGAATAGACGCCGCTAACTCTTCAAGCTTGGTTGCATCAAATTGCCGCCTCGGTTGATACCGACCCGGCTGGATCCATTCTACCGGAATGAGCCGCATTGCTTCCTGACCGGGCTGCGCATCATCAATGCTCGAAGAGCTCAATGGCGCGTCGATTTGCCCAGGCCCAGGCGTTGGACCAAGCAATGCATCCAATCCTCGTCCTAACCCTCTCTTCTTACCTGCCATGCTGTTGCTCCCAAGAACGTTCGGCTTGTGAACGTCCTGATACTGATTAATCGGTTTCGATCATTGGATCGGTGATCCCGCGATCGATTGCTGTTATTGCGTCCAGTTCTCGTCGAACCAGCTCACCTGCAAGCGCGAGATAGGCCTTGGCCCCAGAAGATGTCGGATCATAGGCAACGATCGGTAATCCATGGCTCGGTGCCTCGGCCAAGCGCACGTTTCTCGGAATCACAGTTCGATACAGTTTTTCACCAAAGTGCCGCTGTAATTGCTCAGAAACATCTTTCGTCAGGCTGTTCCGAGGATCAAACATCGTCCTGACAATCCCTTCAATCTGTAAATTTGGATTGAGATGCGCCACCACGCGCTTTATGGTTTCGACCAGCGCAGAAAGCCCTTCCAGCGCATAATACTCGCATTGCATTGGAATAATCAGGCTCGTAGCCGCGGCCAGCGCATTAATAGTGAGTAAATTCAGCGCCGGCGGACAATCAATGACAACATAATCAAATTGGTCGCTGACTCGGCTTAAAGCCGATTTTAAACGATACTCTCGGTCTTCGAGATCGAGCAGATCAATTTCCGCCCCGGTCAGGTCCGCATTCGCGCCAACGACCCTTAAGCCGCCAGCCCCATCCACCATAACGTTCTGCAGACCCTGATCTAAGACCAGAACGTCATAAACTGATTCGACCAACGCAGCTTTATCGACCCCGCAACCCATTGTGGCATTCCCTTGGGCATCTAAATCGATGAGCAAAACCCGGCGCCGCATTGCCGCTAAGCACGCCGCCAAATTTACCGAGGTGGTGGTTTTTCCCACCCCGCCTTTTTGGTTGACCACTGCAAATACTTTCAACTGTGGCTCCTTGATCGATTGACTCGGTTATTCACTCGGACTCACCCTTGCTGGGTCGGATCTCGATCAAAAATCGATCCTCATTCAGCCCCGGGACAAACAACGGCCACAGCCTAATGGTTGCTTGCTGAGCCAGTCGATGCATCACGTCAGCTTCTGGCGACTTACCGAGCATGGCGAGTATAACGCCATCTTCATTCAGCAAGTGTTTTATTGCCGGCACCAGTGTGTCAAGCGGCTTAAACGCTCGGCAAAGCACTTGATCAACCCCCCCCGGCGGGATGGCTTCGACCCGGTCATGAACCACCTTCAGGTTGGTAAGATCCAGCGCCACTTTGACCTGGGTTAGAAACCGAGTTTTTTTACTATTGGAATCAACCAAAACAAAGTCATGATTCGGCAAACAGATAGCCAACGGAATCCCCGGCAACCCGGCACCCGTGCCGACATCCATAATGCGAGCCCCCGAAACGAACGGCAAAATAACGAGCGAATCCAGCAGGTGGCGGATGACCTGACCTCGATCATCGCGTATTGCCGTTAAGTTAAACGCCTTGTTCCACTGCTGAAGCAGCCGGAAATAGCTTAAAAAAGCATTTTCGAGCGCCAACACATCGACCGGTAAACCTGCTGGCGTCTGACATTGCTCGGCGGCAAAGGCTTGGAGCCCATCCGCAAGTTCGGTTTCTAAGCTCAAATGGTGGCTGCGCGCTTGGCTAAGCCGCCCTTGCGTTTTAAATGAACCAAGAGCAATGAAACTGCGGCTGGGGTTACACCCGAGATTCGGCCCGCCTGTCCAAGGTTCTCAGGCTTTACCTGCGCCAATTTTTGTCTGACCTCATTCGAAAGACCGGAAATTGTCGAATAATCTAAATCCAACGGGATGGCCAAGCCCTGCTGCGCTTTCAATCTTGAGATTTCTTGCGTTTGCCGGTCAATATAACCTTGGTATTTGAACTCGATTTCAACTTGTTCAATGACCTCTAATTCAGGCAGCGGGCACGCGGCCGCTGACAACAAATCAGGGAGATTCACTTCTGGCCGCTTAATGAGTTCTGATAAACGATATTCCTTGTGCATCGGCTCGTTCAAAACAGCATCAACAGCGCCATTGCCCGGAAATACCAAAGCCGCTTTCATCTGGCTTTTCAGCACCTCGATCGCTTCCTGCTTTTGTTCGAATGCTTGCCATTGACCATCCGACAGCAACCCAAATTTTCGGCCGATTGCGCACAACCGTTGATCGGCATTATCTTGGCGAAGGATAAGCCGATATTCGGCCCGGCTGGTAAACATTCGGTAAGGCTCTAGGGTCCCAAGCGTAATCAGGTCATCAACCAACACGCCGATATACGCCTCAGACCGGGCAGGAGACCAGGCGGGCTGGCCTCGGGACTGCAAGACCGCGTTGATTCCTGCCAAGATCCCCTGGGCACCGGCTTCTTCATAGCCGGTTGTGCCATTAATTTGGCCCGCAAAAAATAGTCCGTTTAAATGCTTGGTTTCCAACGACGATTTAAGTTCTTTGGGCTCAAAATAATCATATTCAATGGCATAGCCAGGCCGGGTGATGTGCGCCGACTCAAACCCGGGAATGCTTTGCAGTAGTGCAACTTGAACATCATAGGGCAGGCTGGTGGAGATACCGTTTGGATAGAGCTCGTGGGTATTGAGCCCCTCGGGTTCAATGAAGATTTGATGAGACGTTTTATCCGCAAATCGAACGATCTTGTCTTCAATGGATGGACAATATCGCGGCCCAATCCCGTCAATCACGCCAGAATACAAAGGCGAGCGATCTAATCCGGCGCGGATAATGTCATGGGTTCGCTCGGTCGTATGCGTGATATAACACGGCACCTGCTCCGGATGGTCACCCTCATTTGACCAAAATGACATTTTTGGCGTGGGCAGGTCCCCAGGTTGCGGTGTGAGCGTACTAAAATCAACGCTGCGCGCATCAACCCTCGGTGGCGTTCCGGTTTTTAATCGACCCACGGCAAAGGGTAGCTCGCGCAATCGATCGGCTAACCGATTTGAGGCTGAATCCCCTGCACGCCCGCCACTCTGCTGATTTAAGCCAACATGAATAATGCCGCCCAAAAAGGTGCCAACGGTCAGAATGACCGAGCGGGCCAGAAAACGCTGTTGCATTTGCGTCACCACGCCAACCACCCGATCGCCTTCAACAATCAAATCATCAACAGATTGTTGAAAAATCCTGAGCCCTGGCTGGTTTTCCAATCGTGATCGAATAAATTGCTTATACAGCTGCCGATCCGTTTGGGCTCTTGTCGCGCGAACGGCCGGGCCTTTGCGCGCATTCAACACTCTAAAATGAATCCCTGCCGCATCTGCGGCTTCGGCCATAACCCCACCCAAGGCATCTATTTCTCTCACCAAATGGCTTTTACCGATTCCGCCGATCGCTGGATTGCAGGACATTTGGCCCAACGTCTCGATATTCTGCGTCACCAACAACGTTTGCGCGCCCATGCGAGCCGCCGCCAAAGCCGCTTCGCTGCCAGCGTGACCCCCACCCACAACAATCACATCAAACGTCTCTTGCAATTCAAACCCCTCGATTTAATGGTTCTTCAAACCCGTCGCAGTTCTTTGTTCGAACCGGCCCGTTGTTCAGCACGGCCCATTTGATTTGTCTAAAAGCCCGAGTCGCATCAGGTGCTGTCCCGGGACCCACTAAGGCTTTACCCTGACACTTGCTTTTGATTGCCCGAACAAGGACTTGTCAATGTTCGCACCACAGCGCCAGAAAAGCCTTTGATTTTTTTGCCCTCACGGCCCGCAAGTGCCGCCGAGGGGGACAATGTTAGGATGCTTTGACTCAGATCCCAAGCCGCCGGGGTTTTAATTACTTGCCGATGCAAAAACTACCAAAAATTTTTCCGAGCAAATCATCGCTGGTCACTTGTCCGGTCAGTTCGCCAAGGGCCATCTGGGCCAATTTAAGATCTTCGGCCATAAGCTCCCCCGGTAAGCCCGCCAACAAACTCTTTTTTGCCTGAGCCAGGTGTTGCTCGGCCTCTGTTAACGCAACAATGTGGCGTGTTCTGGCCGAAAACAAAGATTCAGAGTCGTCGCTGACGCCGATCTGACGCTTGATGCCCGCCGTTAGATGATGCCAGCCTAGGCCTGTTTTTGCTGAAACGGGAATCACGTTATGATCCGCCTCGAACAAACTGAAAACCTGGCGCTGGGTCGGTTCTGGCAACAAATCCATTTTATTCAAAACAATGAGTTGGACTTCTGGCGCCAAAGCATCTTCAAACACCGTTGTCTGCGCTGCGGTTATTTTCTTCTCGATATCCGCGCGGTTTGGGCTCGAGTGCGTCAAGTTGAGCGCCGTCACATCAACGACCCACAAGCACAGGTCCGCTGTCGCCGCGGTTTGACGAGCGCGATAAATCCCCTCTTGCTCGATGGCATCGGTGGCCTGCCGAAGACCGGCTGTATCGGCAATTTGAATCGGGTAACCATCCAGTAATAATTGCTCACGGATCACATCCCGCGTGGTCCCGGGTATCGCCGTCACAATGGCGCTGTCTTGACCCGAAAATCGGTTCAAGACACTCGACTTACCCGCGTTCGGAGACCCCACAAGCGCAATCGAAAACCCGGACTGTAACCTTCGACCCTGTTCGGCCTGTTTTAAAATCTGAGACAATTGGTCTTCAATCCGATTTGTTCGTTCAAGCACAAACGGCTCAGCTAGAAAATCAATCTCTTCTTCCGGAAAATCAATCGAGGCTTCGATGTAGATTCGAAGCTCAACCACCGCAGCAACCAGCGCGTTAACCGCATTTGAAAAGACACCGGTCAAAGATCCCAAGGCGCTCTTTGCAGCTTGCTCCGATGCGCTAGCAATCAGGTCAGCAACCCCTTCGAGTTGCACTAAATCCATTTTCTCGTTGATAAAAGCCCGCTCGCTAAACTCACCCGGCCTGGCCATTCTGGCGCCGAAGTCAACGCAGGTTTGGATCAGTGTGCTCACCACAATCGGGCCACCATGGCCATGAAATTCGACCACGTCTTCGCCGGTAAAAGAGTTTGGGGTCTTGAAATACAGTACCAACCCCTGATCAAAAACGGCCGCACCGCGCGTTTTAAAGGATCGAAAATAAGCGTGTCTTGGTTTGTCGATCGCCCCGGCCACGCCCTGGGCGATGGTTAGCGCTGCCGCGCCAGAGAGTCGCACCACCGACACACCGGCGCGACCGGCTGGCGTTGCTTCGGCAACAATCGTGTCGGGGGCATTTAGCGGGTTAGGATCGGGGTGCGTTTTCAAGTTGGCGCGTCACATAAAGTTGCTGCAACACGGATATAATGTTGTTGATCAGCCAATACAAAACCAAGCCCGAGGGGAACCAGAGAAAGAAAAAAGTGAAAATAATTGGCATAAACTTAAAAACCTTCGCCTGAACAGGATCCGGTGGCTCCGGTTGCATCCTTTGGGTTAAGTACATTGAGATACCCATCAAAATCGGCAACACGAAGAACGGATCCATCACCGATAAATCATCGATCCAAAGGATAAAGGGGGCATGGCGCAACTCAACGCTCTCCATGAGGGTCCAATAAAGTGCTAAAAACACCGGCATTTGAAGCAAGATTGGCAAGCAGCCACCCAGTGGATTGGCGCCTTCTTTTTTATAAAGCTCCATCATCGCTTGACTGAATTTTTGCTTATCTTCGCCATAGCGTTCTTTTAGCCGGACCATTTCCGGTTGCAGTTTCCGCATTTTTGCCATCGACTTAAAACTTGCAGCGGAAAGTGGATACAGCAAGGTTTTCACGCAAACGGTCAGTAAAATAATCGCAAAACCCCAATTGTTCACCAAAGAATGAATCCAGGTCAGGGCCGAAAATAAGGGTTGTGCAATAAACCAAAGAAAACCGTAATCAACGGTTAAATCTAGGCCTTTAGCAATTTCAGCCAGTGTCGTTTGATTTTTCGGACCTGCGTAAAAGGATCCGCCTAGTTGTCCACGGCCGCCTTGAGCGACCGTTAAAACGCCTGACGTGAATCCCAGGGTGTAAACGTTTTGCTCTGGCTCATCCGTAACCTCTAAAGCACGCGCGTAGTATCGGACCGAGTCGGATTGCGCCGGCACCCAGGCGCTTAAAAAATAGTGCTGGAGAAACGCAATGTAGCCGCCTGTAAAATCTTGCTGGTAAGCCCCATCTTCTAAGTCTGATAGGTCAATTTTGTCATACAGGTCTTCTTGTGTGCGGGTTGCAATACCGAGATAGGGCTTCAATCCCATCGCATTATCGACTTGAAACAAAGGCGGTCTGCCATCGCGTTTAATTTGGCCAAAAAAGGCCATGTTCACTGGGTTGTTTGAGCCGTTGGCGATTTCGTAGCGCACATCAATTAAGTAATCTTGCGGCTTAAAGGTGAATATTTTGTCGATTCGCACGCCATTCTGGTCGGGGTTCTTCGGTGTGAGGACAACTTGGAGCTCAGATTGACCGGCTTTGAGCTCGAAGGTTTTAAAACGCGCCTCGTAAACCGGTCGAGCACCGTTCTTATCCGTACCATTGGGTCCAATTAAGCCGCTTTGCGAAACATACTGATTACCTGAATCGATTAGTTTTAACGGCTGATCTGGGTCAACCAGTGCCGCGGGATATTTTGGTAGGGCCAAAGAAACGATATCGCCGCCCAGTAAGTCAATGTCAATGCTGAAGACATCGGTTTGAACGTGCACAATATTGGCGATCGACGCGATCGGTGCGGCACTTGGCGCGGCGTCAACATTTGGGATAAAGGTATCAGAAGGTAGTGCTTGAGAAGAAGAACCGCTGCCGCCAACGGCAGGCTCTGATGGAAAGGCCTCAACGTTTTGGGTCGTGCTTGACTCGACGGTATTGCGGGTTGCTTGTTGGCCGTAATCTTCCTGCCAGGCCAGCATCAACAGGTAACCCGTTACGGCAAGCCCCATAAAAATCAATATTCGCTGATAATCCATTACCCAAGCCTCTCGCTAATCTCTGGTACTTCATCGACGCCGCCCGGATGAAAGGGGTGACATTTACCCATTCGCTTTAAACTCAACGTTAATCCTCGTACGAGCCCATGCTTTTGAAAGCTTTCTAGAGCGTATTGCGAACACGTTGGTGCAAAGCGGCAACGGGGCCCGATCAACGGACTCAAAATATATTGATAAGCTTTAATCATGTATGAAATAAGCTTAATGATCATCCTGACCCGGCGTGGCTAAGATTTTAGAAAACGCGTCATCGATTGCACGGCGTAGTGATGCTTTGGTTTCCGTCTTCGGCGGTTTTTTTGCCAACACAACAAATTGAATATTTTGAGTCTTATAGTGCCGGAAGGATTCTCTGACAATTCTTTTAAATCGGTTTCGACCCACTGCTTTCGGGATATTCTTCTTACCAACGACGAGGCCAAGTTTGCTTGGGGTATCGGTTATGGTTTTTGACAGCAGTAAGAAACTGCTGCTATGCACTTTTTGGCTAGGTGTTTTAAACACCGCGTCGAATTCCGCGCTGTTTTGCATGCGATGGTGGGCAGAAAGACAGTTCGTAGGACTTGCCATCGGTTAGTCAGCTCTTGATGCGGTATTAACGACGCCTCAAGTTAAGCAGACAGTACTTTTCGGCCTTTTGCACGACGACGCTTCAGAACCAGACGACCATTTTTTGTTGCCATTCGTGCTCTAAATCCGTGGGTGCGCTTTCTCTTGATAACGCTCGGTTGAAAGGTACGCTTCATTGTTTTAATCCCACATGACTTTGGACGCGCGATTCTAAAGACTCTCGTCCATCCAGTCAACGCGTTTGTACAGATAGCAGCCCAATGCAGGGTTTGTGTTGGAGGCTCTAATATAAAGTTTTAGTTATATATATAATTTATTATTGTTGTTTTTATTAAGGCGGATATTTCTGTGGATAGGTGGGTTTTTTGAAGATATAACAGGGGTTTAGCTTAAGCATGACCAGGTGGATAACCTGTGCGCGATGTCTGCATAGCTTGTGCGCAGAGACCCTATTAAAGGGTAGGTTATCCACACGGTGGGTGTGGCGCATTGCGGATCTGGCATTGATTGACAGGCTACCCACAAGTTATCCACAGGTTTTGCAATAAACCGTTGAATTAATATCAGTTTTTTAATAGAAATAAGGGCCTTGCCTCTGGTTATCCTGCTTTGTTTAGGGTTAGTATCGGTTTCTGGTTTACGGTAAAATATTTTGGATGACAAGGCCCGTCCAATTGTTGAATTTACCGATGAACCTGAGTCGGGACTCGTGGGTTGAGTCCTATCGCGACCGTTGATAAGAGTAATTGTGTTGTGGTGTCTTCGATTTGGCAAAAATGTTTATCTCTCCTTGAAACTGAGCTCACGGCTCAGCAATACAACACCTGGATTAAGCCGCTGCAACTCGTCGGTACGACGGACGATGGCGTGGTGTATGCGCCGAACAAGTATATTCTGGATACGGTAGAGCGGCAATTTTTGGTGCGCATCAAAGCGGTGTTACTTGAGTCCGGTATGCAGTCGGTGGCCCTCAAAATTGGTAGCCAGCGTGGTGAAAACCGTTCTGAACCGCGATCCAGTCAGTCAAAATCATCTCGGCAGAACAGTTTTTCGGAACGAGAAACCTTTTACCCACTGCTTCAACTGAATAAATCTTTTACGTTTGATTCCTTTGTGGGTGGGCGTTCTAACGAGATGGCCCGGGCAGCTGCGATTCAGGTCTCAGAAAATGTGGGTGGATCATCGTATAACCCGCTGCTGCTGTACGGTGGGGTTGGTCTTGGCAAAACCCATTTAATGCACGCCGTTGGCAACGCGATTGCAGACCGGCATCCTGAACTGAAAGTCGCTTATATGTACTCCCAGCGCTTCATGGAAGATATGGTGCGGGCGATAGAGCACGGGTCAATGTCAGAGTTCACGCAATATTATCGGTCTGTTGATGTATTGCTGATGGATGATATTCAATTTCTAGCCAAGGGATCTAAAAGCCAAGAAGAATTCTTTCATGTTTTCAATCGGTTGCAGGAAGATGGCCGTCAAATTGTATTAACCTGCGATCGTTATCCAAAAGAAATTCAAGGTCTTGAAGAACGCTTGGAAAGTCGGTTTGTTTGGGGGATGACAGCGGCAGTTGAACCGCCTGAGCTTGAAACGCGAGTGGCGATTTTATTGAAGAAAGCAGAGCGTGAGGCGGTGTATATCCCCTCTGATGCGGCATTTTTTATTGCCGAACGGGTGCGCTCGAACGTACGAGAGCTTGAAGGCGCGTTAAGACGGGTGATTGCCAATGCGCGATTTGCTGGGCGCCCGATATCGATTGATCAAGTTAAATCTGCGCTGAGAGATTTGATTGCAATCCAGGCGCGGCAAGTGGGTATCGATAATATCCAAAAAACAGTGGCGGATTATTACAAGCTTCGGATGAGCGATCTGCTTTCTAAAAAGCGGAATCGATCCTTAGCAAGGCCACGCCAGGTCGCGATGGCGCTTGCTAAAGAGTTGACCAACCACAGTTTGCCTGAGATTGGTGATGCATTTGGCGGTCGAGACCACACAACGGTGTTACACGCTTGCCGAAAAGTCGAAGAACTTAGGGAAATGAACCCTGAAATCAAAGACGATTATCGAAATCTTCGTCGAATTCTGACCAGTTAAGGGCCAGCGATGCTGGGCGCGATTTTGGCATGAGATGGATTCAGTGTGGGATTAAAGTGGGTTCTGCAAGGGTTGAGATCAATGGTAAACTCACTCTAATCCGCCGTGAGCGTTAAGCTTGAGGGCACATGAGGGGCGAGCAGGTCGTCCTTAGACAATAATAAAACAGGATGGTGTCAGCATCTTGTTGTCAAATTAAGAGTAGTGTCATGGAATTCTCCTTAAATCGATTAGATCTGTTAGAGCCGTTATCAAAAGTCGTGAGCGTGCTTGAAAAACGTCAAACGCTCCCGATTTTGTCGCATGTCCTCGTGGTGGTGAATCAACATGGCATTACCTTAACGGCGACGGATCAGGAAGTGGAACTGCAGGCTCGGATTGGCGTCGAAGGTGGAAGTGTTGCGGTTGAAGCGGAAGGGAGCTGCGCGCTGCCGGGTAGAAAGCTTTTAGAGATCTGTAAGCACTTGCCGGTTGACGCGCGATTAGTGTTTAAGCGGTCAGATCAGTATGTGGTACTCAGTAGCGGCGCCTTCGAGTCGCAGTTTTCAACCCTGCCCGCCGAAGACTTTCCAACGATCGATGGTCAAGGCCAAGCAATACAATCGTTCCGGATAGAAACCCAGACCTTTCGGCAAATGTTGGCCAAGACGGTGTTTGCCATGGCGCAGCAAGACGTTCGTTATTTTTTCAACGGCATGCTGTTTGAATTGGGGCAAGGCGCAATGCGGTTGGTCGCAACCAATGGCCAAAGGCTTGCGGTGGTTACCAAGCAGGTTGAGCATGAGGGTGTTTTGCAGGGCCGACCGATTGTGCCTCGAAAAGGTGTTTTGGAGTTGGTCAAGTTGCTGGATGAGGTTGATACCGAGGTGACGCTTTCTTTCACTGAGAATTGTCTACTGGTTGAAATGACCGGGTGCCGGTTTATTTCTAAATTGATTGATGGTGAATATCCAGATTACGAGAAAGCCATCCCAACCGAATCAGATAAACATTTTTCCTGTGACCGACAGGCTTTTCGAGAAGCGTTGATCCGTACGGCTGTGATGTCGAACGAGGTGTATAAGAACGTCAAACTATCACTCGCCCCGGGTCGTTTATCCTTATTTACCAATAATCCACTCCAAGAGCAGGCCGAAGAAACGTTGGCCGTAATCTACGAGGGTGAGGGTTTAGAGATTGGGTTCAATGTTCATTTCTTGATCGAGGCTTTGAATGCGGTGGGCAGTGATGTCGTGCAAGTCGCGCTCTCAGGTCAAACGAACCCATGCTTGATTACCGATCTAGAAGAAGATCAAGCAAAATTTGTGATTAGCCCAATGGTAATATAGTTTTAAACAATAGTAAGTACTAACAAACCAAAAGCCAACCTGTAGAAGGTATGCAATATCACTTAAATTTTAGCCCCTTAAATTAAGGCTTGAGCTATGAAGTTTTCAATCAGTCGAGAAACGTTATTGCGGCCGCTTCAGCAGGTTGCTGGGGTGGTTGAGCGTCGTCAGACCCTACCTATTTTGTCGAATATTTTGTTGCGGGTTGAAGGCTCGCGGCTTTCGATGACGGGAACCGATCTTGAGGTTGAAATGGTCGGACAGCTTAATGCCTCGGTTGATTTAGAGGGGGAGGTGACGGTTCCTGCAAGGAAATTTGTTGATATTTGCCGAGAGCTGCCGGACAACGCGGAAATTGACATTACGCTGAAAGAAGACCGACTGGAAATCCGGTCTGGGCGCTTCCGATCGAACCTATCGACCCTGCCTGCAAGCGACTTTCCGGCGGTTGAAACGTCCAGTGCTGATTCTCAGGTATTAATCCAAGCCGATGTCATGAAACAACTGCTCGACCTGACGGCCTTTGCAATGGCGCAGCAGGACGTTCGTTATTTTTTAAATGGGATGTTGGTTGAGCAAGGGTTTGGCGCGATTCGATGTGTCGCAACCGATGGCCATCGACTGGCGTCGAACTATCATCAGATGGGTGAGAGAACGGACGAGCCTGCGTCTCAAGTGATTGTGCCTCGTAAAGGGGTCATAGAGTTGCAGCGCTTGCTCAATGATTGTGAAGACGAAGTGTCGCTGGCTTTCGGGGCGAATCATTTGCGATTGTCGACCGGTCCATACCAACTTACGACAAAATTGGTCGATGGCCGCTTTCCTGATTATGAGCGTGTGATCCCAAGAAATGGCGATAAGCAGATTATAGCGAATAAACAAGATTTGCGGCGGGCGTTGAATCGAACCGCCATTTTATCGAATGAGAAGTTTCGAGGCATCCGCGTTAATTTTAGTGAGGGCCTGATTACGCTCAGTACCAATAATCCAGAGCAAGAAGATGCGGAAGAGACGCTACCGGTTGATTACACGGGCAGTCCCCTGGAAATCGGGTTTAACGTCGGCTATTTGTTGGACGTGTTAAATGTGATCCGTGGGGAAACGGTTAAAATTACCGTCTTTGATGGTAATAGTAGTGCCTTGATTGAAGATCCTGATGTGGAAAATGCCCTCTACGTGATCATGCCGATGAAGCTATGAGTCTAAGCCAGCTGGAAGTTCTCAGTTTTAGGAACATACAGCAGGCAAAAATGGCGCCGAGTGCGGGTGTTAACGGGTTTTATGGAGACAATGGCAGCGGCAAAACGAGTCTGCTCGAGGCCATCTACTTTTTGGGGCATTTTAGGTCTTTCCGGTCTCAGCAGGCCGCGTCTGTGATTGGAGACGACTCGGAGTTTGCGCTGGTTCGGGGTAGAACGACCGGTGGCGATCAGTTAGCGGTTCAGCGTGGGCGGAGTAAGCGCCAGCAATTACGCCTCAATCAAGAACCAATCGTGCGCAGTAGTGCCTTAGCCGCGGTTTTGCCCACGATGGTGTTTGATCCGAATACCATTCAATTGGTGTTGGGTGAACCGGAGCGGCGCCGACGTTTCCTAAACTGGGGATTGTTTCACGTGAAACCTCAGTTCTCCGAGGCGTGGCGGACCTGTGCGCGAGCGCTGCACCAGCGAAATCAGTTGTTGAAGCTGGGTCAGTCGAATGAGGCGCTAAGTGAATGGACCCGGGTTTTGGCCCGGCACAGCGAGGCGATTGATGGTTACCGTGAAACCTATTACCAGCAGCTTCGCCTTGAGTTTTTTCGGTTCACGGCGTTGCTTGGACGGTTTGATGGTTTGACCCTGGAATACCGCAGAGGCTGGCCCGCCGGGATGTCGCTCGAGACGGCGCTGCAAGAGGACCTTGCGACAGACTTAAGGAGAGGGTTTTCGCAAAAAGGCCTACATCGGTCCGATTTGCGGTTGTCGGTGGGTGGCCGTTCCGTGATCGAGCATTATAGTCGCGGTGAAGCTAAAATGTTGGCCTGGGCGCTTAGCCTGGCGCAACTGAGTTGTCTTCCGGACGCCGTACAGCAGAAAACGATTTTGCTGGTCGATGATCCGGTTGCCGAAATAGATGCCGAGCATGGTCGGTTGATCTCAAGCTGTTTGACGGAAAACGACCTGCAAATTTTCACAACCTGTACAGACCCAGCAGCGTTAAAGCAGTTTTGGGGAAAGAAATTAAAGCGGCTGTTTCACGTGAAACAGGGTATAATTCGCGACACTGGAGGGGACCACTATGAGTGACGAACGGACTTACGATTCTAGCAGTATTAAGGTTTTGAAAGGCCTTGAAGCAGTTCGCAAGCGACCTGGGATGTATATTGGTGATACGGATGATGGGACTGGTTTGCATCATATGGTCCAGGAATTGGTGGATAACTCCATCGATGAGGCGTTAGAAGGGCACTGTTCGAGTATTGACGTCATTATTCACCCAGACCAATCGGTAACCGTTTCTGATGATGGTCGCGGTATTCCAACGGATTATCATGAAGGCGAAGGTAAATCCGCTGCGGAAGTCATTATGACCGTCCTCCATGCTGGCGGTAAATTCGATGAAAGCAGTTATAAGGTCTCCGGTGGCTTGCATGGTGTTGGGGTCTCGGTCGTGAATGCGCTGTCCTCAGAGCTAACCCTAACAATTTGGCGCGGTGGTGAGGTTTGGGAACAGGTTTATCACCATGGTGAGCCTGAAACGCCGTTAAAAGTGGTCGGCAAAACGGAGCGCACTGGCACGCGATGCCGCTTTAGACCGTCTGAAGGCACGTTTTCGAATATCGAATTTCACTATGACATTTTAGCGAAACGACTCCGCGAGCTCTCGTTTTTAAACTCGGGCGTCGCAATTCAGTTAACCGATGAGCGCTCAGGACGCACAGAAGCGTTCAAGTATGAAGGCGGCGTTCGATCCTTTGTTGATTATTTGAATCATAACAAAACGGTTCTCAGTCAAATATTTCATTTTAAAGTCGAGCGGGAAGATGGTATTGGCGTTGAGGTCGCGCTGCAGTGGAATGATTCCTATCAAGAAACCCTCCTCGCTTATACCAACAATATTCCCCAGACGGATGGTGGCACGCATTTACAGGGCTTTCGGGCGGCGTTAACGCGCTCCTTGAACACTTATATTGAGAAGGAGGGGTTGGGTAAAAAGGCGCAAGTCAATACCACTGGTGATGATGCCCGAGAAGGCCTCACTGCGATTATTTCGGTTAAAGTTCCGGATCCAAAATTCTCATCCCAAACCAAAGAGAAATTGGTCTCCTCCGAAGTTAAAACCGCTGTTGAGCAGGAAATGAGCCAGGCTTTCACTGATTTCCTACTCGAAAACCCCCAAGAGGCTAAATCAATTGTTCAAAAGATGATTGATGCAGCAAGAGCCCGAGAGGCGGCCCGAAAGGCTCGAGAAATGACCCGCCGCAAAGGTGCGCTCGATATTGCAGGATTACCGGGCAAGCTGACCGATTGTCAGGAAAAAGATCCCGCTAAGTCTGAAATTTTCTTCGTGGAGGGTGATTCCGCTGGCGGATCGGCCAAACAGGGGCGAGATCGGAAATATCAAGCGATCTTGCCATTGAAGGGTAAGATCTTGAATGTTGAAAAAGCCCGATTCGATAAAATGTTATCCTCAGCGGAGGTGGGTAATATTATCACGGCGTTGGGTTGTGGCATTGGTCGGCAGGAATTTGACCCCGATAAGCTTCGCTACCATAAAATTATCATAATGACTGATGCAGACGTCGATGGTGCCCATATTAAAACGCTACTGTTGACGTTCTTTTTCAGGCATATGCCCGAGTTAATTGAACGTGGGCATGTTTTGATTGCTCAGCCGCCCCTTTATAAGGTTAAGCGCGGTCGGCAGGAGCGCTATATCAAGGATGATGCGGAGCTGAATCAATTTGTGTTGGAACTGGCGCTCGATGATGCCAGTTTAGCGCCCGGATCGGGCGATACCTCGATGGCATCAGAAGATTTTAGCGCATTGGCCCACGAATATTTTGCGGTCGAAGAAAAAATGCGCCGCCTAGAACGACTCTATCCGTTGGCAGTGCTGGGCAGCATGCAGTATGTAGATCGGCTTGATGTGGCGGACTTGAAAATCGAAGCCGCGGTGCGGGCTTATACGGTTGTTTTGGCGAGCGAATTGAGTCGCCTTCAAAATGCGCAGACCCAGTATGAAACGGATTTGTTAGAAGATTCAGAGCGCGGGATCTTCTATCCAGTGGTTAATGTGATTAGCCATGGTTTTAAACGCACCTATCATTTCACCCATGATTTCTTCGCCTCGGCAGACTACCGTGACCTAGCGCTTTTTGGCGAGCGCATGAAAGTTTTGGTACCAGCCGGCAGTTTGGTTCGTAAAGGTGAGCGTTCACAGGAAATCGATCGATTGAGCCAGGCCTTGGATTGGCTTCAGAAGGAGGCAACTCGCGGACAATCTCGCCAACGCTTTAAAGGCCTCGGTGAAATGAACGCAGACCAGCTTTGGGAAACCACGATGGACCCCAATTTCCGAACGATGCTCAGGGTGACTATCGAAGACGCAATCTCAGCAGATCAGATCTTCAATACCTTGATGGGTGACCAGGTGGAACCGCGCCGTGAATTTATTGAGGCCAATGCGATGGCCGTTGCAAACCTTGATGTCTAATGAAGGCCGCAGGGCTTAACTGACCGCTATGGGTTAACGGCACCGCGGTTGGTTATTGCAAAAGATTAAACGCTGCAATAGCTGTTAACGCTTGGCTCAACTGTCTCAGTGTGTTCAGGCGGTTTTCACGGATAGTGAGATTATCATCCATCACCATGACCTCCTCGAAATAGGATTCAATGGTTTCCGCACTGTTTGCCACTTCTGCGAGCCTTGCGTCAATGGGCTCGGATTTTACGGCCTGGATTGACGCAATGCAGTTACTGAGTTGTGCCTCAACGGCGACGTTGAAGTGGCCTGGATTAATGTCGCCAGCCGTAGCGGCGCCGGATTTTTCGAGGATGTTTTGCACGCGTTTTTGCGCTTTGATCACCAAAGTACTCGCTTCGGTTTCCCGAAAACGGTCCAGACTGGTGATTTCTTGAGACGCTCTGAATAAGTTATTAATGCCGCCGGATTTCGCCCGGATCGCCCGTATACTGTCCCATTTAGCGCCACGCTCGGTTAATAAATTTTCGAATCTATCCAGGATATAGTCCATAACCGGCGCGGTTGAGAATGCGCCAGCATGGAGTCGTGCGGATTCCTGAATCAAGCCGGCAAGGTTTAGATCGATCGGTACTTCGATACAGATTCGAACCACTGCAAGCGACTGCCGTCGTAACGCGAAGGGATCTTTGCTTCCTGTCGGCGGCTGGCCAATGCCAAATAGGCCCACGATGGTATCGATGCGATCAGCCATCGCAACTGCACAGGCAATCATGGTTTTGGGTAGGGTGTCGCCTGAAAATCTGGGCAGGTAATGCGCTTCAATGCTCTCAGCGACCGAAGGCGATTCTCCTTGGGCTTTGGCATAGTAGCTGCCCATGATGCCTTGTAATTCCGGAAACTCGCCGACCATAAGAGAAATAAGATCTGTTTTGGCCAGTAGGCCGGCGCGTGCCGCCTCGGCTTGGTTTTCACCCAGGCTGTTCGCGATAAAGCCTGCTAAGGCGCTGATCCGACGCGCTTTATCACCAAAGGATCCCAGTTCATTTTGAAACACCACCTGGTTGAGTTGTTCAAGCGCGGTATCGAGGGGTTTTTGAAGGTCCTTTTTATAAAAAAATTGTGCATCCGCGAGCCTAGGTCGAATGACGCGCTCATTGCCGGCAACCACTTGATGCGGTTGCAGGCTTTCCAAATTCGCAACGGTCAGGAAGCTGGGCTGAAGCTTGCCACTCTCGTCCCGCAAATGAAAATAGCGCTGGTGCTCTCGCATGGCAGAAATCAGCGCCTCCTCTGGCACCGCTAAGAACCCCGGGTCAAAATCGCCGCTCAAAACTTGTGGCCATTCTGTCAATGCCGTGACTTCTTCGAGTAGTGCCGGATCATCGGAGGCGATGCCTGCCTTGGCTAGGGCGGCTGCATTCAGTTGATCATTGATCAACGCTTGCCGCGTCTCAAAGCTCGCAATTACGAACCCAGCCTCAAGGCTCGCCTCATAGTGATCGGCGTGGCTCAGGGTAATTGGGCCGCGATGCATAGCGCGATGACCATAGGTGGTGGCGCTGGCTGCTTTGCCATGGAACTGGCAATCGATGACCGCGTCGCCATAGAGTGCAAGAAGCCAACGAACCGGCCGTACAAACTCCGTGCGGTGACTTTGCCAGCGCATTCGCTTGGCGATCGGCAAGGTTGCGGTGGCGTCATTGACAATGGCCTGAATTTCGGAGGTCAGCGAGGCCCCTGCCTGGGTAGATCGATAAACAACCCAGGCGCCTTTAGCCGTTTCCTCCTGCTCGAGTAAGCCTGGATCTGAGATGCCGCAGGATTTCATAAATCCGCTTAACGCTTTGGTGGGCTGGCCATCGTTGTCGTACGCGGCGCTCAGCTTGGGCCCTTTTCGCTGGATCAATTGCTCAGGTTGAATGGCATCACACAACGCAAGGCACACAGCCAGTCGACGAGGTGTTGCGAACGCGGTGACCGCGCCATGGCTGAACTGCCGATCATCCAAGGCCTTTGTAATATTCTCGGCAAAGGCGTTTTTGAGGGCCATGAGACTTTTGGGGGGCAGTTCCTCGGTGCCAATTTCGAGCAGTAATGTTTCCTTATGCATTGATCAATCCTTTCATCACAAAGGCGCGATCCGAGTCCGATGCGAGCGGAAATCCTGCTGCGCGTCGGGTTTCAAAGTAAGCCGCGCCAACGCCCCGTGCCAAGGTACGAACGCTTAAAATAAACCGTTGCCGCTCTGTTACTGAGATCGCAGACCGAGCATCTAACAGGTTGAAACAATGGGAGGCTTTCATTACGTATTCATAGGCTGGCAGCGGCAAGCCAGCAACCAAAAACCGGTTAGCTTCCGCTTCAAAATAGTCAAATTGTTGAAACAGACCATCAATATCCGCAAGATCAAAATTAAAAGCGGACATCTCAACTTCGTATTGATGAAAAATATCGGCGTAGCTGACGGGGTGTCCCTGGCCATTATCGGACCAAACCAACTGTTGAAAGTCCTCAACACCTTGCAGATAAAGCGATAATCGCTCCAAGCCGTAAGTGATCTCGCCCATCACAGGAAAGCACTCCAATCCGGCAACCTGTTGGAAATAGGTAAATTGGGTGATTTCCATACCATCCATCCACACTTCCCACCCGAGGCCCCAGGCGCCCAGGGTGGGTGACTCCCAATTGTCCTCAACGAATCGAATATCATGAACAGCGGGGTCTATGCCAAGATGGACCAAAGACTCAAGATACAACTCTTGAAAATTTTCTGGATTTGGCTTCATGACCACTTGGAACTGATAATAGTACTGATAGCGATTCGGGTTTTCGCCATACCGACCATCGGTGGGTCGCCGGCAGGGTTGCACATATGCCGCAGACCAGCGCTCTGGTCCGATGGCCCTTAAAAAAGTGGCTGGATGAAAGGTCCCCGCACCGACTTCCATGTCGTAAGGTTGCATCAGCACGCAACCTTTGGCCGCCCAGAATTGCTGCAGGGTAAGAATCAGGTCTTGGAAGGTATCAACTTTGGGCATGGTCTTCGATGACTAAGGAAAAACGAAATTATACCCGAAGTCTGCGCTGACAGTCTGCTTCTCTGGTGTGGGGCAACCGATGTTTCCAATTACTGGGGCGCTGAGTGTGTGATCGATGGGTGAGGCAGGTATGGGCGTGAAGCGCCTTTTGTCCGCGCCGCTGGATAGGCAGTAATTGGGCTAAACCGGAACGGTGACCAAGGCAGCTGCTTGGGCCGGATTGCGAGGATTGTTGGGTCCGGTGTTGTAAACTCAGGCTTCGGCCGTTACGGGATGGGTTGCTTTAGTGTACACGCTAATACGGATGATCGGATTACTGCCACGGCGTTTGCTGCAAACGCTGGGAAGCCTCTTCGGCATATTGTTGTTTTATAGTCGCTCGAAGAGTCGCCGCATTACGGCGATTAATCTTGCGCGATGTTTGCCTGAAGCTGACCCCCGCGCTAATCATCGTTTGATTCAAGACAGCCTGATTGCGACCTGCCAGACTGCCTTGGAAACCCCGGCGGTTTGGTCAAAAAATAGCAAACACTTGCTAACCTGGATCGACAGACAATACGGCGAAAACTACCTGTTGACCGCATTGGCCAGCGACCAAGGGGTTCTCCTGTTGGTCCCCCATATCGGTAACTGGGAACTCTATAATGCGTTCTACTCAGAAACCGTCGGTCAGCTGACAGCGCTGTTTAAGCCCCCAAAACAAAAGGCAATGGCGCGAATTATTGAGCGCGTTCGAATGCGCTACGGTAATCAAATGGTGCCCACCACCCCTCGAGGGGTAGCGCGACTGTTTAAAACCCTTAAAGAAGGGGGCGCCGTCCTGGTGCTGCCAGACCAGGTGCCCGAGACCGGGTTGTTCGTTCCATTCTTTGATCAGCCGGCATTTACCGATCGTTTGGCGCATCGTTTGGCGATTAAATCAGGCGCAACCCCCATCCTGGTCGCGCTGATCCGAAACGAGCGGGGTCTGTTTGACGTTCACTATCAATCGGTCCCAGATCTTGCCCAGGATGATGAGATTCTGGCTTTGACGGCGTTAAATGCGGCGATCGAGGATCTGGTCCGCAAGTATCCCACGCAGTATCAGTGGGAATATAAGCGCTTTAAAAAGCAACCCGACGGATTGCGGGACCCCTACAAGGGTTTATGAGGGGTTCGGTTTTGCCGCAATGATGAGGGACATTGCTGCGGGCTGAAGGCCTTGGGTTGCGGCATCTATTGCGAAACCCTCGATGAACAGCTTGATCGTGAGCGCGCTGCAATGGGTCAGTAGTTCATTGGGTGCCAGACGATAGGCATTATTGGTTGGGCCCGCCGCGGGGCTGGCGGACGTGTCCGCGCCTTGAAGGAAGGTCTGATAAAACAACACCCCGCCGGGTTTTAGACCTTGGATCATTGCTGGCATGATCTCCCGGTCGAGGTACCGGTGCACATAAATGAGGTCAAATCGTTCGGCTGTAAACGCCTTTGGGGTGATTTCAAGACAAGCGGCATCAAGGTCGATTGCACGGACCTTGGCCTCTGCCTGCAAGCGATCGATCGCAATAACGGACCCATCCCAGGCAATGACGTCGAAGCCTTGATCGGCAAGATACAGTGCGTCTGCGCCCAATCCGCAGGCAACATCCAATGCCAAGCCCTGTTTCGGCAGCAACGCTCGGTATCGATGGAGCTCACGGTTGGGCGCAGGATAGTCCAAAACGGCAGAGTAGGTGTTGTTCCAACGCTGAGTTTTTTCGTTCAAGGGTTACTTCCGCCAATACATGCCGGTGAACAGCACTAAGATCGTGAAAATCTCTAATCGGCCGAGGACCATGCCAGCAACCAGGGCGAGCTTTGCTGGATCCGTCAGGCTGGCATAGTTTTCAGCAACACTGCCAAGCCCAGGCCCTAAGTTATTCAATGCCGCGGCCACTGACGAAAACGCGGTCAAGAAGTCGGCGCCCGTGCCCAATATGACGAGTAGGAGTAACACAAACACGAAGACGTAAATTGAGCAGAAGCCCCAGACGGCCTCCATAACATTATCCGTCATGACCCGATGACTGATTTTAATTGGAAAAATAGCATTCGGATGTATGAGTCGATGAATTTCCCGTAAGCCCTGTTTATACAGTAACAGTACCCGAATCACTTTTAACCCGCCGCCAGTCGAGCCAGCACAGGCGCCAACGAAAGCGCCTAAGATGAGCAGGAAAGGCACGATGTTGGGCCACTGCGCGAAGTTTTCGGTGACAAACCCCGTGGTTGTGAGCATTGAAACAACATGAAAAGCGGCCAATCTAAAGCTCTGTAAGCCATCATCTCTTGACTCTGCAAGGATTAAGGTGGCGATTAGAATCGCTATGACAATGAAGATAAAAAAACTTCGAACCTCTTCATCTCGCCAGTAGGACCGTAACGATCGATCGCGGTAGCAAAAAAAGTGCAATGCGAAGTTTAGCGATGACAACAGCATGAAGACGATGGCAACGACTTCAATTGCTGGCGAATCAAAGTGGCCTAAGCTGGCGTCGAAGGTTGAAAACCCACCGATCGCAACGGTCGAAAAACTGTGGCAGAGCGCTTGGAAAAAACTCATGCCCGCAATCCAATACCCCAAACAACAGGCGATGGTTAAAGACAAATAAATTGACCATAGGGCGATGGCGGTCTGCTTGATCCGCGGGGTGAGTTTGCTATCTTTTACAGGCCCTGGGGTTTCCGTTCGATAGAGCTGCATGCCCCCAATGCCCAGCATCGGTAGAACGGCGACGGCCAAAACAATGATGCCCATACCCCCCAGCCATTGTAATTGTTGTCGATAGTACAAAAGAGACTGGGGCAGTGACTCCAAACCCGAAATGACCGTTGCGCCCGTGGTGGTGAGCCCCGAGAAAGATTCGAACAAAGCATCGACTAACGATAAGGCCGTATTGGGTGAATCGGTAAAGGGCAGCGCGCTGAAGCAGCCGAGGGTCAGGTAACATAAAACGGTCACTAAGAAGCCATCTTTGGTGCGAAGGGCCTCGGTGAACCGTCTAAACGCCAACCACAGACTAAATCCGCTGGCAAAAATCACCGCCGCGGCCTTGATGAATATTGGATGGGCGCCATCTTGATAAAAGACCGATACGAACAGCGGTGGTAGCATCGTGGCGCTGAAAAACATGAGCAGCCCGCCGACAATTCGAAAGGTAATGCCCAGTCGCATGATTAAAAAAAGCTCACAGGGGCCTGGAAGAGCGCTTCGACCTCTTTCAGGCGGCTTTTATCCACGAGGAAGAGGATAAAATGATCATCGGCTTCTACCATGACGTTGTCATGGGCAATGATGACCCGATCACCTCGAACCAAGGCGCCGACACTGGTTCCGTGCGGTAGTTTTAACTCGCCGAGGGTTCTGCCGATCACTTTAGAGGTTTGTCGGTCGCCGTGGGCAATGGCTTCAATGGCTTCAGCGGCCCCTCGACGCAAGGGGTGCACCCGGACCACATCACCGCGCCGAACGTGGGTCAAAATAGCGCCGAGGGTCGCTAACTGTGGCGAGATTGCGATGTCGATGTCCTGGCCTTCAATAAGGTCGACATAAGCGGGGTTGTTAATCAACGTTAAGACCTTTCGCGCACCCAGGCTTTTGGCCAACATCGACGACATGATATTCGCCTCATCGTCATTGGTAATGGCGCAGAAGACGTCGGTATCTTCGATATTTTCCTCAAGCAACAGTTCTCGGTCAGAGGCGTTACCGTGCAGCACGATGCTACGCTCGAGGGATTCTGATAGCGCAAAGCAGCGGTTGCGATTTTGTTCGATGATTCGAACGCCATATCGACTCTCTAGCTGTACCGCTAAGTTTTCGCCAATATGGCCGCCACCAGCGATAATAATGCGCCGATTAGGCCGCTCATGTTGCCGAAGCTCATTCATGATGACTTGAATGTTTTCGGCAGCAGCAATGAAAAAGACCTCGTCGTTCGCCGCAATAACGGTTTCGCCCTCTGGAACAATTGGCCGGTCGCCTCGAAAGATGGCAGCAACCCGGGTATCGGCTTGGGGCAGCAGCGTGCGAATGGTCTTTAACGCTTGATTCACCAGCGGACTGTCCGCCTCGATTCGCAGACCCACCAATTTCACCTGACCGCTGGCAAAGTCCATGACCTGCAGTGCGCCGGGGTTGTCGATGAGGCGTTTAATATCGTGGGTAATAATTTCTTCTGGATTGACGATGTGATCCACGGGCATGGCGTCGTCTCGAAAAATACCGCCGCCGGTGAGATAAGCGCGACTGCGAATTCGCGCAATTTTGGTCGGCGTATGAAATGCGGTGTAAGCGACTTGGCACGCGACCATGTTGATTTCATCAGAGTTTGTGACGGCGATCAGCATGTCGGCATCCTCAGCACCGGCCTGCTTGAGTACAGGCGGATGGGAGGCTTGACCACAGATGGTTTGAATATCGTATCGATCCTGAAGTTCCCGAAGCTTTTCGGGATCCGTATCGACAATGGTGATATCGCTGGCTTCTTTGACCAGGTTTTGAGCTAAGCTCGCGCCGACCTGCCCTGCGCCCAAGATGATAATTTTCATAATCCGGGACTCATTTTTCTGATGCGCGCGTAATAAAAGCCATCGTGCGCATCCTTCGTTGGCAGCAACTGTACGCCGATTGATCTTGGAACGCCAACAGCAGGCAATGCCAGGGTTTCAACCTGATTGTGATGGGTCAAAAACCACGCAATATTCTCTTCGTTTTCATCGCTAAAGATTGAGCACGTGACGTACAGTAGGCTTCCACCAGGACGAAGTAGCGAGAAGCACTGCGTGAGCAATTGCCTTTGGGTCTCGATGAGCGCGGCTAGATCCTCAGGCCGCCGCAGCAGTTTAATATCGGGGTGTCGACGAATGACCCCGCTGGCAGAACAAGGGGTGTCTAAGAGAATTTGATCAAAGGTGCCGAGCGCTGGCTGAGGTTGCGTCAGATCTAAACACCGAATATCGCCGGACGCGCCCAAACGCGTAAAGTTTTCGGAAACTCGGGTGAGGCGGTCTGGGTCGATATCAACCGAAACCAGATCAAGGGTTGGTTCGAGCTCTAATAAATGGCAGCTCTTGCTCCCGGGCGCACTACAAGCATCTAAAACCCGTTCAAACGGTTTGGGTTGCAGCAATTGAGCGGCCATTTGAGCGCCAGAATCTTGGACGCTCACCCAGCCTTGATCAAAACCGGGCAAATCACTCACCGCGACGGCTTGTTCAAGGATCAGTCCGTCCGCGCTCAATGGGCAGGGTTTGGCCGCGAGATCATCGGTGGTCAAAAGGCGTTGATACGCGTCTCGGCTATGCTTGCGGGCATTGACCCTTAAAATCATCGGCGCGGGATCATTGTTTGCGGCAATGATGTTGGCTTTTTGGCTTGGCCAGTCTGCTTGGATGCGATCGAGCATCCACTGCGGGTGGTTTGTCAGGGCCACCTCGCTGCGAATCTTGGCCATTACTGCCGGCTTCGTTCTTTGGAAGGTTCTAAGGGTTGCGTTGACCAGACCCTTGGCCCAGGGTTTTTTTAGTCTCTTGGTGGTTTCCACGGCGGCATTGACGCTGGTATAGACCGGTTGATTGAGAAATTCAGTGGCGCTCACGCCAAGGATCAGCAAAAGCTTGAGGTCTCGGTGTTTTTTTTGAAGGGGTTTATCCAATATCGTTTGCACGACGCAGTCTAGCCAGAAATAGTGGCGTAAGGTCGTTTGAACTAAAAACCGTCCCAGAGGGTCGAGTTCTTGGCCATTGTAAGCATGCCCGTGAACGAGTGTTCGTGAGAGTGCGGTCACCTCATTTAAAAAGTCTCTCATTTATTCGAAACGCTCGCCAGGGTCGAGTAAGGTCGTTTGCAGATTTTTTAGGTCAGAGCCTTGGACAATGGTGCCTTTACCGGTCGGTGCTTGCAGTTGGGTGATATAAAGTTGGCCAACCCCGCATTGGACCCGGATGCCCGCCTTCGATTTTTCGAGAATGGTGCCCGGCGCGGTTGTCGTTTCTGGCGCGTTTAAGGAGCTTGCCGCGACCTTGGCGCCGTAACATCGAAATCGGGTCCCACCTTGGGTTGTAAAGGCAACCGGTTCGGGAACGAATGCCCTGATTTGGCGGCAGATTCGCTCACTGCTCATCGACCAGTCGATTTTCGCTTCGGTTTTCAGGATTTTATCGGCATAACAGATGCCCGCTTCCGGTTGGGGGTCGGCAACTAGGCCCGTTTTGGTAATCGTCTCGATTGCGGTAACGAGGGCCTCACAGCCTACGCCAGCGAGTTTTTCGAATAAAGAGCCGCTGGTTTCATCCGGGTCAATGGTGCAAGGCCGGATGCTGATGATGGGGCCGGTATCTAAACCTTCGGCCATCTTCATGATGGTCACGCCGGAAGTTTGATCGCCGGCGAGAATGGCGCGCTGCACCGGTGCGGCGCCGCGCCAACGTGGTAGCAAGGATGCGTGAACATTAATCGGGCCAATGCGGGGTAAAGCCAAAACCTCTGGTTTGAGAATCTGACCGTATGCGACGGTGACCAATAGATCAAAAGCGATCCCCTGCAAGTGTTTGGCCCGAAGGCGCGGTGGTTGCAACACTGTGAGTTGATGCGCAAGCGCGTATTGTTTGACGGGCGATGCGATGAGGGTTTTGCCGCGCTTGCCGGGCCGATCGGGTTGGGTCACAACGCCCACGACCTCAGTGCCTGGGTGTTCGACCATGGCTCGAAGGTGCTCGACCGCGAAAGCTGGCGTGCCAGCAAAAAGGATGCGGATCATTGCCGTTGCAGCTTTTGTTGCTTCAAGAGCTTTTTCCTGAGTAATTGCCGTTTAGCGGGTGACAGGTAGTCGACAAAGAGTTTGCCTTCTAGATGATCCATCTCGTGCTGAATACAAACCGCTAACAAGTCGTCAGCCTCGAGTTGAAAAACCGCGCCGTCTCGATCGAGGGCTTCAACTAAAATTTTCTCGTGTCGAAAGACGCTTTCATAGAATCCTGGGACCGACAAACAGCCCTCTTGGGTTTCGATGCTGCCCTCACCTTTTATTAACCTTGGGTTGATGAAAACCAGCGGTGATTGTTTGTCTTCCGAGACGTCGCAAACAATCAGTCTTTGATGGACGTTTACTTGCGTTGCGGCCAAGCCGATGCCCGGCGCATCATACATGGTCGCGAGCATCTGGTCGGCCAGTGCCGCTGTGGCGCCGGTCACGGTGTCGATGGTCGCAGCCTTGGTTCGAAGCCGTACATCTGGGAATTCCAATATCGTTAAAAGCGGTGTTGTCATAGAACGATCAATGTTATTTTGTTGGTATTTCTAATGTCGAGCGGTTTGATTGCACGTTATGATATTAAAAGCCCCAATTAATCAGCACGCGTCGCAGATACTGTAAATTGTACCGCGAATCGCAAAAGGAAATCGCATATGTTCAAAGCCCGCACGGTCTCTGGCGCTACATTGCTCATTTTTTGCCTCGCAATGGTTGGGCCGATTGCCTCGCTTCATGCGATGGATATGAAAGCAGATGCGCCGGAACGTTATGTTGTTAAGACAGGGGATACTCTTTGGGACATCGCGTCGGTCTATTTGGAGGAGGCTTGGCAGTGGCCGCAAATCTGGGCGCTCAATACCGATATTGCGAACCCACACTTGATCTACCCGGGTGACGAGATCTTCCTGGTGATGATCGATGGGCAGCCTCGCTTAAGGTTACAGCGGGGTGTTCGGGTTGATCCAGCGCTGGTGAAGCGAGTTCCCAGTATCCGAAGAACCAATACGACGACTGCGGTCCCAGCGTTGGCCCTGGGTCAAATCGAAGCCTGGTTGGCGAAAGTCAAAATTGTTGATGCAGCAGACTTTGATCGCATGCCTTACATTCTAGGGGGTGTTGATGGTAAGACTTTGTTGAAAACCGGGGATCTTATTTATGTGAGAGGTGCGCTTGCGACGGGGGTGTCATCTTTTAAGATTTATCAATCTGGGCAGCGATACGTGGATCCCGCGACCGGTGCGGCAATTGGGCTCGAAGCCGAGGAAGTGGGTCAAGCGCGGCTTTTGTCTGAGCAAGAGGGCTTGGCGATGCTTAAAATTACCGGTGTTACTGAAGAAGTTACACCCGGCGATCGCATCATGATTTCCGAGAGCCTCGGTTTGGACGCGACGTTATTCCCCCAGCCTCCGGCCAGAGCCGTTTCAGGACAGATTATTGGTCTGAGATCGGATGGGACCATTGCTGCGGCGCATGCGGTGGTTACGATCGATCTTGGCTTGACCGATGGCCTGGCGGTGGGGGATCTGCTTGCGGTTGCCCGTCCCGGCGAGACGGTGAAGGATCCTGTAACAGGTCAACCGGTTACGTTGCCCGATCAATCGATTGGGCAGATGTTGGTTTATCAAACGTTGGATCAAATCGCCTACGCACTGGTTCTTAAAGCGACCTCCGCTGTCAAAATTGGCTTTCTCGCACAAAGCCCCTAGCCTTTTGTTGTGCAGGCTGGCGGCGACGCGCTGTCAGCTGTGACCGGATTAGACGCGAAGATGGCGGGCTTTAGAGACGGTAGGCCCGCCGATGATGCCCCCTAGCCCCTTTTCAAAATCGGCACCTCGACGGTTAAACCCAGACGGGTTTCCCCGCGAGCTTCGTGAAATAGCGAGCCCACCTAAGCAATTATATCTTGTGGGCGAGTTGGATCTTGGTGTTGGACCGAAGATTGCGATGGTGGGTAGTCGAGCAGCCTCCTGGCATGGGTTGCAGTTTGCCGAGCAATTAGCCCGGCAGTTAGCCGCGCTTGGATTTGTCGTTGTGAGTGGCCTTGCCCGCGGTATCGATGCCGCCAGCCATCGCGGGGCTTTAGCCGTTGGTGGTCAAACCATTGCCGTATTGGGTCAGGGTTGCGACGTGGTGTATCCCAAGCAAAACCAGGCGCTTTTTCAAGAGATTGCGAGTCGTGGCCTACTTGTTTCAGAATATTCGAATCAGACTGAGCCCCTGCCCTACCACTTTCCCGCCCGCAATCGAATTATTACGGGCCTGTCGGATGCGCTGATTGTGGTTGAAGCTCGCACCCGAAGTGGCTCCTTAATCTCGGCAAAATTGGCCCTTGAGCAAGGCCGAGAAGTTTTCGCGGTTCCGGGCCCTGTGGTGGCAGGCGCGGCCTCGGGTTGCCATGAACTGATCCGGCAGGGCGCGCACCTGATGGATTCGATTACGGACCTGTACCGGGAAATGCCGCAACTTTTTGAACAGATCAAAGGGAATCTACCCGTGCCCGACGCGTCTAGGGCCCTGCCTTTAGCAGATCACCATCAAGAACTGCTGGCTCTATTAACCGCTGGCCCGATGGTTTTTTCGGAGCTCTTAGCGAACTTCGATGGGTCGATCGATGCCTTGGTCCGTGAACTGGCCAACCTCGAGCTCTCTGGTCGGATTGAACATCTTGGGACCGTTTATCAACTCAGAGTGCGCTGACGGCCAGGCTGTGAGCGCCCGAGACGAGGGCGCGGATACCCCGCGCCGGGTGGATTTGATGACGCGTGACCAGATTTAGGTCCGTCCGACGTGCTGATTCGCAAAGGAATGCTTATAATCAAGCGCTCAAAGGCTGGAGACAATTCATGGAAACGAAATTTGTAGCGATATTAATGGGCTCTGACTCAGATCTGCCGGTTATGGACGCGGCAGTGGATATCCTCAAGCGGTTTGGCGTGGCGATTGAGGTTAAGGTCACCTCTGCGCATCGCACACCGACTGAAACCCAGGCGTATGTTCAAAGCGCCGAGTCTCGCGGTTGCCAGGCGTTCATCGCGGGTGCGGGTATGGCAGCCCATTTAGCGGGCGCCATTGCGGCCCAAACCACTCGGCCTGTGATTGGCGTGCCGATTGATGCGGGCCCCTTACAAGGGTTTGATGCGCTACTGTCAACGGTCCAGATGCCAGGCGGCATACCGGTGGCAACCGTTGCGATTGGTAAAGCGGGCGCAAAAAATGCCGGTTATTTGGCGGTACAAATGATGGCGTTATCGGATGCGAGCCTTGCTGACGCGTTGCAACGTGAGCGACTTGAAAATGCCCAAGCCATTCTTGAAAAATCCGAGGCAATTGGGCAACGCTACCTTTGAACCGATCTCAAACAGATGCTTGCGATCGGCAAACCTTCTTGGCCGGCGCGGTGATCGCGTATCCGACTGAAGGCGTCTGGGGCTTTGGCTGTTCGCCAGACTCCGAGCAAGCGGTACAGCGAATTTTACGCATTAAGCAGCGGTCGGTTGACCAAGGGCTGATTCTCGTGGCGGCCTCGATGGATCAGTTTGCGCCTTACTTAGACAATTTAAGTCAAGCTCATATTGAGCGACTAAATCAGTCCTGGCCTGGCCCGGTGACGTTCTTAGTGCCGGATCAGGGAATCAGCCCTGTCTTCATCCGAGGCGCGCATACAACGGTTGCGCTGCGGGTCTCTTCCCACCCGGTTGTTCAATCCTTGTGCCGGATGCTCGGCGGGCCAATGGTTTCCACATCTGCCAATCGATCCGGCGACCCAGCAGCTTTAACGGCGCGTGAGGTAACCGAACAGTTTGCAGCAGAAGTCGATTTTATTATTCCTGGCGCCCTAGGGGGCCAGACGGGTCCAAGCGAAATCATCGATCTGATCACCGGCCAGGTGTTTCGGCCGCAGGCGTCCGGATGATCAAACTTGCCGTGCTGGGTAACCCAATCGGGCACAGCCGATCGCCCGAGATCCATGGTTTGTTTGCCCAACAGTTCGGGATCGCGTTGGATTATCAAAAAGTGTTGGTGCCAGAGCAGGGGCTTGCCGAGGCGGTGGCCGAATTAGTCCGCCAGGGGGCTCGGGGCTGTAATATTACCGTCCCCTTTAAAGCGGATGCGTTGGCGCTTTGTAATGAGATTAAAGGCGGGGCGGCCAGTCTCGGTGTGATTAATACTTTAGATTTCTCGCCCGATGGTGCGGTTCATGGCTATAACACGGATGCGCAAGGCCTGATGACAGATCTGAAAGATCATCTGCAGCAATCAATCCAAGATCGAAAGGTGCTTTTAATTGGCGCCGGCGGGGCGGCCCAAGGGGTGGTTTCTGCGTTAATCGGGGAAGCCCCAGAGACCTTGCACCTCTGGAACCGAACCCATCAGCGCGCGGAACAGTTGGCGGGGTTATCCCGGAGTGCGGGTCTGCAGGCAAAAACCAGTGCGCAGTTGGACGGGCAATACGATTTAATCATCAATGCCACGGCTGCCGGGCTGAAAGGTAGCGTGCCGGACCTACCAAGCCGCATCATTGGGCCCGAGTCATTTTGCTATGATCTAAGCTATAGCCATACTGAAACGCCTTTTCTGCAATGGGCCGCGAGCTTGGGCGCTCGGCATCGAGCCGATGGATTTGGGATGTTAATTGAGCAGGCTGCCGCAGCCTTTCACATTTGGTTTGGGCTATCGCCCGATACCCAAGTCGTTCGGGCTGAAATCGCCAGTTAAATCTGTTCACAAGGAGTTGTCCGTTGAATGCTTTGCTTTTAGAAAGTCCGTTTCCCAGTTTTGATTTGATCTCGGCTGACCAAGTGGTACCGGCCATCGAGGCCATCCTGAAAGACAATCGTGCCGCATTAATTTCGATTAAGCAGGCGGTCGACCCAAATGACCTGGTTCAAGCCTTCCACGCGCTTGAACGACTCGATGCGCGTTTAAATGAGGCCTGGGCACCGATCGCGCATTTAAATGCCGTGATGAGTCATGATGCCTTAAGGGCGGCTTACAACACGTGTCTGCCCTTGCTCAGCGCCTATGAGACTGAGCTCGGTCAAGACCGGGACCTACTCCGGATTTATCATGCGATTGAGGCCCAGCAAACCGCTTTGGGGTTGACGCCCGCTGAAGGTAAAGCCGTTGCCAATGCGTTGCGCGATTTCCGCCTTTCCGGTGTGGCATTGGCCGAGGATGATCGAAAGCGGTACGGAGACTTAAAACAGCGGCTGAGCGAAAAGACCAGTTTATTTTCCGAGCAGATCTTGGATGCCACCGATGCTTGGCAGAAGCTCATTGCCGATGAGGCTGGCTTGCAGGGATTACCCCCGACCGCGATCGCGCTGGCGCAACAGTCGGCAAAAGCCAAGGGGCAAGAGGGCTTTCTTCTGGACTTGAGCAGTCCGAGTTATTCGGCCGTGATGACCCATGCGCAGGATCAAGGGCTGCGCCAAGAGGTTTACGAGGCCTTTACAACACGGGCGTCTGAGTTGGGTCCTCATGCTGGGCAGTTTGATAACACCGGGTTAATACAGGACATTTTAGAGGATCGGCTCGCGCTGGCAAAATTGCTCAGCTTTGAGCAGTTCTCTGAGCTGAGTCTTGCGACCAAAATGGCTGAGAACCCGGCGGCCGTGATGACTTTTTTGTCTGACCTGACGGATCATTCTAAATCTGTGGCTGAGCAGGATTTTGAGGAAATCGCCCGTTTTGGCCTGGATCACTTAGGATTAACCGAGATTCATCCGTGGGACGTCGCGTTTTGTGCGGAAAGATTGAAGCGCCACCGATTTGATCTATCGGATGAGGACCTCAGGCCTTATTTTCCAGCTCAAAAAGTCATCGATGGTTTGTTTGAGATTGTTCATCGGATTTTTGGTGTGGCGGTCACAGCCGTTGCAGACATGTCGGTTTGGCATCCAGAGGTCACAACCTATTTGATCAGCCGTCAAGGGGAGCCGCTCGCGCGCTTTTACTTTGACCTTTACGCTCGGCCGAAAAAGCGCGGTGGGGCGTGGATGGCAGACTGTCGAAATCGGCGCCGAGATCCGGAGCAAGGGTTAACCCTGCCGGTTGCCTTTTTGACGTGTAATTTTCCGCCCCCGGTTAACGATCAACCTGCGCTCTTGCGTCATGATGATGTGGTGACCTTGTTTCATGAATTCGGTCATGGGCTCCATCACATGCTCACCCAAGTTGATTGCGCGTCTGTCTCCGGCATCAACGGGGTCGCGTGGGATGCGGTGGAACTCCCAAGTCAATTTCTTGAAAACTGGTGTTGGGATCCCGAGGCGCTTAATCTTATTTCTGGGCATGTCGAGACCGGAGAGCCGCTCCCGCTTGCGCTGCTGAGTAAGATGCAGCAAGCACGCAACTTTCAGTCGGGTATGCAGATGGTGCGGCAGTTGGAATTCTCACTCTTTGATTTCAGGCTCCACAATGAATTTGACGGCAATCCAGGCACCTTGCAGACCATCCTCGATGAGGTGAGGGCTGCGGTTTCGGTGATGCCAATTTCGACAATGAACCGGTTCCAAAATGGCTTCAGTCATATCTTCGGCGATGTGATGGGCTATGCCGCTGGCTACTACAGTTATAAATGGGCAGAAGTGCTGAGCGCGGATGCCTTTTCAAAATTCAAAGAAGAAGGCGTTTTTAATCGACAAACGGGTGAGCGCTTTTTAACAACGGTGTTAGAGCAGGGCGGCGCGCGGGACGCCTTAGACTTGTTCGTTGATTTTCGTGGGCGAGCACCGTCGATTGCGGCGCTGCTCCATCAGGAAGGCATCCTGCGATGAGCAGACGCTTTATCGCAGGGGCTCGGTGCCAAGCGTGTGGCGCCGAAGATAGCCTTTATCTCGATTCAGAAAGTGTCGATGATCGCGTTTGCTGCGTTGATTGCGCGTTTACAGAGACGCGACCAGCAGCTGTGACGGCAGCTGCCCCCCAAGGGCCCGATGAAATCGTGCGTCTAAAGTTCCCAATGACTTGAGGGCAGCCATTCTCACAGCTATACTTGCGCCCGCAGGATTCTGATGATCTAAGAATTGGCCGTAATCCACGGTCAGGCAATGCCCCAGTGGGGGGTCAGGCGCCAGTAATTTAGACCGATAAGCGGCATCAATAACCGTCGTTGACGAGAGCCCTTTGATGCATTTCGGTCGTAGAACAATGATAATTCGGCGGTCGATGGCCGAAAGATGGACCTTCTTAGAAGGTCAAATAAAGGGTTTGTGCGGGCAGCGTTGTTTAACGTGCAACGCTGTTTAAATAAAGATCGTTGTTTCAATAGAGACTGAATCTAGAAAAAGCCTGGTTGCGCGGCAACCATGAGTGGTCCAAAAAATTAATCGTCAATTAGGTTGGAGTTGCGAGACATGGCAAGAAAAGAAAGCAAAGTAGGAGAGGGTCAGCGATTGAAATCTTCTCTACAGTGGTTGATCGCACTGGCTGCCTTGAGTTCAAGCTGGCAGGCACTGGCGGATTGGTCTGCTTTGAACATGACCAAAGGGGTTACCGCAATCTCGCGCGAGGTCTACGACCTGCACATGCTTATTTTTACCATTTGTGTGGTGATTGGTGTCCTCGTTTTTGGCGTCATGATTTGGTCAATGCTCGTGCATCGAAAGTCGCTTGGGCATGAGCCGGCCACGTTTTCGCACAGCACCAAATTAGAATATGCCTGGACGATCATCCCAATTTTCATTCTGATTGGGATGGCGGTTCCTGCAACCAGCACGCTTCGGGACATGTATGATGCCTCTGGCGCTGACATTGATATTGAAGTTCGTGGCTATCAATGGAAGTGGCAGTACACCTACTTGAGTGATGACCCAACTCAAGAGGTTAAATTCATTAGCAGCTTACTGACGCCCCCCGATGAATATTACAACCGCTCACCAAAGCGTGAGCACTACTTGTCCGATGTCGATAATCCATTGGTCATTCCGATTAATAAGCGGGTTCGGTTCCTGATTACCTCCAACGATGTGATCCATTCTTGGTGGGTGCCTGATTTTGCGGTGAAGAAGGATGCTATTCCAGGATTTGTCCACGAAGCTTGGGCGGTTGTAGAAGAACCTGGGATCTATCGAGGTAAATGCACGGAGTTGTGCGGTAAAGATCATGGCTTTATGCCCATTGTGGTCAAAGCCGTTGAGCAAGCCGAGTACGAAACCTGGCTTGCTATGAAGCAGCAAGAAGCGCTGCAGGTTTATGAGACGGTTGGGAAGACTTGGTCGATGGCTGAATTGATGGAAACCGGCGAGCAGGTTTATGCTCAGGCCTGCCAATCCTGTCATCAGCCCAATGGTCAAGGCATCCCGCCAGCGTTTCCGTCCTTGGTTGGACAAGGCCTGGCAATCGGCCCCATCGATGCACACATAGACATCGTGGTAAACGGTAAGCCAGGGTCCGCGATGCAAGCCTTTGCCGCGCAATTGAACCCGGCGGAAATCGCAGCGGTCGTAACCTATGAAAGAAATGCATGGGGTAATAATGTGGGCGATCTGGTGCAGCCCCGAGCCGTTAATGCACTGATTAGTAGCGAAGAATAGGAGAAAGGGATGAGCGCAGTTATCGAAAATCATCACGACGATCATCATCATGGCCCCGATAAGGGACTCATGCGTTGGGTCCTAACGACTAACCACAAAGATATAGGCACGCTTTACCTTTGGTTCAGTTTTATCATGTTCTTAACGGGCGGCTGTATGGCGCTGGTGATCCGTGCAGAACTGTTCCAACCGGGCTTACAGCTGGTTGTACCGGAGTTTTTCAACCAAATGACGACCATGCACGGTCTAATTATGGTGTTCGGCGCCGTGATGCCAGCGTTTGTCGGTCTTGCGAATTGGTTGGTGCCAATGATGATTGGCGCGCCGGATATGGCACTGCCGAGAATGAACAACTATAGCTTTTGGATTTTGCCATTTGCCTTCAGCATGCTGTTAAGCACGCTCTTTATGGAAGGTGGTGCGCCGAACTTTGGCTGGACCTTTTATGCACCCTTGTCGACCGAATATGCGCCGCCCAGCGTCACTTTCTTTATTTTCGCGGTGCACTTAATGGGAATTTCATCAATTATGGGCTCAATCAATGTTGTGGTCACGATTTTGAACCTGCGCGCGCCCGGTATGCGCCTGATGGATATGCCCTTGTTTGTGTGGACGTGGCTCATTACCGCTTATCTTTTGATCGCGGTCATGCCGGTTCTGGCAGGTGTCGTGACCATGATGCTGATGGATATTCACTTCGGCACCGCCTTTTTTAGTGCCGGCGGCGGCGGTGATCCAGTCTTATTCCAGCACGTGTTCTGGTTCTTTGGGCACCCTGAAGTCTATATCATGATTCTGCCGGCGTTCGGTGTCGTATCGGCCATTATCCCGACCTTCGCGCGCAAAAAGCTGTTTGGGTACGATTCAATGGTTTACGCGACCGCGTCGATCGCTTTCTTGTCCTTCATCGTTTGGGCTCATCACATGTTCACGGTTGGGATGCCGATTGCGGGCGAGTTGTATTTCATGTATGCGACGATGTTGATTGCCGTGCCGACCGGCGTAAAAGTGTTTAATTGGGCGGCCACGATGTGGCAGGGTTCGATGACGTTTGAAACCCCGATGTTGTTTGCCGTGGCCTTTGTGATTTTGTTCACGATTGGCGGGCTTTCTGGATTGATGTTGGCCATCGTTCCAGCGGACTTTCAATACCACGACACTTACTTTGTTGTGGCGCATTTTCACTATGTCTTAGTGCCAGGCTCGATCTTCAGCATCATGGCGGCAGCCTATTATTGGTTGCCCAAGTGGACCGGCAACATGTACGACGAAACCCTCGGCAAGACCCATTTTTGGTTGTCTTTTGTGGGCGTGAACGTCACGTTCTTTCCGCAACATTTTATCGGGCTTGCTGGGATGCCTCGGCGGTACCCCGACTACGCACTGCAATTTGCGGACTGGAATATGGTGTCCAGCGTGGGCGCCTTTATCTTTGGCTTCAGTCAGCTGCTATTCTTGTTCATCGTGATTAAGTGCATCATGGGTGGCAAAAAAGCAACTGACGAAGTTTGGGAAGGGGCTGAGGGGCTTGAGTGGACTATCGCCTCGCCTGCGCCTTATCACACTTTTTCAACGCCGCCCGAGCTACCCGAACGCTCCATGGCTTAATTGAGTAAGCGCGGATGTCAATAACGAAACAGAATCCACAAGCGCGAACCACGCTAAAATTAGTTGGCGTGGTTCTGGGTATGTTTGTGTTTGGCTTTGCGTTGGTACCGTTGTATGACGTTTATTGTCAAGTGACGGGTGCCAATGGTAAGACAGCGAGCGCTTATGTCGTGCCGGAAGACGGTATTGCGGTCGACGCCGACCGTTGGGTCACGGTGCAGTTTTTAACCAATAATAATGCCAGTATGCCGTGGTCGTTTAGGCCAGAAGTGCGGACGATGAAAGTCCGACCTGGCGAGATGAACCAAACCACTTTCTATGCGAGCAATCCCGCCGGCTATACGATGACAGCGCAAGCAATCCCGAGCGTTGCGCCGTTTCACGCGGCGGAATACATGCATAAAACCGAGTGCTTTTGTTTTGAACAGCAGGTTCTTGCCACGGGTGAATCCATTGATATGCCGCTGCGGTTTATCATTGATCCGTACTTGCCAGAATCTGTACAGACGCTGACCTTGTCGTATACGTTGTTTGATATAACGGATATGACGGCATCAGCTGCTGCTGAATAATCAGTGATTTAATGGAGAATCTAGATGTCCGCTGACTCGACCTATGAAAGCTATTATGTGCCCCATAATAGCCCCCTTCCCATTTTTGCTTCCTTGGGTTTGTTCCTGACGGTCTATGGGGGCGGTAGCCTCCTGAATGAGATTCAGTCTGGATCGGACGGTAACTTTGGTACCACCGTCCTTGCGATGGGTGGTGTGATTATGGCAACCACGCTGTTCTTCTGGTTCTCTAAGGTCATTGAAGAAAATAACGCCAAAATGTACAGCCAGCAATTGAACAGATCCTTTGTCTGGGGGATGAGTTGGTTCATCTTTTCTGAAGTGATGTTCTTTGCAGCCTTCTTTGGCGCTCTGTTTTATGTCCGCTTTTGGGTCGTGGGCTGGATTGGCGAAACGGATGATATTGTGGGGGGACGGGGTCCTAGCATTATGCTTTGGCCTGACTACGTGCCGCAATGGCCACTGCTGAATAACCCAAATCCAGAGCAGTTTCCAGCGCCAGCGGGCGTAATTGGTGCTTGGGGATTGCCGCTCGTCAACACGCTGCTACTCGTGACATCCAGCTTCACGGTGACCTTCGCGCATCATGCTATCAATCATGGCGAGCGGAAAAAAATTATCGGCTGGTTGATTGTGACGGTCGCGCTCGGTGTGGCGTTCTTGGTCTGTCAGGGGATTGAGTACTACGAAGCTTATAGTCACTATGGACTGACGTTAAGCTCAGGCATCTTTGGATCGACCTTCTTTATGTTGACCGGTTTTCACGGTGCTCATGTCACCATCGGTACCATCATGCTCATGGTTATGCTGGGTCGGGCCATGAAGGGCCATTTCACTAAGACGGATTGTTTTGGATTCGAAGCGGCCGCTTGGTATTGGCACTTTGTCGACGTCGTTTGGCTGCTATTGTTTGTTCTGGTTTATATACTGGGCACCTAACGGGTTAGGTCGCACGACGGTGAAGGCCCTGTCGCGCATAGGGCCTGGCGTAGGCAGTTAAAGGGACGATCGTTAGGATAAAGGCGGATGCCAAGGCGCAGCGATGCCCAGCTGCCCGGTCAGGATCCCGTAGACCACAACAACGAGCAAAAGCGCTGCGAGTGACACCCGAATTGTTAAGAATTTAGCGGTTCGAGTCCCCTTCTCATCACCCATATCGTGCATCATTGCGTAAAACGCGGTACCTAAAGCAATAATATTTGCGATCAGTAATAAAACGATGATTGTTTTGAGCAGCATGTTGCAATCCCTAGGCAATACGGTGATACGTCTCTCGGGCGAAAGAGGTCGACTTGATGGCGATTAGAGCACAAATTAATCTTCGACTCCTGTTGTTTACCGTCGTCTTTACAGCGCTGTTCATAACCTTGGGGTTTTGGCAGCTGGAGCGGGCGGTTGAGAAAGCGGAGCAGATCGAACAACACGCAAAGTTTATGAATCTCCCCACCGAGCAGCTTGATGGGTTGCCGGATTCGCAGCGTTCAAATGGGCGCCGAGTCCGACTCAAGGGTGAGATTGATGTTGAGCAGGTTTTTTTACTGGACAATGTTGTGCTGGATGGCCGAGTTGGCTTCGAGGTTGTCCATCCGATGCGGTTGTCCCAAGGCGGCACCGTGTTGATTAACCGCGGCTTTGTCGCGGCCGGCGCATCGCGCGCCGTATTGCCCCGCGTTCCACCGCTGCGGAATCGATTCACGACCTCTGGACGAATTTACCGCTCGGATTGGATGAACCGGGATCAAGAATTGGCCTATAGCGGTTGGCCTCGAGTCGTGCCAACTCAGGACCCGGGCATCCTGTCGGGTCTACTTGCGCGTCAGGTGCAGCCTTTCGTGGTTCGTTTGGACGCGGCGGATCCTAATGGTCTGCCCAGAAATTGGGTAACGACCGTGATGCTACCAGCCAAACATCAGGGATACGCGGTGCAGTGGTTTGCCATGGCCTTAGCCCTGGTTGGGATGTTTGTATATTTTACGTTCAGTCGTCAAAAACAAGGAGCGTCGTCATGACGGATATGGAACTTGCGCGCAGTCGTCGAAAACTCTTGTTGATCGCAGCCACTGCGTTCGTTCCGATGTTGATTGCCTATGGTTTGTTTTTCTTCGCACCGGACCTGATCCCAAAAACGACCACCAACCGAGGTGAGCTGGTTCAACCGAGCATTGATGTTTCTGATTTGATGGCAACGGAAGGGCGTTGGCAGCTCCTGATGCCGATGGCTGCGGCGTGTTCGCAAACCTGTGCAGAAACGCTGCAGGAGGTGTTACACCAAACCCGCCAGATCAATATTGCCTTGGGTAAAAATGCCGACCGTCTTGGTCGTGGCCTGGTTCGCGCAACGCCATTTTCGCCAGCGGAAGGCGAGGTGATGAAAGCGGATTATCCAGATTTGCAACTGATCATAGATGCCAAGTTACTGGCGCAGCTCACGGCGGTGTCCTCGATGAGCCAGGCGCCAGAGGGCTATCACGTTTTCTTGGTTGATCCGGTGGGTCAGCTCATTCTGGCTTACCCTGCCTCGAAAGTGGATAAGCCCTTGTTGCTTGATTTAAAGCACTTAATGAAAGTCTCGAATATTGGTTGAGCGCGCCTCAGTCAATGAATTCACAGACCGCATCCGTTACAATCCACAAGTCCAAACGCCCGATACCCTTTTTATGAGCGATGTTCTTCAAGCCAAAGCCTTCTCTGGATGGCACGACTACTATGAGATGTGCAAACCGCGCGTTGTATTGTTAATGCTGTTGTGTACCTTGGTGGGGATGTTTTTAGCCACCAATGAAGCGCTACCGCTTGATTTAATTGTGTATTGCCTGGTCGGCGTTGCGTTGGTCGCAGGCTCGGCGGCAGCGCTAAACCATCTCGTGGATGCAACAGTTGATCAAAAGATGGCGCGAACCGAGCAGCGACCGGTAGCGCAAGGTCGGGTTTCGACGGCGCAGGGGCTTGTGTTCGTTGCGGTGACCGGTGGGCTTGGGCTTTTCATTTTGGCTTTCTGGGTCAACCCGCTCACTGCAGGGCTGAACTTCCTCGCCTGGCTTGGCTATGGCGTGATCTATAGCCTGTATTTGAAACGGGCCACCTCGCAAAATATTGTCATTGGCGGTTTGTTTGGCGCCGCGCCACCGTTGTTTGGTTGGACTGCGGTCACCAATAGCGTTGACGGCGGCGGCCTGCTTTTGGTGTTAATTATCTTTGCCTGGACGCCCCCGCATTTTTGGGCGTTGGCGATCGATCGGTTGAGCGATTATGAAAAAGTCGATATTCCCATGTTGCCGATTACCCATGGTGTTGCGTATACCAAATTACACATCCTGCTCTACACCATTATTTTGTTGGTGGTGTCTGTTCTGCCCTTTGTCATTGGCATGAGTAATTTGCTGTATTTGGTTGCAGCACTTGCCCTCGGAGCTGGGTTTTTGTACTGGGCATTGGTGATGATGTTCGATCGCAATCCCAATGCGCCAATGGAGACCTTTAAGTACTCGATTGTTTATCTTGCGGTGTTATTTTCGGCGTTATTGCTAGATCACTATTTGATGCCAACCCCCTATGCATAACGACGGTCAAAAAGCAGGCATTCGAAAGACCCTTGGTATTTTGGTTGGGATCATTGTTGTGATGCTGAGCCTGATCTTTTTAAATTATGTCACGCGGGATGTTGCTTTGAGTGCCGAGCAAGCGGCAAAACTTGGCTATATCCGATTTGAGCAGCCTCGCAATATCACGATACCCGAGCTGGTAACCGAGCAAGGCGCAAGGGTCTTGCCGCTGCATTTTGAAGGCCAATGGGATCTTTTGTATTTTGGTTTTACGGCGTGCCCGGATATCTGCCCGACGACCCTCGCCGTGCTAAACCAGGCCGTGCTGAACCTTGAAGCGCCACCCCAAATCCATTTAGTGACCGTTGATCCAGAGCAGGATACGCCCGCACAGCTCGCGCGATATCTTGCTAGTTTTAATTCGGACTTTAGCGGCATTACGGGCGCGCATGAGCAAATCACGCAATTGGCAATTCAACTGAATGTGGCATTTGGAAAGGTTCCTGGGGCTGAGCCGGGCGGTTATACCGTTGACCATACCGGCTCGATTGTCGTTTTGGATCAAGCGGGTCGGTATGCCGGGTTCATTAAAGCACCGCATCAACCTGCGCAGTTACAGCAAATTATAATAGGTCTGTAGCGACCGCACTCTCTTGCCGTAAGTGCTCAAGGCGCATCAGTTGCTCAAAGGGATCTTTTCGAAAGTGGCCATCCGCATGCGTTCCAAATCGGGTCAGCGCGAACCGGGCGGCAGCGATTTGCCGAACGGCATTGAGTGCGCGGCGCTCCTCAGACTCAAGTGGACGGTGCTCATGGTAGCCTTCGAGCATTGCGGCGGTGTGGGCTGGCATTGACTGGGCTTGCTCATCCATACACCAATCGTTGAGCGCGATGGCAAGATCCATGAGCCAGAGATCTTGCCCGATGTGGAAAAAATCCAAGACGCCGACCAATGCGTTGTCTTTGAACAAAATATTGTCCTTAAACAGATCGCCGTGAATGAGCCCTTGGGGCAGGTTGCTGCTCTCAAGTTCTTGATAGCGATCAATGGTGGCATACAAGCGGGAGGTTTCTGACTCGGATAAGTCCGTTTTCACTGTGCTCAAGGCCTGTTCCATCCAAGCACTATCGAACGCATTTTTGATTTCAAAAGGATAGGCGGTCGCAATGGTATGAAAGCGGCCAAGCATTGCGCCCAGTTGCCGACAATGCTCAGGACTGACGGTGTTGAGATGCGCACCGGGCAGCTTGACCATCAATAAGGTCGGCTTACCCTGAAGGTCAGGGTGTCGGTCAGTGACGCGAGATTGTCTGGGGTTCGGGATCGGGAGCCCATAATGGGCCAGATGCTTCATGACGGCGGACACTTCTGAAACCTTAGCGGCATTGTTGCCCTCGACTAGGGTCAGGATTGACAGAAACTCATGGTCCAGCCGACGGGTTGAAATCAAATAATTACTGTTTTCGATACCCTCCGTGATGGCTTCAAAGTAATCTAGCTCGCCAAGGTCGTAACCCTCAAGGTGAGTCTTGATTTCTTCAGCGGTTATCGAGGTATAGACGCCCATGGGTCACCACTCAATTAAAGTCCATTGCGGGTAGAGATGCTTTTGATCGGTCAAATCGGTGAAGTGCGCTTGTCCTGACGCCGGGACAAGATAATAGGGTCGACCCCGTTGGGGAATGACTTTGATCATCATTAAGATGCCGTTCTGCCGGAATTCAAAAATGCGCTGATCCTCGCCATTTTCGACCAGTGTGATGGTCTCATCGACGGCGCGTAGGTCAGCCTCAGAGATTGCGGCGCGTGTTGTACTGGCGACAGCAAGCAGCAGGATGAGGATTGATAATGAGCGAATATTCAAAGTATGGTTGTCACAGATTTAAGGGGTGATTGAGTCATGTCGAATAAGTTTAACGTAATCCTAGTAGACGGTTCATCTTATCTATTTCGGGCCTTTCACGCGCTCCCGCCATTGATGACGTCATCGGGACAGCCAACCGGGGCAATCAAAGGCGTGCTGAGCATGATTCGGCGGCTGCAATCGGATTTTCAAGAGTCGAATATCGTGGTGGTCTTTGATGCGAAAGGGAAAACCTTTCGCAACGACCTTTACCCTGAATATAAAGCCAATAGACCGCCGATGCCGGATGAGCTTCGGTCTCAGATTGAGCCGATCCACCGCATCATCGAGCAGATGGGGCTGCCACTGGTTGTTGAGCCGGGCGTTGAGGCCGACGACGTGATTGGTACCCTCGCCTGGCGAGCGGCAGCCGAAGGTCAGCAGGTGCTGATCTCAACGGGCGATAAGGATATGGCCCAGCTCGTCAACCCGAACGTGACCTTGATGAATACGATGACTGATCAGTATCTGGACGAGGCCGGGGTCATGACCAAATTTGGGGTCCGTCCAGATCAAATCATTGATTACCTCGCCCTCGTTGGGGATACCGTTGATAACATTCCAGGTGTGCCTAAATGCGGGCCGAAGACCGCGGTTAAATGGCTCGCAGCCTATACCAGTCTCGACGGCGTTATGGCCAATGCAGACCAAATTACCGGCAAGGTGGGCGACTATTTGCGCGAGGCACTGACCCATCTGCCGCTGTCTTATGATCTTGCAACGATCCGAACGGCGCTAGAACTGCCAGACGTCGGAGATCTTCTGCCGAGTTCGCCCGATCTAGAGGCGCTGCGTGCGTCCTATGAAGCCTATGAGCTGCGCAGCTGGGGAGAGGCGTTGGGCGCGCCGCCCGAAGCGGTGCCGGAAGCGGTCCCAGCAGATTACGATCTGGTGTTAACCCAGGACCATCTCAATGTTTGGTTGGATCGCATTGCAGCGGTTGAACAATTTGCCTTCGATACCGAAACCACCGGGCTAAATTACATGGACGCTGAAATCGTCGGCGTGTCAATTTGCACGAGCCCGGGGCGCGCAGCCTACATCCCTTTCGGGCACGACTATCCTGACGCGCCACAACAGTTAGAACGACCCAATGTGTTAGACCAGCTATCGGTGTTTCTCAACGATCCAAAGAAATTGGTCATTGGTCAAAACTTGAAATTTGATATGAGTATCCTGGCTCGGTATGGCTTAACGATCAACGCTCCGATCGCAGATACCATGCTGGAGTCTTATGTGTATAACAGCGTGGCCACCCGTCACAATATGGATGATTTGGCTCAGAAGTATTTAAACCGCAAGACGGTCAAGTTTGAAGAGGTTGCTGGCAAGGGGGTCAAACAGCGCACCTTTAATCAGATCGAGCTTGAAGCGGCGGGACATTACGCCGCTGAAGATGCGGACATTACCTACCAGTTGCACGAGGCCCTCTGGCCGAAAATTTCAGGGGACAACCGATTGTTACCGGTATACCAAAATCTTGAAGTGCCCTTGATCCGCGTGCTGTCGCAAATTGAACGCAATGGGGTCTTGATTGATTGCACGATGTTAGACCAGCAGTCTGAAGAAATTACGCGCGAGCTGGCTGATTTAACGGTTACCGCCTTCGATCTTGCGGGTGAGGAATTTAACTTGAGTTCACCCAAGCAACTACAAGCCATTTTGTTTGAAAAGTTGCAGTTGCCGGTACTCAAGAAAACGCCAAAGGGTCAACCCTCGACCAACGAGAGCGTCTTGCAGGAATTAGCCCTGGATTATCCCTTGCCAAAAGTGGTCATTACCCACCGAGGGTTGAGCAAGTTAAAGTCCACCTACACGGATCAGTTGCCGAAGCTTGTCAGGCCCCAGAGTGGCCGGTTGCACACGTCCTACCAGCAGGCGGTTGCAGCAACGGGCAGACTGTCCAGTACCGACCCGAACTTACAAAATATTCCGATTCGTACTGCGGCGGGCAGGCGGGTTAGAAAGGCGTTTATTGCGCCGCCCGGACGGTGTTTGTTGGCGGCGGACTATTCCCAGATTGAGCTCAGAATCATGGCCCACTTGTCTGGCGATGAGGGCCTGACGGCGGCCTTTCAGCAAGGTTTGGACATTCATCGCGCGACGGCCGCCGAAGTGTTCGGTGTTGGGCTTGATGCGGTCACCCAAGATCAACGGCGCAGTGCTAAAGCCATTAACTTCGGACTGATTTATGGCATGTCGGCTTTTGGCTTATCGAAGCAGTTAGGCATTCCTCGGGTTGACGCTCAGACGTACATGGATTTGTATTTCCAGCGTTATCCGGGCGTTCAACGTTATATGCAAGCAATTCGCGCACAAGCTGCAGACCAAGGCTATGTCGAAACGTGGTTTGGCCGACGCTTGTACTTACCTGAAATTAAGTCGTCTAATTTTCAAATGCGTCAAGCCGCTGAGCGCACCGCGATCAATGCCCCAATGCAGGGGACGGCGGCGGATATCATTAAACGCGCCATGATTGCGGTGCAGGCCTGGTTGAATACCTCGGGTTCGTCGGCCCTGATAATTATGCAGGTTCACGATGAGTTGGTTTTAGAAGTCGCAGAAGCGGCGGTGGATGAGACCGAAGCGGCCGTTATCCGTTTAATGTGCGGTGCAGCAGAACTGAGCATACCGCTTGAGGTTGAGGTTGGGGTTTCGAAAGACTGGGAAGGCGCGCACTAGGGCGTTTTGAGACTGGGTCCATCGTTGTGGGTCAAGGGCAGGACTTGCAGGCTCCGGCCGAAAAAATGCGGTTGCACGCTGCAGGGATCCGGTCGTATTTTAGGCCACGGTGGCGTTGATCCCAGCGCACGACGGGCTTTCGATCAAGTATTTTTCTAAAATTGAAGTTCTGCGGAACTATTTCCACTTTGCTCGGTCTGATTATTTGTGTTTCAACGTTTCGGCAGAAACTTCGGTTTTCCCCATTTTACCGAAGTCTCGAGCCCCGCTCGTAATCCCCATTACGAGTGGGGTTTTTTTTGTCTAGACCGATCACAAACCGTCTAAGGGTCCAAACTGGCGCCCCCTTTTTATCCGTTTAATCCGCAGCGCAACGGCGCGTAAGCCTGCCGCATCAGGTTGAAGTTGGGGTTTTTAAAAGCTTGGACGGGCGCGCATTAAGGCGTTTTAGGGCCTCGGCCGTCTTTTTTTGGCACTGATGAGGATTCCCGATCCGCCGCGTAATCCCGCGATTGGGTTCAGCGCGGGTCCCGCAAGGGTTGAGTCCGCTGTCTCGATGAGGTCCGGCGCGGATAGTCTTCGGCTAAAGTATTTTCCTAAAATTTCAGGTTTGCGGAACTATTTCCACTTTGCTCGGTCTGATTATTTGTGTTTCAACATTTTGGCAGAAACTTCGGTTTTCCCCATTTTACCGAAGTCTCGAGCCCCACCTGTAATCCCCTTACAGGTGGGGTTTTTTTATGCCTCAACCGATAACCAACCGTCTAAAACATCCTTCAGGATCTCTAGGCCTTGGCCATTGGGTGCAGAAAAGGTTTGTGCTTGGGCGTGTTCTGGCAAACTTCGATTCACCTTGAGTAGTGCATTTTGTTGCGCGCCTCGGGCGAGCTTATCCGCTTTGGTGAGCAAGACATGAATGGGTAGCCCAGCAGACTCCGACCATTGCAACATCATTTCATCAAAAGGTTTGAGCGCGTGCCGGATATCGGTGAGCAAAATGACGCCTTTTAGACTCTGTCTTGATCGAAAATAGGTGTCCAGATGGGTTTGCCAATATTGTTTGAGTGTTAAGGGGACCTTTGCGTAGCCGTATCCTGGCAGGTCCACCAGTCTGGTCGTCTCGGTGATCCCAAAGAAGTTGATCAACTGGGTCCTGCCGGGTGTTTTACTGGTTCGAGCTAGTTTTTTTTGCCGGGTTAGGGTGTTGATGGCGCTCGATTTACCGGCATTTGAACGACCACAGAACGCAACTTCTGCGCCCTCATCGACCGGGCACTGGCTCATTTGTGCGGCACTGGTTATAAATTGAGCGGATTGATAATTGAACTGCTGCATAGTGATTACTTAGTGACCTGATGTGTCACGCTAGACGGTTTCAGATATAATAGCGCATCCGCTGAGTGACGCGCTTTAGTCGGAGCTGATTTAAAGCAATTCTCCGGGTTGACTCGGTAACGTTAAACGAAGGTGTGCCATGTATAAATTGATAATGACGCTTGGTCTTGTTCTCGTGAGTGCCGGCGTGCTTGCCGCGGGCGATGTGACGCGTGGAGAAGGACTAACGGCAACTTGTGTTGCCTGCCACGGTACAGACGGTAACAGCCCAGCGGGAAGTTTTCCTAATATTGCGGGTCAAAGTGAGTCCTATCTGTATAAGCAACTGGTTGATATCCAGTCGGGCGCTCGGAGCGCCGTGCTGATGACGGGAATTCTGGATGGATTGAAGCCTCAGGATCTTGCGGATTTGGCCACGTATTATGCGGCCCAAGCGCCGGCCCAAGGGGCCGCGGACCCTGCCCTTGTTGCCTTAGGTGAGTCGATATATAAGGCGGGGATTGCTCGAAAAAAAGTGGCGGCCTGCACCGGCTGTCACTCGCCCACGGGTCAGGGTAATGGTTTGGCAAAGTTCCCAATGCTCGCAGGCCAATGGGCTGAGTATACGGAAGCGCAATTGAAGGCCTTTCGATCGGGTGCCCGCGGGAACGATGGGGATAGCAAAATGATGCGCATTTCTGCCATGGACCTGAGCGATCCAGAAATTAAAGCTGTGTCATCTTACATCGCGGGCCTGAGACCATAACAAGGCCCGGTCGTTCAGTCAGTCGGATTAACAGGAGTTCAAAATGAGTCAATCAATCCTCTTCGGAATTAAGCGGTTCGCGGTCGTGCCTGCGCTCATGTTGGCGCTGTTTAGCGTCAGTGCTCAGGCTGAGTACGAGGCTGGGGTCCACTACTTTGAATTGCCGACGCCGGTCGTGGTGAGCACCAAGGGCATTGAAGTAACGGAATACTTCTCTTACGGGTGTAACCATTGTTATCAGTTCGAGCCAATATTGGGCGCGTGGGTCGCGACGTTGCCAGAGGATGTGACGTTTACGCGAACGCCTGCGATGTGGAATCAGGGGTACACGTTGCTGGCTCAGACTTACTACACCCTGCTCGCCATGGATCTCCTGGATAAAATGCACCTCGAAATCTTTAATGCCATCCACTTAAAGCGGCGGAATATCCGAAGTCCAGAAGATATGGCAGAGTTCTTATCAGAGCTCGGGGTTGATCCGTTAGCCTTTGTTAAGGTCTTTAATAGTTTTGGGGTCACCTCAAGCTTGCGAATGGCAGATGCTCGGGGCCGTGCCTATCGTGCCACAGGGGTGCCAACGCTTATCGTGCAGGGGAAGTATCGTATTGAAGCGGGTTCTGCAGGCAGCACTCAAGAGATGCTGAAAGTTGCTGAGTATCTCATCGATTTAGAACGCCAATAACGCCGAGATCGAATGAGTCACTGCTGGCAGCCTGAAGAAATCCGAGCGGCTGATGAGGCTGTGCTTGGAACCGCAACTGCTGACATCGCCGCGCAGGTTTTCGTCACGCCCATTGCCGCTGTTGAGCATTGGGCACGCCTTGATCCGCACGCCCGCTGTCTAAGCGCAGACCAGCAAGCATTGTCTTATGGCGCGGTCGCGCAACTGAGTTTTGCGCTGTCTGAAGAATTTAAGAATCTAGGCGTTCGTCCGGGCAACCGGGTTGTGCTCGAATTAGAAAATGGTTTGGGTGTTGTCTTAAGTTTCTTGGCCCTCAATCGTCTTGGCGCATCGGCCGTTGTCATTAGTCCTAGATTGTCCGAATTCGAGCGTCAAAAAATTATTGCCCACGCGCTACCGCTTGCGGTCATTACGGCAGTGGCCACGCCGATCTCCAATCTCATACAAAACCTTTTGACGACAGGCCTATTATCGGCACTCGGGCTTCATTGGTCTGATGACGCTCAGTCATCAATCACGGATCGAGACAACCACCCGCTTGCTGAGAATGTTGCCGTGATGATTTACACAACCGGCACCACGGGTGCCCCGAAAGGGGTCATGCTCACGCATCTAAATTTGATGTTTACCGGATTGGTCTCCGGTAAGTTGCGTGGCCTTGGCCGGGCAGATCGGGTGTTGACGGCACTGCCCCTATCCCATGCGTTTGGGTTGTCAGCGGTGCTTTGCTCGGTCCTTGCTCAGGGTGCGAGTCTCGAGTTAATGGCCAAATTTTCCGCTGAGGCGGTTTTGGCGCGGTTAGTTGACGCATCAATTACCGGGTTTCTAGGCGTGCCGGCAATGTATACCCAATTGGTCAGCCGTGATGCGGACCCGTCCTCGCGGTATCCTTTTCTGCGCTTTATGTTTTCGGGTGGTGCACCGCTTGACCCGACCTTGAAAACAGCCGTCGAGGAACGCTTTGGTTTACCCTTGCACAACGGTTATGGGCTGACGGAATCTGGGCCCACTATTGCCCAGACCCGGCTCTATGCGCCGTTGACGGATACCTCGGTCGGCTTTGTGATTCCGGGCGTTGACTATCAAATTATTGATTCCTTAGGGTCAGGTGATGGGATTGGTGAACTCCAAGTTCGAGGGCCCAACATTATGGCGGGATACTATCGAGATGCAGTACAAACCAAAGCGATTTTGAGCGATGGCTGGTTGGCAACGGGTGATTTAGCCCGAATTAATATCCATGGGGCCCTGGAGATTGTGGGTCGAATTAAAGAACTCATTATTAAAAATGGCTTCAACGTGTATCCGCCTGAAGTTGAAGCGGCGTTGCTGAGGCTGCCTGAGATTATTCAGGCGGCGGTGATGGGGCAAGCGGTTACGGGCAATGAGCGAATTGTGGCCTTTGTACAAACCAGCCCACCAGGGCTCGCCCTTGATCTTGTTTGGGTCAACCAACAACTGCGATCTAGCTTGGCCGGTTATAAGTTGCCGGATGAAATCCAGGTGCTTGACCATTTGCCTGCCGCCCCCTCGGGAAAGATTTTAAAGCACCAGCTTGCTGACCGGTTGCGCCAGCCTGCGCGCTAAGCACCCTGTAAAAATGCACGGCATAGCCCGCGCTGCATTGAATTGCGCAGGCCCTTCGAATAAAATTCGTCATGGCGCCTAAGAAACCAGTTTTAAAACGTTACCGTTTGTCTTTGAGGGGCCTCCCTCGCCGAGTTTCTGCGCGAAATAAAATCCACCCCCACCTCATTGATTGGACCCATCGGTCCGATCTGAATCAATGTTTAGGAGCGCCTGATGGCCAAGATTCTTGATGATATTTCACGAACGTTTGGTGAGTACTTGTTGCTGCCTCGGCTGACGCGTCGCGAACAGCATATTGATCGAATCGATTTATCGGCGCCTCTGTCCCGATCGGACAATGGGGCCATCGGATCTCTGTCCATTAACATTCCGATTGTATCAGCCTGTATGCAGGCGGTGTCTGGTGTGGACCTGTCCATTGCGTTGGCCCGCCAGGGCGGGATGAGCATGATTTTCTGTTCGCAAAGTATCGAAAGCCAGGTCGACATGGTTCAAAAGGTCAAGGCACATAAAGCGGGCTTTGTGGTGAGCGGCGCCAATATTCAGCCGGGCGCCAGCTTGCAAGAGGTGCTCGAGCTGATGACGCGTAGCGGACATTCGACGATTCCCGTGACCCGTGACGGGTCATCCCAGGGCGAGTTTTTGGGTTTGATTACGGACCAGGATTTTTGGGAGTTTGAGGATGACCTTCAGAATCTCGTTAAAGACCATATGACCCCTAAAGTCGATGTCATCTTCGGGGTTGAAGGGATTTCTCTTAGAGAGGCGAATCGGCTGTTACATCGTCATAAGAAGGATTGCCTGCCGATATTAACGGCAGCAGGCCAGTTGTCGGCATTGGTTTTTAAAAAGGATTATGTCGATCACCAGAGGCATCCGCTGGAGTTGTTGGATGAAGGCAAGCGGTTGCGGGTTGGGGCTGCGATCAATACCCATGATTACGAGCAGCGCGTGCCAGCGCTGGTGGCGGCCGGCGCCGATGCGTTGTGTTTTGACTCATCCGATGGGTTTACAGAGTTTCAGATGGATGGTTTGACTTGGATCAGAGCGCACTTTGGCTCAGAGGTGGTGATCGGCGGTGGCAACGTGGTGTCAGCGGAGGGCTTCGATTATCTGGCGTTGTCTGGGCTGGTGGACTTCATCAAGGTTGGCATCGGGGGTGGGTCGATCTGTATCACGCGAGAACAAAAAGGGATTGGTCGGGGCCAGGCATCCGCCCTGCTCGAGGTCGTTGCCCGGCGCGATGCGTACTATGAAGAAACCGGTATCTATATCCCAATTTGTTCAGATGGCGGTTTGGCCAACGACACGCAAGTCGTCATGGCGTTGGCCATGGGGGCGGATTTTGTGATGATGGGTCGCTACTTTGCCATGACAGAGGAAAGCCCGACGTCAAAAATATCGATCAATGGGCAGATGTATAAGCCCTACTGGGGTGAGGGTACCGTTCGAGCACAAAATTGGCAGCGCTACAGCGAGGGCATGAGCAGTCGAAAGATGATGTTCGAAGAGGGGGTCGACGCCTTTGTTCCTTTAATTGGTTCAACGGCGGAAGTCTTAGAGACGACGCTTCACAAGCTAAAAAGCACCATGATCAACCTTGGGGCAGATTCCTTAAAGGCTTTTGAAGATCAAGCGATCATTACCTTAGTGTCTGAACAATCCATCGTTGAGTCCGGGACTTCAAATGTCTTTAAGTTCTCTGGGAATCGTGATGTTGATGAATCCGACTGGGGTAACTAACTGTATTTTCGGATATACTCCACGCGCGAATTTTCCAAAGGACCGGCTTCGATGAAAAAACTGCTAATGCTGCCAATTGCGTTCATTTCCATCCTCGCATTTGCGGGGCCAATAGACGATGAAATTATCGCCCGAATTCATAAGGTTGGTGAGGTTTGTCTACAGGGCGATACCTGTGCAGTAACCCAAACAACGTCGGTCGCGAGTTCTGGATCAGAAGCACCGGATGCGATTTATAAGCGCAGCTGCGCAACCTGTCACGACCTTGGTATTGCCGGGGCGCCAACCTTAGCAAATTCGGAGCAATGGGCGCCGCGTCTTGAAAAAGGCATGGATGTCCTCTACGCCAGCGGTATCAATGGGCTCGCGCCTGCTATGCCAGCACGCGGGATGTGCTTTGATTGCTCAGATGACGATATTCGGGCGGTGGTCGATTACATGGTAGCGTCTGTCCAATAAGACTGAGGGCTCGCGCCGGCTAGCTTTGCCGAAGCATTAGGGCCTCTTCTAACTGCGATCTAGTGATGATCGTTGCGCAATCAAGATCCGCAATTGTTCGGCCGACATGAATTAATTTTTGAATCGCCCGGGCTGAAAAATGCAGGTTTTGAGCGGCGCGCACTAGAAACTGCGTTGCCCCGGCATCCATGGGTTCGCTGGCATGCGGCAACGACGAAGCTTGCAATCGTTCTGACCTAAAAGCACGGGCCTTCTTGATTTGGGCCGCTGCTCTGTGGTGCTCAACCCAGCTGGTTTGCGGAGCAGCCTGAAGAAGGGTTTCCGGATCTAGGGCTGGGACTTCAACCTGAAGGTCAATTCGATCCAGAATCGGCCCTGAAATCCGATTTCGATACCGAGTAATCTGTTCAACCGAACAACGGCAAGGCCTTCGACTGCCGAGCCATCCGCAAGGACAGGGGTTCATGGCAGCGATCAATTGGAAGTTCGCAGGGAATCGAACTCTGTAGTGTGCCCGACTGATGTCGATGCTGCCGCTTTCAAGGGGTTGCCTAAGTTGGTTCATTACCGAATGTGAAAACTCTGGCAGCTCATCGAGCAGTAGGACACCGAGATGAGCCAAGGTAATTTCGCCGGGCCTCGGTGGACTGCCACCGCCAATTAATGCCGCAGCAGAGGTCGAGTGATGCACTTCACGAAAGGGCCGCTCGATCGGCGGCCCGGGTAACGTTCCGGCGGTTACCGATTGAATACAAGCGACTTCTACCGCCTCTTGCTCGGTCATGGGGGCCATGAGTCCGAGCATCCGTTTGGCCAGCATGGTTTTACCGGACCCGGGCGGGCCGAACAGCAGGAGGTGATGGCCGCCTGTGGCAGCAATGATCAACGCGCGCTTTGCGGTTGATTGTCCTTTGATATCATCAAGGGATAATCCGTTTGGATTGGGTTCAACGCGCACGTCAGCCTTCGGCGGCGTTGTTGGCTTTAACGGTAATTTCAGATCTGCCAGTTGATTGACGACCAGGCAAGGGCCGAGACCAGGGCCTGAGCCCATCTGGGCTTGATTCGAACGCAGCAGCGTGAGGCCTTGTTTTTGGCAGGCCAGGGCCGCGATCAATAGTCCTGGCACGGCTCTAACGTCCCCTGTCAGGCTCAATTCTCCCATGGCGCAAAGTCCTTTGAATCGTTCCGCTTGGAGTTGTTGGCTGGCAATGAGAATCGACAGTGCCATGGGCAGGTCAAAGCCCGCATGTTCCTTAGCCACATCGCTGGGCGCGAGGTTCACCACAATGCGTCGGTCAGGCACTTTAAACCCGGAGTGCTCGATGGCAGAGCGGATGCGCTCTCGACAGTGTTTGGCGCGATGTTCACTCATGCCAACGATATTGATTTGCGGTAAGCCATTGCTGATGGTGGCTTCTATCTCAATCGTTTGAGCGGTTAAGCCAATGACAGCTTGGGCGAGAACGCATGCTGACGACATGGTGTGAACTCCAGTATTTTTAAACGGGGCATTGATTAAACCCCGTTCTCGCAATTTGCCTTAGCGGTGATCTGCTGCACAACAATTGCGCATTGACCGAATATTTTGGTGCGAGTTTTGACTAAAACCTGGCGGACTTTGCCCGAAACGCGAGATAACGCTGAAAATACGACCGATTTTACCCGCTACTAATTCTGGCATGGCCTGTGCTTTACATTGGGTTAGATCCTTTGGATAAAGTTGTTTCTAACTTCCTCGAGTTCAGTTAGTACGGTTCGGGGTGGAATAAAATGACAGCCTAATCTGGGAATCAAAACGGCAACGGCTGGGAAAGTAGACAGTTTAAGGCTACTATTTCCAAGTCAAGCTCAATTAGAATGATGATGCTTCTCTTTGAAGGGAATATCGGGGACGTCAAAGGGTTTGAAGCCCAGCGATGTTGAATTTATTCCAGAGTCATTCAATAATCGCACGAAGTGCCAGCCTCCGGGTTGGCGAAGTCAAGGAGAGACGATGAAATTAGTAACCGCCATTATCAAGCCTTTTAAATTGGACGATGTTCGAGAAGCCTTGTCTGAAATTTCTGTACAAGGGATGACGGTCACCGAAGTGAAAGGCTTCGGTCGACAAAAGGGCCACACGGAACTGTATCGTGGTGCAGAGTATGTGGTTGATTTTCTACCCAAGGTGAAAATTGAAGTTGCGATCGACGACGGCAGTTTAGATTCTGTTATCGAGGCGATTACCAATGCCGCGAATACTGGAAAAGTCGGCGATGGCAAGATCTTTGTCACGGCCCTTGAAGACGTGATCCGGATTCGAACCGGTGAAACCGGCGCCGATGCGGTCTAAGCGCTAGTTTAAGCTCTGGTTTATTAAGCACTGGGCTAAAATCTAGCCAACCCACACCTCATCGAGTGTCGCTCGATGCGATAGCAGATTATAATATCGGTCAGTGTTAAAAGGCTTGGTCTGCATGAAGTATCGAAGTACACGAGGTGGGGTGAGCGGTCTGTCCTTTAGCCAAGCCGTGATGATGGGTTTGGCGACTGACGGTGGCCTGCTCGTCCCAGATTCTATTCCCGATGTTGGCGCACGCCTTGCCGATTGGCAGGGCCTGTCTTACCCGGAACTTGCGTATGAAGTCATGGCGCCCTTCGTCGGAGATATTGATGAGGCGGTATTCAAAGACCTCGTGCTGCGCAGCTATGAGCATTTTGAGCACCCAGAGATCGCGCCGCTCGTTGCTGTGGGCGATGTGCAGATTCTCGAATTGTTTCACGGGCCAACCTTGGCCTTTAAAGACATCGCACTGCAGTTTCTCGGTGAGTTGTTTAGTCATATCTTGACGCAGCGGGGCGAGGTGCTGAATATCCTCGGCGCAACCAGCGGTGACACTGGGAGTGCAGCGATTGCTGGTGTTCGAGGAAAACCCGGGATTCGTATTTTTATTATGTTTCCTGAAGGTCGAACCAGCCCGATTCAAGAGCGTCAAATGACGACGGTTTTGGATGACAATGTTTTTAATCTCAGTATTGAAGGTAGCTTTGACGACTGCCAAAACCTGTTAAAGACGGTCTTCAATGATTTACCCTTCAAAGAAACCTATGCCCTCGGGGCCGTAAATTCTGTCAATTGGGCGCGTGTGCTCGCGCAAGTGGTTTACTATTTTTGGACTTGGTATCAATTAAAACAGCCCGTTGAATTTGATGTGACGGTCCCGACGGGCAATTTTGGAAATATTTTTGCTGGGTTTATTGCCAAACGAATGGGCTTGCCATTGCGAAAATTGGTGCTCGCCACAAACGAGAATGATATTTTGGCACGCTTTTTCCAGTCCGGTGTTTACGAGCGCGGTGAGGTTCGGTTCTCGAATAGCCCAGCGATGGATATACAAGTTGCCAGTAATTTTGAGCGTTACCTGTATTACCAGTTGGGCGAGAATGCAACCGACTGCGCGGCGTTCATGAACCGGTTCCAGACTGAAAAATGCGCGTCGCTGAATCAACCAGACGGGTTTTTTGATTGGTTTACCGCGGATGCGGTCACCGATCACGAAACCTTGCAGAGTATTCAAGGGATCTGGCACCAGTTTAATTATCTTGCGGATCCGCATACGGCGGTTGGTTTTCATTTGGCGCAAAAGCACCGGGACCCGACTGTGCCGATGGTTTGTTTGGCAACCGCCCACCCGGCTAAGTTCGATGACACGGTTGATTCGGCGATACCCGGCGTTGTTAATCAGCATTCATCGCTGGACGCGTTATTGGGTTTAGAAACCCGAAAAACCAAGATTACCGACGACCCTGACGCACTGAAGGACTTTATTCGCGCTCGGTGCTTATCCGGGCATTAATCCGCGCGATCGCGTCGGGTAGCGCTGTGAGATCGACGATGGTTTCTGAGGCATTGGTGGCTTCTGCCGCGGCGAAGGTCTCATCGGTTGCTTTCCAAATGGTATAGATCCCGAGCTTCGACGCCGCGTCGACATCTAAAACAGGATCATCGCCCACGTAGATCATCTCATCGGGTTGGCACTGAAACTGCTCAAGGGCTGCCAAGAATAAAGCAGGGTTTGGCTTGGGCGCCCCAACGTCCTCTGCCGATAGCTTTAACTGAAATAAGTTGCCAATGGGCAGCTGCCCAACATCCGCATTGCCATTGGTCAGCGTGCACAAAGCGTAGGTGCGGGCAAGCGCCCGCAGTGCTGCATCAGCGCCTGGATACAACGTAACGTGGTTACGGGCCTTCAGGAAGACTTCCATGGCACGGTCTGCAATACCTTGGGCCTTGTTGCGATGGGCCGGATTGCGCTGCACGAGGGTGTGGAGTATCGCCCGGCGAAGGTCGGTTAATCGATAACTGTAATCGGGATTTTCTGCTAAGACGGTTGCTCGCAAAAATTGGATGTCTTGCGGCGGGTAATCGATGGCTGGGCTGAGGGCTGCAAGATAGTCTTTGAGTTGTCCTTCGGCGTACATAATGGCCGGTTTAACAGGCCAGAGGGTGTTGTCTAAATCGAACCCAATCACCTTGATCATGTTTTGTCCTCAGGTACTGCCTCAGCGCCACTCGCTTTAGAGCGCCGGGCCGCTCTTGGGTGGGCTTGATCATAAACGCGGGCGAGATGCTGAAAGTCCAGGTGGGTATAAATCTGTGTCGTGCTAATGTCTGCATGACCGAGCAGTTCTTGAATCGCTCTAAGGTCTCCGCTGGATTCGAGGATATGGCTCGCGAAGGAATGCCTGAGCATATGCGGATGAACGTGCAGACCATTGCCTTGCTTACGGGTCCAAGAATTAATTCGAGCTTGGACATTGGTGTTACTGACCCGCTTGCCGCGCTGACTAATGAACAAGGCGTCGGCATCAATCAGCGCACCTTTAACGGGCGCGTTGTCGCGGACTTTCAACCAATCCGTGAGCGCGGTTTGGGCATAACGTCCGATCGGTAAAATCCGCTCTTTGTTGCCCTTGCCTCGGACTAAAACGGTATTTTCATCCCACGATAGGCTGCTTTTGTTGCAAGCCGTGAGTTCTGACAATCTGAGTCCCGAGGAATAAAACAGCTCTAAAATCGCTTTGTCTCGTATTTCGTGCCAGCTGACCGCTTGGACCATCAAGAGCTTTGAGACCTGATCGGCATCGAGTGTCTTGGGCAGGCGTCGAGGGGTTTTGGGGGCACTGACCAATTGCGCTGGATTGAGATCAACACCTGATTCACGGGCAAGGTAGTCAAAAAAAGTCCGCAAGGCCGATAGCTTTCGTTGTTGCGACCGACCGGAAAGACCTTTGCGGTGCCCTTGGCTGATGAGGCCTCGGATGTCGGACGCTTTAAGATCCTGAGCCTGATCGATGGCTGCATTAAGGGCATAGTTTAAGAGTGCGTTCAGATCACGCTGGTAGGCGGCTAACGTATGGGTTGATAAACGGCGCTCATTTTTAAGATGAGACAAGAAGGCATCAACTTGCTCCGCCAATCGGGTCAAGGGCTTAGGCCTCTTGCCGCGGATCGTCGGCGAAAAACCGATGCGCAATGAGACCGGCAAGGAAATCGCCAATAAATTGAATAAACAAGGTATCTTGATCTCGATGAAAGCCATTGCTGTCTTGGCTACCAATGGTTAGCGCGCCGACTAAGTGATCACTTACCAGCGGAATAATGGCGCAGGATGAAAGGTCATGGTCGACATTGGGGAAAAGGCGGTTTGATTCTTCTGCCCGAACCACCCCAAGAATTGGTTTGTCTGGATTAAATAAGCCGCCGACGGCTTCTTGAAAGGTTGCTTGGGTAAGAAAGCTGGTGGCCGTGCAGTCTGGTTCGGCCTGATCTCGGAAAATAAACAGATGGTAGTCTTGGGTATCGAGGGTTGCCTTCAAAATCTTGCCGAGTTGAGCGGTCGCGGTTTGAATCGACTGGGGTTTTTGCAGTTGTTGAACGAGTTGGTGACAAAGCTGAAAGAGGGTCTGGTTTTGTTTAGAAACGTCTATAAATTCATGAACCCGCTGTTCTGCCAAGGCTAGTTTTTCGGACACCAGTTGTAGTTTGTGTCCGGCAAGCGAGACCGCACCCTTGGTTTCGGGGTTGGCTTCCAACACGAGTCGCTCTAAATCGTCGGGATGGTCCTTCAAATAGTGTTGAACCTGGGCGTAGGTGACCTCGTCACTCATGACTGCTCCTTAAGACCGATCATTGATTTTAAGTTTACCATCGAAGACTCGAATTGCGGGCCCGGCGAGCCAAAGGTCTTGTCCTGGGCCTGGCCAAGTGACCTTGACCGCCCCGCCCGGCATCTCGACCGAAACAGTGTCTGCCAAAAGGTTCATCACCCGACCAACCGCAACTGCCGCACAGGCGCCAGAACCACAAGCCAGGGTCTCGCCAGCGCCGCGTTCTGACACGCGTAGCGTGATCACGGCGTCCGAGGTCAAAGCCATAAACCCAACGTTAACCCCCGCCTCAAAGTGCTTTTGGGTGCGAAATTCTGCAGCAAGACCGGCAACATCGAGGTCGTCAACGCGGTTAACCACCAGGACGGCATGCGGATTACCAAGATTCGCAATGCCAAACGGGTATTGTGAACCGTCCTGAAACGCGGCGCTAAAAGGCGCCTGCTCGCCTGGACCGGGTTGAAAGGGAATGGCTGCCGGGTCCAGTTCGGGTGGGCCCATGTTGACTCGAAAGTATTGGCTTGAAACCCGTTGGGTGGTCAACTGACCCGTACTTGTTTGCAACACGAGCTCTGATTTGGGGGATAGTTGCTTGTCGTAGATGAACTTAGCAACGCAGCGTGCGCCGTTACCGCATTGGCCCGACTCTGAGCCGTCGGCGTTGTAAATGCGGTAGAAAAAATCCGCTGTGCGGGTGGTTGGGGGCTCAATCGTCAGCAATTGATCAAACCCAACACCGGTATGCCGATGGGCAAGGCCCTTCACGCCGCTCGGACTTAAAGCCCCCGCTTGGGTCACCAAATCGATCACGGCAAAGTCATTGCCAACGCCGTGCATTTTCGAGAAGTTGACGATCATACCAGGGCCTTAGCGTGCGCGGATGGTTGATGTTGTCGTTAAATTTGGTGCGGTGGTCGAGGTGTCGAGATTGGTTTCTGCGGCGAGGAGGTCCTGGATGGTCTCGCGTCGTCGAATCAATTGTGCGTGCCCACCGTGAACCAGAACCTCAGCAGCCCGGCACCGGGTATTGTAATTAGAGCTCATCGACATGCCGTAAGCGCCGGACGTGGCGAGCGCAATGAGTGCCCCCTGTTCCAGGTCAATGAGACAGTGCTTCGCAAGAAAATCACCGGCTTCACAAATCGGACCCACAATTTCAAAGTGCCCTGACGGGTTGAATTGTTCCACAACCGGATGCACGGCCTGAACGGCGTCATAGAGCGCTGGCCGAATCAAATCGTTCATTGCCGCATCGACCACGGCGAAGGCCCGTGTCGCATTGTGTTTTGTGTAGAGCACTTCGGTCAGCAGTACGCCAGCATTGGCAATGATGTATCGGCCTGGCTCTAAGATGACGCGAAGGTCTCGATCCGCCATTTTCTGCTGGAGCGCATCTGACAGCGCCTGGAGCGGAAAATCCGGTTCCTGCTCATAACGAACCCCCATGCCCCCACCGATGTCGAAATGCTCAAGGGCAATGCCCTGATCGGCAAGTTGGTCAATAAGTTCGAACATTTTATCGAGGGCGTCCAGATAGGGCGCAAGCTGTGTGATTTGCGAGCCGATATGACAATCAATGCCCTTGATCGCAATGCCCGTTAGGGTTTGAGCGGTGCGATAAAGTTGTAGCGCTTGATCCATCGGGATCCCGAACTTTGATTCCTTCAAGCCGGTTGAGATGTAGGGGTGGGTTTTTGGGTCCACGTCTGGATTGACCCGCAGTGAAATCGGCGCAGTGGTGCCAAGCCCTGTTGCGATTTCTGCGATGTGGTGGAGTTCAGCTTCTGACTCGACATTAAAGCATTTTATGTTTGCAGCCAGTGCCGCCTCGATCTCGTCTGCTTGCTTACCAACGCCAGAAAAGACGACTTTGCTTGGGTCCGCGCCAATTCTTAGAACTCGGGCGAGTTCACCCCCTGAGACAATATCAAAGCCTGCGCCCAAATCGCTCAACAGTTTGAGAATCGTTAGATTGGAGTTGGCTTTCACCGCATAGCAAATAAGGGGCTTATGTTGCTCAAAAGCATTTTTGATGGCGTGATACGCTGAGGCCATGGCACTGGCCGAGTAAACAAAACACGGCGTCCCATAGTCTTTTGCTAAGCTGTCGAGGGGATAATCCTCGCAGTGCAAGCGGCTGGTTTGGTAGTTAAAGCCGTTCATGCGCCATCCTTTACCCTCTCGGTATTGGGTTCTGGCGGATAGAGTGGACCCTTCTGACCGCAGCTCGTCAGGATGAGGCAAAGAATGATGATGATTGTTCGCATAGCACACGATAAAGGCGGAAACGTTGAGTATACTGCGTTCGGTGGTTGATAGGGAGAAGGGATTTGGTTCAAGGCTCGATAGAACAGCAGTATCATCGTCAGTTGGATGCGCTCATGATGTTGATTGAAGATTGCATCGATGATCTGCCGCAAGACGTCGACGTGGATGGCGCCAATGGCCAGCTGACTCTCACCTTCGAGGATGGGTCTCAGATTGTGATCAGTCGTCAGCCGGTCCAACAAGAAATTTGGGTGGCCGCTAAATCCGGGGGGTTTCATCTTAAACAGCAGCAAAACCACTGGTTTTGCGCCGTGACGCAAGAGGGCTTGCCGGCGCTTTTAAATCGGGTCGTGACGGAGCAATCTGGTACGGCGACCCAGGCTTTTACCCTAATTGATGCTTAGCCCGCTTAATTGCTGCCCGAACGGTATCGGGCGCTGTCCCCCCAATGTGCGATCTGGCGGCAACCGATCCTTCTAAGGTGAGTACTGAGTAGACATCCTCCGTGATTCGATCGCTTTCGGTCTCGAAATCAACAAGGCTCAATGCTGCCAAATCGACACCCCGATCAACCGCGAGGCCGACCAAGCGACCCACAACGTGATGCGCGTCTCGGAAAGCCAGCCCTTTCCGAACCAGGTAATCAGCAAGGTCGGTTGCCGTGGCAAAGCCACGTTCTGCGGCAGCCCGCATATTGTCTGGCTGGGCTTTGATATTGGGGATCATGTCGCCAAAAGCGCGCAAACAGTCTTGCAGGGTTCGGACTGTATCGATGAGTGGCTCTTTGTCTTCCTGATTGTCTTTGTTATAGGCCAGCGGTTGACTCTTCATTAGGGTGAGCAACGCAATCAGACTGCCGAAGACCCGAGCGGATTTCCCTCTGACCAGTTCAGGCACATCGGGATTTTTCTTCTGAGGCATGATCGATGAACCCGTACAAAATCGGTCCGGCAGCTCGATAAAGGCAAATTGTGGCGATGCCCACAAAATCATCTCCTCCGACCAGCGCGATAGATGCATCATCAACAGGCTTGCGGTGCTGGTGAACTCAATGGCAAAGTCGCGATCGCTAACCGCGTCCAGAGAGTTTTCTGCAACGGCCTCAAAATCGAGCAACTCGGCGACCAGGGCGCGATCGATTGGAAAGCTGGTGCCGGCCAGTGCGGCGGCGCCCAGAGGCAGCGTGTTGACCCGGCGACGACAGTCCGTTAATCGATCCGCATCCCGCCGCAGCATTTCATACCAGGCCATTAGATGATGTCCAAAGACCACGGGTTGCGCGACCTGCAAATGGGTAAACCCGGGCATAATGGTGTCACAATGACCTTCGGCAAGGCCAAGGAGCCCGCGTTGTAAATGCCGAATCTGCTCTAGTATCAGGTCGATGTTGTGCCGGAGGTACATTCTGACATCGGTTGCCACTTGATCGTTGCGACTGCGACCCGTGTGCAGCGCCTTGCCCTGCTCGCCAATCCGCTCAGTGAGCGCGGCCTCGATGTTCATATGCACATCTTCAAGCTGGACTGACCATTCAAAGACACCGTTTTCGATGTCGGCCCGGATGTCGTTCAGCCCCTGAATGATTGCCTCGGCAGTCTCGGCATCGATGATGCCGCAGCGGCCGAGCATGGTTGCATGGGCCACTGACCCTTCGATGTCGAACAAAGCCAACTCGAAATCGAAAGTGACTGACGCGGTAAATGCTTCAACAAAGGCATCGGTTGCCTCGGTAAAGCGACCGTTCCACAGTTTTTGATTGCCTTGGCTCACTGGGATTTCCCTGATGCTAAAAAGCCAGAGTATAACAGTTGCTGAATCAGAGTTGGCGGGATCCGCCGGCAATGGCGGGCCAAGGGTTTTCAAGTTGGTGAAACAGGATGAATTCGCGGCGACGGCAACCGATTACGGGAGAGGGGCTGCCTGGCATCATTCTATAAATGAAGGTTTACTCGCCAACCCGTCCAAGTTAGTGTTGCGGTTTTAAACTTTGAGGCCCGCCCTTGAGAACGATTCGTCTTGCCACGCGCAAAAGTCCCTTGGCCCTTTGGCAAGCCAATGACGTCGCCGATCAGATCAAAGCACGCTTTGCTGACATTCAGGTCGAAATCGTTGGTTTGTCGACCGAAGGCGATCGTAATCGAGTGGCGGCACTGTCCGAAATTGGCGGCAAAGGTGTTTTCGTGAAAGAGCTCGAAATTGCGTTGCAGACCGGTCAAGCGGATTTTGCCGTTCACTCAACCAAGGATGTGCCAGCGGAATTGCCGGATGGCTTGGCTTTGGTTGCGTTGTGTCAGCGAGCCGATCCACGCGATGCGTTTGTTGCCAATGATTATAGTGGCTTGGCAGCGCTACCGCCGGGCGCGAGAATCGGGTCTTCCAGCTTGCGGCGGTGCTTGCAACTGTCGAAGGCCTATCCACATCTCGTCTTTGAAAACCTTCGGGGTAATGTCGAAACCCGGCTCAAGCGGTTAGATGCGGGTGATTTCGATGGCATTATCCTTGCTTCTGCTGGCCTTGCTCGATTGGGTCTGGGTCACCGGATCACTGAAAATATCGCAACCGATATTTGTATTCCCAGCGCAGGGCAAGGGGCTGTGGGTCTTGAAGCCCGGGCCGACCGAGACGATCTGAATGATGTCATTGCCGCGTTGAACCATGAACAAACGTTTACAACGGTCAGTTGTGAGCGTCAGATCTCACGCCGGCTCGGCGCCACCTGCAATTTGCCGGTCGCAGCCTACGCCAGACTCCTCAGCGATGGTCTAGATTCGATGGTGCAGCTAGACACCTTTGTGAGTGACCTGCGCGGTGAGCAAGTGCTTACAATTGGGGGGCGCGATTTAATGGGTAAGGCGTTCGCAATGGCAGATCGGGTCGCGGATGAGCTGATTCAACAAGGGGCCTTAGCACTGGTTTCTGAGTCGCCCTAAATGATCGAAAAAATCCTCCTGACTCGGCCCGCAGGATTCAATGATGAACTTGCGGGGGCGTTGGCGGCGCAGGGCATTGCGGTGTTGCAGGCGCCCTTAGTTCGGATTCAAGGTCTTGACCCAGCGGGGTTGCGCCTGGAACCTAAGATCTTGCTCGATCCAGAGCAGGTCATTATTTTTACCAGCCAAAATGCGATTGACTATGCTGGAGACCTGATCCCGCAGTTGGCGCAGGCAGCCAAAGCCCATGTCTTTGCGGTTGGCCCGGCAACGCAGATGCGGCTGAAAGAAATGGGGATCGTGGCGACGGCGCCTGATCAGCCCGGCTCTGAACCGCTGCTCAGTTTACCCGCGTTCACAGCCCCTTTTGACAAAAAGGTGCTCATCGTGACCGGGCGATTGGGTCGGGATTACCTTGAGACGACCTTGCGCGCGCGCGGCGCAGCGGTTGCGCGGTATGAATGTTACGAGCGCGTGCCGCTTTTGATCCAAAATCTGGATGACATGATTGCCCAGGGTTATCACCATATCTTAGTCACCAGTACCGATATCTTGCAAGCCTTGGCGAGTCATTTGACCGCTTTGAGTCGGCCTCAGGTGGTATTGTGTGTGACCGCCAAGAGAATCAAAGAGGCCGCGCATTCATTGGGATTGACCGCGGTGATTGAGGCCCCGGATGCCAGCGTCTCTGGCATACTTAAGGCATTAACCAGTCAGTCTTCAAATCAGTCATCAAATCAAGGAGCCGAGTCCCAGTGACCGCGTCAGTCTCAGAAGGAACCCATAAAACGTCTGAAACGCCGCCGGCTCCGAAGGCTCGTGCGGCGGGTTCGTTGGGGATCGCCTTTGTTCTGCTGCTGCTTTTGGCGGGCTTTTCGCTGGCTGCTTGGCAACTGTTTCTGCTGCAGAGCGAACAACGCGAACAAGCGCAAAAGCTCGCCGCGTTGCCGATACTGCAGGCGGAAATTGATCAATCGCGCCTTGCCTTGACCAATCTGGCGCAAGGCCAGAGTCAGCTTGCTGAAGGACAAGCCGCATTAACGGCGCGGATTCAAGCCCAAGCGGCAACCCTGGCGGAGGTCCGTCAACAATCCACGCAGCAGGGGGAGATGTGGCAACTGGCAGAAGTGGCAACCCTCGTGCGGATGGCGGCATTGGCGCTGAATGTATTTGAAGATGCTCAGCAAGCAACTGGATTTTTACGCCAGGCGGACCAAGTATTGGTTGGCGTTGAGACCAGCGCCCTCGTTGATCTTCGTGCTGCGATCGCATTTGATTTGGCGCAGTTAGCGCAGGTTCCAGTGATTGATCGAATCGGGCTCTACTTGAGCTTAGGGCAACTGATGACGAGGGTTCCGGACCTGCCCCTTAGGCCGGTTAAGCCGCAGCCAAAGCAAGCGCCGCGCGAAACCCCGCGCATTGCTGAGGGCTTTTGGGGTCGCCTTGAGCCGTTATGGGATACCCTTTGGGCGCGCGTCTTTGATTTGGTCGACTTTAGGCGAGGCGAGGCAGCCCCCAAGCCCATCCCAACAGCGCAAGCCACGCAACATCTGCGGCAGAATCTATTACTCAGCTTGAGCACGGCCCAAAGTGCCCTGCTCCGCTTGGAGCAACCTGTTTTTGATGAGGAACTGAGTAAGGTGCGCGCGTGGGTCAAAGATTATTTTGATCCCCATGCCGACCAACAACGGTTGTTTTTAGCGGGTTTGGCGCAACTCACGACCGTCATCATCAAGCCCGAATTACCGTCGGTGGATGGGTCCTTAGCAGCGTTAGCACAAGCGCAACGGTTTCAGGCTGTGTCGCCCTGATGCGTCGCTTGCTGCTCTTTATGACGATCATTCTTGCGCTCGTGGTGGGCACCACAATGAGTCGCTCGCCAGGCTATGTGCTGATTGCTTACGAAGACATGCTGCTACAAACCAGTTTATGGGTTGCGGTGCTTGGCTTGCTTGCGCTGCTGCTAGCTCTGCGTTGGCTCTGGATTATTTTGAGCGCTGTTCTGGGTACGAAAAACAAGCTTGCGGCGTGGTCCGAGGATCGTCGAGCAGCGCAAGCCTTGCGCTTCTTGGGTAAATCCATCGTGCTCCATGAACTGGGTGAGTTAAAGCGCGCGAATCGATATCTTGAGCGGGTCCGGACCTTGCCTGAGTTAAAGCCGGTATCGCTTGCGGTGCTGGCGACGGGTGACGCGTGCGAAGCGCGCACCCAGGCTCTGGATGAATTGGCCCTGGGCAGTCAAGCTCAGAAAGAACTGGCGGCCTTAAGCCGCGCCCTGATTGCCCTGGACGACGGTTTGATTGAACTTGCCGCCGAACAAATTTCTGGGTTGCCAGATAATCCAAAAACCCTGACGCTAAAGCGCAAGGTTTGGCTTGCCAACAAGGATTGGCAGCAACTGGCGGCGCACAAAACCGCAGTCGCAAAGTTTGATGAGACCCTCACCCTTGCCGAGCATCAGCAGTTAGTGGCAGCGCGGCAGACTTTGGCGAGCGATGCGGCGCGGCAAGACTGGTTGAATGCGCTGCCGAGTATTTCGTTGCAAGATGATGGCCTTCTGGCTGCCGTGTTTGATGATTTTGATCAACCAAAGCTTGCTGAGCAGTGTTGTCGATCACTGCTTGAGCAGTCTCCAACCCTGGCGCTTTTTTTAGTGTACGCAGAGCTCGACGCCGAAACAAAGGTGGAACGAGCGCGTCAGATTAAACGCTGGTATCAGCAGCAAGCCTCGGCGAACGTGTTGGCGGCAATGGGCGGGCTTGCGGCGGCCTCTGGAGAACACGCCCAGGCCATCGCGCATTTTTCCGAGAGCCTCGCGTTGAAGTCCTCAGCCTTAATCCGCCAACGGTTAGCGCGGTCTTTCCTCGCTTTGGGCGAGGTGAACAAGGCTTTGGCCCAATTACAGACGCTTTAGAGGGCGCGAGGCGCGTAATCGAACACATCAGACCGCATATTCTTCGCATCAAAACCGGTGGCCGTGAACAGGTCTAAGGTGCCATAAACCATCCCTGGACTGCCTGAAACGAAGATCAAGTGGTCATTTAGGTTTTTTAGATCGTGTTGGACGGCTTCGCCGACGAGACCGGTTCGACCGAGCCAATTTGTGTCATCGCGACTGACAACCGGCGTGTAGGTGATATTTGGCCCGGCAGCTGCGGTTTTAAAATAGTCATCCAGGTAGAGCTCTTCTGGCGTAACAACCCCCCAATAAAGATGCACTTTTTGTGCGTATTGTTGCGTGATGAGCCAATCAAACAGGCTTTTGATCTGAGTAATACCGGTTGCCGCGGCAATGAGAATCACGGGCTGCTCTGGCAATTGGTTCAAAAAGCAATTGCCAAGGGGGTAGGCAATGGTCACCGAACTGGGGTGACCATCGAGGAACTGTTCAACGAGAGCTGAATCTGCGGAATTTTCGGTTGCCTTGATATGCAGTTCAAGATGATCCGCACCGGGCGCATTGGCTATGGAAAAAGGAAAGGCTTTCTCACCCACGGTCAGGGAAAGGTATTGCCCCGCGGAAAAGGCGCTGAGAGGTTCAGGCAAGCTTAAAACCAGTCGCCGGACCCCGTTTTGCAATGCCGCATTAACCAAAACCTGACACGCTAGGCCCATGCCTAGTTTCGTTTCATAGAAGCAAAAAATTCTTCATTGGTTTTTGACTTCTTCATCTTGCCAAGCAGAAATTCAATGGCGGCCAGATCGTCCATCTCATGCAGAATTTTTCTAAGGATCCAAACTTTTTGCAACTCTTCTTCCGTCATCAAAAGATCTTCCCGACGGGTTCCTGAGCGGCGAATGTTGATCGCCGGATAGACCCGCTTTTCGGCGATCTTGCGCTCCAAATGAAGCTCCATGTTGCCGGTGCCTTTAAATTCTTCGTAGATCACTTCATCCATTTTCGAACCGGTATCAACCAGGCAGGTGGCGATAATGGTCAGGCTACCGCCCTCTTCGATATTTCGAGCCGCGCCAAAGAACCGCTTGGGTCGCTCCAGCGCGTGCGCATCAACCCCGCCAGTCAGGACCTTGCCAGAGGCTGGAATGACGGTGTTGTATGCCCGTGCCAACCGGGTGATCGAATCCAGAAGGATAATGACGTCGGTTTTGTGTTCAACCAAACGTTTGGCTTTTTCGATGACCATCTCACTGACTTGAACGTGCCGTGAGGGCGGTTCATCAAAGGTGCTCGCCACAACTTCGCCGCGCACAGAACGCTGCATTTCGGTGACTTCTTCGGGTCGTTCGTCGATCAGCAAAACAATCAAATGACATTCAGGATTGTTACGCACAATCGCTTGGGCGATGTTTTGAAGGATCAGCGTTTTACCGGCCTTGGGGGGTGACACAATTAAGCCACGCTGGCCTTTCCCAATGGGCGAGGTTAGATCGATGATTCTGGAGGTCAAATCTTCCGTGCTGCCATTGCCGCCTTGCAGTGAGAGGGTTTTGTCTGGAAACAGTGGCGTCAGGTTTTCAAAAAGAATTTTGTTTTTGGATTCACCCGGGTCGGTGAAATTAATTTGGTCTACTTTCAGTAAAGCGAAGTAGCGCTCGCTGTCCTTCGGTGGGCGAATTTTGCCAGAAACCGTGTCCCCGGTTCGAAGGTTAAAGCGCCTGATCTGGCTAGGGGAGACGTAGATATCGTCGGGCCCTGCAAGGTAAGAACTGTCTGGTGATCGCAGAAAGCCAAACCCATCCTGCAGAATTTCAAGCGTGCCATCACCATAGATGTCTTCGCCGCTTTTCGCATGCTTTCGCAGGACGTTGGCAATAATTTCCTGTTTTCGCGATCGGCCGAGATTATCCATGCCCATTTCGAGGGCAATTTCAAGAAGCTCAGGGATAGGCTTCGCTTTGAGATCAGTCAGATTCATTCAAGTTCACTTTAGGTTGAAGAGGGTTGAGGATTAGTTGAGGGACCAAAGGCCCTTTGGGTTTAAAAATTCGAGGGGGTTTTGCCAGCAAGTGCGGTGAAGGGTATAGACGTGCACTGCTGAAACAGGAAAATGAAGGGTTCGGAGCCCTTTGTCAACTATTTTTTATCGTTAGTTTTGGTTTGGGCGTGACCAACGTGTCACGCCCAATGCGAAAAGTTAGATGTTACTGTCTAAAAAGGCGGTCAATTGAGACTTTGATAAGGCACCAACTTTGGTTGCTTCAACATTGCCATTTTTGAACAGCATCAACGTTGGAATACCCCGAATCCCGTATTTTGGGGGCGTTTCGCCATTGGCGTCGATATCCAGTTTGCAGACTTTCATCTTGCCAGCGTATTCAGTGGCGATCTCTTCAAGAACCGGCGCAATGACCTTGCAAGGACCACACCACTCAGCCCAATAATCAACCAAGACTGGAATGTCAGAGCCTAGGACATCTGTTTCAAATGAGGCGTCGGTAACGTGTGCAATATCTGCCATGCGATGGCTCCCTGATGATAAAAAGAAGATTAAAAAGGTTTGAAAAAGCCAGGCTCTATCGTACGGGCTCAGCTGTTTTTTGACAATCAATTGTCAGTTGTTTTTTCTGGCAATCAATTGTCAGTTGTTTTTTCTGGCAATCGGTTTGTTGCTGTGTTGCCTGATCATCGATGATCGAAACCTAAATCGAGCCGGATCCCTCGGCTTAGCTTATGGCGCTCAGTGTTTACCCAACGACGCCGCCGCGGTTTTAGCAAAATAGGTCAGAATACCGTCCGCGCCAGCCCGTTTCATGCAGGTCAGAGATTCAACAATGACCGAATCACTTAGCCAACCGTTTTCAATGGCCGCCATGTGCATCGCATATTCGCCGCTGACCTGATAAACCATGGTCGGAACCCCGAAAGCTTGTTTGACGCTATGTAGAACATCTAGGTACGGCATCCCAGGTTTCACCATGACCATGTCTGCGCCTTCGCTCAAATCGAGCTCAACCTCAGTCAAAGCCTCTAAACGATTGCCGGGGTCCATCTGGTAAGTGTTCTTATTGCTCTTGCCAAAATTGGCAGCGGACCCAACCGCTTCTCTGAACGGGCCATAATAATGCGACGCGTACTTCGCTGAATATGCCATGATTTTGGTGTGGATGTAGCCGTTGTCCTCGAGGGCTTGCCGTATGGCGCCAATGCGACCATCCATCATGTCCGAAGGTGCAATGACGTCCACGCCGGCTTCAGCCTGAGAGAGGGCTTGCTGGACCAGTACGGATACCGTTTCATCGTTGATCACATAGCCTGAATCATCGATCAAACCATCCTGTCCATGGCTGGTATAAGGGTCTAACGCCACGTCTGCCATGACACCGATATTGATCTCTGCTTCTTTGAGCGCCCGGATGGCCGTCTGAACCAGGCCATCACGACGATAGCTTTCTTCTGCGGTAAGCGATTTCCGCTCTGCCGGAACAACGGGAAAGAGTGCGATCAGGGGGATTCCGAGCTCTGCGGCTTGCCAGGCATCCTCTAACCATAAATCAATTGTTTTCCGCGTCACGCCGGGCATACTTTGGATGCTTTGGGTTTGATTGGTGCCTTCAATCACGAAGGTTGGATAAATTAAGTCCGATGGCGTGAGCGTCGTTTCTCTCACCAAACGTCGACTGAAATCATCGCGGCGCAAACGCCGAGGACGGGTCAATGGAAAGTGTCTGTTCATGGCGGATCTCCTGAGCCAAAAGTATAGAACAGTCTGGGCTGCGGCATGAAGGGCTTTGCTGTTTTTGTCGCTGAATCATCGCAGCTAGCCTAGGCTTTCTCGCTCTGATTCAAGGCCCAACCATTCCTCTTCTAGATCGCCAGTTTGGCTCTGCAGCGATTCTCTGTCGCGCAATAGGCCCTGCAGGGTTGGGCTGTCTGGATCGCTGTAATGTTGCGGGTCGGACAAGGCTTGCTCAACCAAGCTTACTTTTTCACTCAAGCGGGCAAGTCGGGTCTCGATGGTCTTTAAGCGGGTGGTAATTTGTCGTTGCCGTTTGTGGTCAGATTTTGGCGCTTGGCCCACCATTGTGCTGCTGCTTGAGGCGGCCGCGGCCTCTCCTTGGCTCGTCGTTGTCATCGCGCGGCTGGTAGCGTCATCTGGGATACCTGGCTTTGCCTCTAGTCCAGATCGATAGTCCGACAACGTCCCTTCAAAGGGCTGAATGCGCCCATCGCGAATCAACAAGAAGGCATCGACCGTACTGCTCAAAAGATATCGATCGTGGGATATCACTAAGATGGCGCCTTCAAAGGTATTCATGGCGGTGGCGAGCGCTTGCCGCATTTGCATGTCCAGATGATTCGTTGGCTCATCGAGTAACAGTAAATTGGGCTGTTGGAAGGAAACGATGGCGAGCGCAAGCCGCGCCTTTTCTCCCCCAGAAAAGTTGGCGGCTTTGGTTTCTACTTGTTCGCCTTGAAAACTAAACCCGCCTAAAAAGGTCCGTAGTTTGAGCTCGTTGGCCTTTGGGTCCAGCTGTTGAAGGTGTTCTAAGGGGCACATCTGGAGGTCTAGGTCATCGACTTGGTGTTGTGAGAAATAACCCGTTTTTAGATGTAGCCCCTCAATCCGCTCGCCATCGATGAGCGGCAAAGTGCCCTCAAGCGATTTCACCAGGGTTGATTTTCCGGCGCCGTTAACGCCCAACAGACCAAATCGATCCCCCGGGGAAAAGCTAAGATTCAGGTTGCTCAAAATGGGCTTGTCATACCCGAGGTTGGCATCTCGAAGCTGCAGCAGCGGGTCCGATTGTCTACTCGCTTCACGAATACTGAATCGAAAGGGCGATGCTTCATGAACGGCCTCGACCCGGGTTAGGCGCTCTAAGGCTTTGATCCGGCTCTGTGCTTGGCGCGCCTTACTCTCCTTGTAGCGGAATCGCCGAATAAAGTCTTCCATATGATGAATCGATTTTTGCTGCTTCTCGAACTGCCGGGTCTGATCAAGGAGTTGCTCTGCCCGCAGCGTTTCAAAGGCGGTGTAATTGCCGGAATACAGCATCACCTTTTGATTGGCCATATACGCGATATGCAGCACGCAATCGTCGAGGAACTCCCGATCGTGGGAAATCAGAATCAGCGTGCCTTGATAGCCTTGAATCCAAGACGCAAGCCAGAAAATCGCGTCCAGATCCAAATGGTTCGTTGGCTCATCTAAAAGCAGTAAATCAGAGGGCTTCATTAAGGTTCTAGCCAGGTTCAATCGCACGCGCCAACCCCCGGAGAAGCTTTTCAGCGGGTTATTAAACGTTGCTTCATCAAAGCCGAGGCCGACTAAAAGCTGCTCCGCGCGCGCCTCTGCACTAAAGCCATCAAGGTCTTTGAGTTCCTCAAAGAGTTGCGCTACTTTGTCGAACTGTGCATTTTGTTCTGCTTGGGCAAGCCGGGTTCTTACGGCAACGAGGGCTGAGTCTCCTGACACCACATACTCTAAGGCCGAGACATCCGCGCCTGGAATTTCTTGAGCCATGTGAGCAATACGGGTGCCTGGTGATAGGTCGAGTTGACCGATATCGGCATCGAGCTCGCCTAGAATCAATTTGAACAGGCTGGTTTTGCCAATACCATTAGCCCCCACGAGACCAACCTTTTGGCCTTGGTAGATGGTCAATGAGAGTTGTTCAATGAGTAGCTCGCCGTTTCGACGAAGACTCATGTTCTGAAAAGAGAGCATTAGCGGGTGACTCAAATTCCTAGTGTAACACTCGTGTGGATCGCCTCGCTCAAAACACCCGCATTTGCTTCAGGGCTTGGTTCTCGGCGCCCTAAAAAGTTGCAGGCTGACGATGATCAAGGGAATGCACGCAACAACGACCCAAGCCGGGATCGATAAGCCAAATAAAGACCAGGCGACTTCGGCGCAGCTACCATCGCCATTGAGCACAATGGCGAGCACATCGGTGAAGGGTAAAACATCAATCAAATACTCAAGACTGGGACCGCAAGCGGGCACTTGGTCTTCCGGTAAGCTCTGAAGCCAAAGCTGTCTGAGCGCGAGGCTGAAACTCGCAAGATAAGACGTCAGGATGAGACCCGCGTAGGCGTTCATGCCAAGTCGTGCTGGATAGTGCAGCGCGGCCAAGGCGGCGAGGCAGCCCGCAGAGATAATGCCGACCCGTTGAAAAATACACAGTGGACACGGCTCTAAGTGCCAGTAGTGCTCCATTGCGAGCGCGATCAAGATGAGTAATAAGCTGCTGAGGCTCAGCGCAAGCAGCAGAAGTCGTTGGGTCAAAATCGGCATGCAGGGTTGTTCCTTCATCCTATGATGGGTGGGTCGATATGCTCTGAGATTTTAGCGATGTCGGCCTCGATTAACCAATTGTCCACAAACGCTTGTAGGCAGGCAAAGAATTCTGGAAAAGTTGCTGCAATCAATGGCAGTGCTGGGGTCATCCGGGCGATGGTTTTAGGGTTGAAAAATCGCTGTCCACCCCGAAGCCGAGTTCCGATATGAATTAGGCTGCGAGAGATAAAGTCGTCATCTTGCGTGCGGAGTAGGCTTTTAAAATCGCGCATGCGCTGGCAGGTCAAAAGGGCCTGCTCGGGGAAAAACGGGTGGTGGTTGGGCTTTAAGAGGTTTTCAAATGTCAATTGATCAAAGCGCTGCAGGCTTTGGTGATGATATTGGGTCCAGGTCTTCGCCAAGAAATGGTCAAAGGCAATATCGGTCACAATCCCCGACACCCGCCTTAAGTCGTCCGGCAAGGCAAGGCGACAGGCGGTAACGGCTGGATGCTGATCGGTGTAGGCATCAATGGCGCGGTGAAGTTGGATCCCGCGCTCGATGGCCGCTGGGCGCGTGCCGATTTGTCGGCCTTTGACAAAGTCACCGAGAAAGCCGCCCAGACGAAGATGATCATTATTTCCGGACAGCAATTGATGCGCTAAATGGTTCACAAGCCTTATTCATAAGCCTTGTGATAGTTGGCCAGAAATTGGGAAAAGTCTTCGTCACGATCAGCTGGAATTTGGTCAAAATCAAGTCGCGATTGTGCCGCGATTTCATCAAAATTTTGTTTGGCCTCGGCCGTGATGGGTTGCGTCATAAAGGCTTGGTGATGCCGCCGGCTCAGTTCTAAATGATGATCAATGAGGCTCACCGATTGCTCTCTTAGGTCGTTTAAAATCTGACCGCTCGGAGTTGTCTCTGGATGATCGATCCGGCCTTCGAGTGCGTTAAGACAGGCTCTATAGCGCGAGGTCTGATGCAGTTCGTCCAAGATATCGGCGAGTTGATATAGTGCGTCAAGCGTTTGCCGAGCCCAAGTTTGAAGTCCGACCGGTTGCCCGTTTAAACGTAGGGTCAGCCCTGGCCGCCGCCCTTCTTCGGTTGTGCGGGTAAAATTCTGCACCGCTTCTTGGCACAAGCGGTCATCGTGCTCAGGACTCGGCGTGAGCAGGCAATGCAACAGCAACAAGTCCATGAAGTTCAGCTGGTCCGCACTCACACCAAGCGGTAAGTAGGGGTTGATGTCCAGCATCCGAACTTCGATATAACCAACCCCGGTCTCATCGAGGTGCTGTAAAAAATTCTTGCCGGGTAGTGGGTTTGATTTGGCTCGGACAGAGGAATAAAACTCCGCTTCAGACTGCAGGATGTTGGTATTGACCTGGGCAAACTGAGTGGTCTTGTGTTGGTCGAGCGCATGATAGGCCGCAAAGCGGGTCGTGATGCCATGGCGCAGCGTTGCGGTGTAGTTTTCTAAACTGTTGTAGCAAACGTTTAAAAGCTCGGACTGGGTTGAGCTTTGGTAGCCCAAACCCCCAGAGCGTAAGCTGGTGGCATAGGGTTTATAAAACGTTTGCTCGCCAAAAGCCGAAAGGTCATGGTCTTGGTTTCTCACAAAACTATGATCAACCGCTGGCGAGGCGCCGAAAAGATAGGCCGGCAACCAAGCAAGGCTTCTAAAGTTTCGCATCAACCCAAAATATTGTTCTGAGCGATAAGCGCGCTCGTTCTCTGCGGTCAAAGGTTGCAGTCGGGCGGTTTGATGCCAAGCGTCAAAAAAAGGCTTGGTAAAGGAGAAGTTGTAATGCACCGCACAAATCGTTTGCATCGTCCGGTTGTACCGAATTCCGAGCCCGTGTCGGTAGGTTGTTTTTAATCGACCCAGGTTGGAGTTGCCATAATAGGCCAGCGGGATGTCATTTTCTGCAGGCAGGCGGCAAGGCATGCTTCCCGGCCACAGTCGCTCATCGCTTAGGTGTTGCGCCGTCCACTGATGAATCTGGCCAAGGTCTGCCAACACGTCGTCGGTCGATGAGTGGACTGGCGTAATCAATTCCAGTTGAGATTCAGAGAAATCCGTTGTGATCAAAGGGTGTGTCAATTTCGCACCCAGCACTTTTGGGTGGGGGGTTAGCGCGAGCGCGCCTTGCTGGGTTGTTCTTAGGAGTTCTCGCTCAATCCCTCTTTGGAAGGTGAGTATCTCGGTGGCATTGTCCGCACTCGCGAGTTGTTTTAGCAAATCAGCCGGCATGAAATCGATTCCTTAAGATGGCCTATCAGATGATGCATTGGGATGTTTCATCGATGTCAGTCTTGCGCTATTGATCCAGGCTTGCCCGGGTCTGCGCGGAGCATATCACCGACTCTGGGCATAAATAAATGCGCGTGTTCGGTGGCAATGCGGGCTAGGGATCGCCCCGTGAGACCAATCGATGGATTTGGCGTCGGTCTTTTTTGGTCGGGCGCTCGCTTTTTGACATGGGTCCGAGGGTCGCTCTTTTGAGCCGGGCGGTTTCTCGGTTCTGCAAGCTAACTTCAGTTTCTTCAAAGAGCAACGCAGCATCATTCGCCCCCCGACGAATATCAGACAAGGTTCTGACCACGACAGCGCGGTCATCCCATCCGGCTTTGAACTCAACCAAGTCACCGATTTTGATTTCTTTAGCCGGTTTTGTGCGCACGCCGTTGACCTTGACCTTGCCGCCGTCAAGGGCGTCTTTCGCTTGGGCGCGGGTTTTATAAAATCGAGCAGCCCAAAGCCATTTGTCCGTTCGAATCATTTGGGGTTACCTTTCGATGAGTTCATTCAAAAAGCACACGTTTTGGTAGCCTGGTACCGGTTGCGCGGGCTTCTTCGAATTGGGTTGGCTGATCGCGATGAGCCCCGCTAAGCCATAGGCCTTCGCCGCGGCCAGAACACTGGGGTTGTCATCGATTAAAGCCGTGCGCGCCTGCTTAAGGTTGGTTCTTGCGGTTAACTGCTGCCAGAAACCCCTCGCCTCTTTCGGCACGCCAAAGCTGTGGCTTGAAATAATGTCTGAAAAATAAGCCGTGAACTTGGGGTGATTGGATTGGATCGCATCGAGTTTAAAGGCCAGCACCATTGGATGCGCGTTGGTGGCCAAAATCATTGGGATACCGTGGTGGTTTAAATGATCCAGAAAGGCAATGGTCCCTGGCCGACATTGGATGAGGGCTTGGCCACGTGCTTGCAGCTGCAACAGGTCGAGCTCGAAGTGGGTCGCCCACCCATCAAAATCGTACCAGGGCATCTGGCCAGCAACGGCCTGAAGGTCGTGTTGAATTTTTTTCTTGGCCTGGCTCAGATCAAGCCCCGTCTTGTCGGCATAGGCTTGTGCAACCCAGTCATTCCAGAATAGGTCATCAAAGTGGCCGTCCAATAAGGTGCCATCCATATCGAGGAGTACGCAATCGAAATTAAGCAGATTCATCTGAGCCTTGCCATCGGTTGGCCAAATTGATCGTTAGCAGTGTAACCTAAGTGCAGTTTTTGATCAGGAGCAATCATGCGCGAAGCCCTCGTAGACATCGCCCGAAAGGCCGGTGCGGAAATTCTCAGTATTTATGATACCGCCGATTTTGGCGTTGAAATGAAGCAGGACAACTCACCTTTGACGTTGGCGGATCTTGCGGCGCATCGACTTATTGTTGCCGAATTGACGCGACAATTTCCAGACATCCCGGTGTTGTCCGAAGAAAGCGATGCCATTGATTTCGGGATTCGGTCGGCCTGGGATCGATATTTTTTAGTCGACCCCTTGGATGGCACGAAGGAGTTTATTGAACGCAACGGTGAATTCACCGTCAATATTGCTTTGATTGAAGGGCATGACCCCGTATTTGGGGTTGTTCATGTCCCGGTAAAATCAACAACGTATGTTGGCGACGTGGTTGCGGGTAGGGCCTGGAAATATCTCGGAGACAGCGAGCAAACCATTCAGACCCGGGCTGTCCCATCGGCTGAATTAACAGTGGTCGCAAGTCGTCGACATGGCTCGGACGCGCTCAAGACCGTGTTGAAAGATCTGCAAGGAGCTTTCGAGCAAGTGTCGCTGACGAGCATGGGCAGTTCCTTGAAGCTTTGTTTGGTGGCAGAAGGCGCCGCTGATTTTTATCCTCGGCTTGCCCCGACGTCAGAATGGGATACTGCGGCCGCCCATGCGGTGGTGAGCGCGGCCGGGGGCGGGGTTTTTAACACCAAGTTTCAGCCTTTGCAGTACAACACCAAAGCAGGATTGCTCAATCCAAATTTTTTAGTGATTGGCGATCCGAGTTATGATTTTGAGGGCTTATTAATCGAGGCGCTGAGCCGTACTCCTTAAAAAC